>Ga0164292_10003632_pt1 | contig 12600 bp, 9 predicted proteins | sample GEODES117metaG_FD_111486 | JGI IMG/M metagenome (GOLD analysis project Ga0164292, IMG submission 111486) | Eutrophic lake water microbial communities from Lake Mendota, Wisconsin, USA - GEODES117 metaG | ecosystem: Environmental > Aquatic > Freshwater > Lake | place: USA: Lake Mendota, Wisconsin... | reverse complement strand
TGCTCCTTGGCCTGATCGTGGCCTTTAATCAATTAAAAACCCTTCTGTTTAATCACTTTATGGCCGGCATGGGTTTACCCCCTGCAACAGTAAGTACTATGGTTATTGAAAAACAAGAGTGGCAACCGAAAATGACAAGTGTTGGTAATGTGCGCGCATTTCGAGGGGTTGACTTAAGTACTGAAATTGGTGGTTTGGTATTAAATGTACCTATCAAATCCGGCCTAGATGTGAAAGAGGGCGATCTTCTCATCAAATTAAATGACACAGCCGACCTTGCGCAGCTAGAGGCAATGAAGGCGATGGCAGATCTTGCCAAAGTCATTAATGAGCGAGACAAGGCTCAGCTTGCAATTCAGGCAATTAGTAAAAATGTGTATGACACCAGCACCGCAGATATGAAAGCAAAGCGTGCACAAGTGGAGCAGCAAATCGCATTAGTGGCTAAAAAGAATTTGAAGGCTCCATTTAGTGGGCGCGTTGGCATTGTGACGATTAATCCTGGTCATTATGTTAATCCTGGGGATAAGCTGCTTACCTTGCAAACAATTGATCCAATTTTTGTAGATTTCACCTTGCCACAAAGCTCAGCTGGAACTATTCAGGCTGGACAAACAATTGAGTTACAGACAGACGCATTCAAGGATGCAATATTTAAAGGAAAGATTACTGCAGTTAGCCCAAAGGTAGAAATTAATACACGCAATATTCAGATTGAAGCGCAGATTAGCAATCCAGATAAAAAGTTATTACCGGGGATGTTTGCTAATGTGAACATTAATCTGGGGGAAAAACTTCAGCTTCTAACCCTGCCACAAACCGCTGTGACCTATAACCCATATGGCAGCACTGTGTTTATTGCTAAGAAGACAGATCGGATCAACAAAAAAGGTGAGCCGATCATGGAAGCGCAACAGATTTTTGTGACACCAGGACTTACGCGGGGAGATCAAGTCGCTATTGTCAAAGGCTTAGAGCCAGGGATGACTGTCATTACTAGTGGTCAACTCAAGCTAAAGAACGGTACGCCACTTATTATTAATAATAGCGTCTTGCCGGCCAACTCACCAAATCCTAAACCACAAGAGCAATGAGTCAGGACTTTACGCGGCACCAATGGACGGATATTTTTATTCGTCGCCCAGTATTGTCAATCGTTGTTAGTCTATTAATTCTATTGCTAGGCCTAAAAGCCGTTGGCTCTTTACCAGTTAATCAATATCCCCAAACCCAAAATGCGGTTGTAACCATTACAACCGCATACTTTGGCGCTGATCCAGAAACCATCGCTGGTTTTATTACTCAACCCCTAGAGGGGGCTATTGCCCAAGCACAGGGAATTGATTATTTATCATCAATGAGCATCAGTGGAGTTTCAACTATTACAGCAACTTTGCGACTTAACTATGACGCGAATAAGGCTTTGACGCAAATTAATACGCAGATTAGTTCAGTCCGCAATCAACTGCCGCCCCAAGCACAACAGCCGATATTGACGGTACAGATTGGGCAATCAACAGCTGCTATGTATATGGGGTTTTATAGCGACGAGATTGCCAATAACAGTATTACGGATTATTTGTTACGTGTAGTGAAGCCAAAACTGGACTCGATCAATGGTGTGCAAAATGCTGAGATCCTAGGGGGACGTAAATTTGCTTTACGAGCATGGCTAGATCGCGATCGAATGGCAGGCTTAGGCGTTTCTCCTGACGAAGTATATGCAGCGTTAGCCGCCAATAATTATTTATCTCCAGTCGGAAGCACAAAAGGACAAATGGTCTCGGTAGACTTGGTCGCCAGTACTGATTTACATTCCCTCGATGAATTTCGGAAATTAGTCATTAAACGAAATGGTGCTGATATTGTTTACCTTGAGCAGGTTGCAACCGTAACTCTAGGCTCAGAAGATTACAACAATAATGTTGCCTTTAATGGTAAACAATCGGTGTTCATAGGCATTAAGGTTGCACCCGATGCTAATTTATTGGATGTAGCAAAACGCATTCGTAATACGTTTCCAGATATTCAAAAGCAGTTACCCACTGGCTTAGATGCAAAAATCGTATTTGACTCTACGGATTTTATTAATACATCCATTGAGGAGGTTGTCAAAACTCTTCTTGAGGCATTAATTATTGTGACCATTGTGATCTATCTATTTTTGGGTAGCTATCGAGCAGTGGCCGTACCAGTGCTAGCTATGCCGCTTTCCTTAATTGGTACTTTCTTTATGATGCAAGCCCTTGGCTACTCCATTAATTTGTTGACCTTGCTGGCATTGGTATTAGCGATTGGCTTGGTCGTAGATGATGCAATTATTGTGGTTGAAAATGTTGATCGTCATATGAAAGAGGGTAAATCTCCGCTAGAGGCTTCTTTAATCGCGGCCCGAGAATTGGGCAATCCTATTTTGGCAATGACCGTTGTCTTGATTGCGGTTTATATCCCCATTGGCTTTCAGGGAGGTTTAACGGGTGCACTCTTTACAGAATTTGCTTTTACGTTAGCGGGAGCGGTAGCTGTATCCGGTGTAGTAGCACTGACTTTATCGCCAATGATGTGTTCACAAATCTTCTCGCAGGAAGAAGAAATGTCACCTTTTGTCAAAAAGATTGATGCCGTATTCGAGCGAGTACGCCACTCTTATCAAGAAACGCTGCGTGATCTTTTATCAACTTGGCAGGTCATTATCGTGATGGGAGCTTTGTTACTTGGTGGCGTTGTTTATCTTTATGCTACAGCCCGTTCAGAATTAGCTCCGACAGAAGATCAGGGTATTGTTTTGATGTCAGCGATTGGACCGCCAAATTCAACAGTCAACCAAATGCAAGGCTATGCCGACCAAATTTTTCAGATTGCTAGCAAAGAGCCTGAGTATAAACAGATGTTCCAGATTACTAGCCCGACATCTAGCTTTGGCGGTGTGATCATGAAAGACTGGGGTGAGCGGAGTCGGAGTGCCACCAAGTTTCAAGAAGATCTACAAAATAAATGGGGGAGTGTTGCTGGTACCCGGGTTGCAGCCTTTCAGTTTCCTGCTTTACCGGGCGCACAAGGATTTCCAGTGCAGGTGGTTATTAACACCACAGAACCCTATACCAATTTAAATGAGGTATCACAACAGGTTTTAGATAAAGCAAGGCAAAGTGGTATGTTTTTCTTTGTAGACTCTGATCTTAAAATTGATAAACCTCAAGATGTCTTGCAAATTGATCGTGAGAAAGTTGCCGCATTAGGAATGACCCAAAGAGATGTGGGTAACGCCTTATCAGCTGCATTAGGCGGTGGATTTGTTAACTATTTTTCTGTGGCAGGCCGATCGTATCGTGTGATCCCGCAGGTTAAACAAACGGATCGACTAAATCCGGATCAGATATTGGATTACTACATTAAGACCCCAGACGGTGCAATGGTTCAAGCGAGAACAATCGCAAGCATCCAAAGTCGGGTAGTGCCACAATCCATTAATCGATTTCAGCAGCTCAACTCTGCAACTATTAGCGGTGTTAGCACACCGTTTGTCTCGCAAGAGGAGGTATTGGGGTTTTTAGAAAAAACCATCAAAGAAGCCGCTCCATCCGGTTACTCGGTTGACTACGCAGGACCGTCGCGGCAATTTAAAGCAGAGTCCGGTGGCTTTTTGGTCACCATGCTCTTTGCTATATTAATTGTGTTTTTAGTTCTCGCAGCACAGTTCGAAAGCTTTAGGGACCCATTGGTCATTTTGGTCTCTGTGCCACTTGCACTGTTTGGCGCCCTAATTTTTATCAATTTAGGCTTTACGACCTTAAATGTATACACCCAAGTAGGTTTAGTAACATTGATGGGCTTAATCAGTAAGCATGGTATTTTGATGGTTGAGTTCGCGAATGAACTTCAACAAGCAGGACGAACAAAGCTTGAGGCAATTATTGAAGCAAGTAGCGTGCGCCTTCGCCCTATTTTGATGACAACTGCAGCCATGGTCCTAGGCGTGGTGCCCCTCGTGATTGCATCGGGAGCAGGTGCAGCAGGGCGTCAGTCGATGGGAATCGTAATTTTTACAGGATTGGCGATTGGCACTTTGTTTACTTTATTTGTGGTGCCGGCTATGTACCTGTATATCGGCGCCGATCACCAACAAAATAAATTTAAACAAGCTTAATCCTTATTCAATTGCTTTTGTAAATTGGGTATTGGCGCAAATCATTTCATACCAGCGCTTGATGTGTATCAGCTCTGTCCGTGGACCTGTTTTATCAGGGTACTGATCTGCCAACATGATCCAGCGCTTAACGCATAGCGCAATAGTAATGTCACCCAGATTAAATTTAGAACCCGAGCAAAAAGCGTGATTGGCAAGGACGCCGTCAAAAATACTCAAAAGTCGATTGGATTCTTGGAAAGCATTTTTGATAGCAGGGTAATCACGCTCTTCCTCGGGCACGCGGGTGAGACCAAGAAATGGGATACGTAATGACGGCCATAGAGTACTAATTTGCCAATCCATCCATTTATCAGAAGAGGCTTGACTAGCAAGGTCGTCTGGGAAAGCTCCTGTAGAAGAAAACTTTTTAGCAAGGTAGCGCATGATGGTGTTCGATTCCCACAGCACAAGGGAGCCGTCCTCTAAGGTCGGTACCAAACCATTGGGATTTAGTTTTAAATATTCGGGGGTTTTATTGATTCCAAAATGAAGCCCAGCGTCGATTTGTTTAAAGTCAGCACCCTCATGTAAACAAAGCTCAGCGAGTACCCAAAGCACTTTTTGAACATTAATGGATGATTTTCTACCCCAAAGTGTCATCATTTGATACTACCTTCTGGATTAATAGCAAGTTGATTAAATTGACTTTGCGCAAATAAAAGTGGTTGACGTTGTGGATCTTGCTCAATATTTAAAACGTGCGCAATAATTATTTGATGATCACCGCCTTCATGAACAGCAATCGTTTCACATTCAAAATACGCTAGGCAATTAGCAAGACGCATTAAACCATTCGGTTGGATTTGGTGTTCAATTTGACCATTAGATTTACTTAACTGTTTAGCAAAGATTAACGCTAACTCTTGTTGATTTGTATCAAGTACATGAATCAATTGTTTTTGCCCCACACTAAAGCAATTCCGTAAGTTAGATTGATTGCCAATGCTCCAAAGTACTAAGGGCGGACTTAGAGAAACTGTATTAAAAGAGCTGATGGTGATTCCAACAGGCTTTGCATCCTCATTGATGCCCGTAATAACAGTGACGCCAGTGGCAAAACAAGAAAAAGCGCGACGCAGTTCTTGGGCAGAAAATTGAATTTGCAAAGACTTCTACTTTATTTGGTGTTGGAAGGCTTTAGGCCAGGAATAGGAATAAGCACCTCATTTTCATCGGCTTTCACGCACTTAAAGCGGTAGTCTTTACCTGCTTTTGATATGAAACTAGCACCTATATAAAAATCAGACTTACAAATTTTGTTAGCAAAATCCATGACTTGTTGTGGGTCTGCACTAGAGTTGATGAGACGCATATTACCCAGTGACATTGTTAGATTAGTCGAAGCGCAAGCGCTTAGGAAGAGGGGTGCAACTGCTAGGGTCAATATAATACGTTTCATGAAAAGCCTCATAATGAGATCTATTGCAGTAGGATAAACGCTTTTATAAAAGTTGCTTGAGTTCACACGTTCACGGATTGAGGATATGTTTAGAGCTATTTTAATTAATAAAGATGAGCAGGACTATCGTGCTCAAGTGAGTAATCTGGAAGAAAGTACATTGCCAGAGGGAGATGTTCACGTTAAGGTGCATTACTCTACCCTCAATTACAAAGATGGTTTGGCGATTACAGGTAAGAGTCCGATTGTGCGAAGCTTTCCGATGATTCCAGGAATTGATCTTACGGGAGAGGTCATTGAAAGTGCCAGCTCGGAATTTAAGCCTGGTGATTTAGTTTTATTAAATGGGTGGGGAGTCGGCGAATCTCATTGGGGCGGCTTAGCCCAGCAGGCACGACTAAAGTCTGAATGGCTAATACCTTTACCTAAAGCGTTTACAGCCAAACAATCATTGGCTATTGGTACAGCCGGATACACAGCAATGCTATGCATTATGGCTCTCCAAAAACATGGTATTAAAGCCGGCGATGGCGAGATCTTGGTAACGGGAGCGGCAGGTGGAGTCGGTAGTTTTGCAGTAAGCCTTTTACATCAGTTGGGCTATACCGTAGTAGCAAGCAGTGGTCGCCCAGAAGAAGCAGCATATTTAAAAACTCTAGGCGCTAGCGAAATAATTGAGCGCGCCACTCTTTCTCAGCCTGGCAAACCCTTGGCTAAAGAACGCTGGGCTGCCGTGGTGGATTCAGTTGGTAGCCATACATTAGCTAATGCTTGTGCGGCAACCAAAGCGAATGGGGCAGTAGCGGCGTGTGGTCTGGCTCAAGGGATGGATTTCCCGGCAAGCGTTGCACCATTTATTTTGCGAGGAATTACGCTGTATGGGATAAATAGCGTTACCCAAGCAAAGGCCGTGCGAGTGGAGGCATGGAGCCAACTAGCAAAGTTATGTAAACCAGAGCAATTGATGGAGATTGCCAAAGAGATTTCCTTAGAAGAAGCTATTCAGGCCGCCAGCGATTTAATTGAGGGAAAGATCCGTGGTCGGGTAATTGTGGATGTAAATCGTTAAATCCGCTTATGCCAGAAGTGAGCCTAATGATCAAAAACTTAAGAAAATTTTTGGGGAAAGATATTTTTCAAACGTAGGGAGTGATCGTACTCAATAAAGTCCGGAATTTCTCCAGACAGCAAGCGAGTTTTATAGCTTTGCCACATCGCTGGATCAAATAAATCAGCATGGTGCTTTAGCAGTAGTTGTTTGATACGATCATTTCCTAGTAAAAAGGTTTTATAAGTTTCAGGAAAGATATCTTTGGGGCCGATACGATACCAAGGCTCGCTCGCCATTTCATCATCTTCATTGCGCGGAGCGGGCACATGACGTACCTCGCAATCGGTTAGGTATTCAATTTCATCATAGTCATAAAAAGCAACACGACCGTAGCGCGTTACGCCGAAATTTTTATAGAGCAGGTCCCCAGGAAAAATATTGGCAGCAATTAAATTTTTAATTGCCTCCCCATACTGAATTACTCCATCCTCCACTTCGCTTGGCGATCCTTCTTGAAGGCGAATATTTAGGGGGGTCATTCGCCTTTCAATATAGAGATGTTTAATAATCAGTTCGCTCTCTCCACTGGGGTTGGTACTAAATTCCAACAAAGAAGAACACTGCTCTTGTATTTCAGAAATGAGTGCCGGAGTGAAGCGCTCTAATGGAAAAGCTACATTAGAAAACTCTAAAGAGTCTGCCATACGCCCTACGCGGTCATGTTGTTTTACTAATTGGTACTTCGCCATAATTTGCTCACGGCTCGTTTCCTTGGGTGGCGGGAAATAATCTTTAATGAGCTTAAATACGTAAGGGTAGCTCGGTAAATCAAATACCAGCATGACCAATCCGCGAATACCCGGAGCAATCCGAAAGCTATCGGTAGAGTGCATCAAGTGATGTTGAAAGTCTCTATAAAACAAGTTTTTGCCATGCTTTTGTAAGCCCACCATGTTGTAAATCTCTGCGCGTGGTTTATGGGGTAAGAGACTGCGCATGAATGTGACATAGGCTGACGGCACTTCCATGTCTACTAGAAAGTAGCTGTGTGTAAAACTAAAGATCAGGCGCAAATGGACTTCGGACAATAAGACCCCATCAATGACCAGTTGGCCTTTGGAATTGTGCATCAAGGCAATGACTAGCGGGAATATTTTTTCTCCATTAATGATGCGACCCATAATATAAGCAGTTTTATTTCTGAAAAATAAGGTACTGAGAGCATGAATCTGGAAATCAGTTGAACTACTCGTGTCAGCCAATGAATTTTGAATTAACTGCGTTGTGAGATTAAGGTCACGCTCCAAATCTTCAAAGGGATTATGTAGTTCAAAACTTGCTAATAAATTATGTAGTACCACCCTAAGTCCATTAATATCCCCAGGGTAGTAAGCCCGATAGGACGGCTTACTAGGAGCCTCGTCATTCTCTAAGTATTCAGTAGAAATGGTTGGCCGTACAAAGATAAATTTATTATTAAAGTAACGGCTCGCCAGAATCCGAGTGGTTACTGAATTAAAGAAAGTTTCGGCAAGCTCAGGTTGATGTAAGTTTGACAAAAGGCCAATGTAATGAAGCTTTACTTGTTGCCAGATCTCATCGGAGATTGCATGGGCATCAAATTCATCTTCAAGTGCTAGCGCTGTTTCAATAACGCGTTGATCATAAAAGGTGATACGGTCGCGTAAGAGTTGACGAATCCCATGCCAATCTTGTTTTTCAAAGGCGTCTTTTGCTGAGCGACTGGCTTCCCTAAAAATACTGTAGTGTCGCTGAAAACCCATTAACAGGGTCTGGGCCATATCAAAGGCGACCTGCGAGGATAATAGCTTCGGAAAGTGATTGTTCATAATAAGAGTGTATCTAGCATTTAAATTGGACTCAAAATGACTCAAGTCGACCCGCTACCTCATCATCCTGAAAATCAGTTGATTTATCCATATGGGGAGACCCTAGCGGAGGCAGGCCAGATCATGGAAATTGTGCCAGGGATCTATTGGATTCGGATGCCTTTGCCTTTTGCTCTTAATCACATCAATTTATGGTTGTTAAAAGACCGAATTGCCGATCAAGAGGGTTGGACCGTGATCGATTGCGGAATTACGAACGATGAGACCAAAATGCTTTGGGAGTCTATTTTTGCAAACCATCTCCAAGGGCTCCCCATTTTGCGCGTCTTGGTTACCCATATGCATCCAGACCATATTGGTCTTGCACATTTTTTATGTGAGCGCTGGCAAGCCCCCCTATGGGTTTCGATGAGTGATTTTCTCATGGCACAGTGGTTAAGTAGCAAGGAGGGTGGAGTTGCTATTGGTGCTTGTAGCGGTAGTGGTGGAGCGGCTGATCATTATGCGCGCCATGGTTTGCTGGGGTCTGAAGACTTGGAGCGTATTCGAAGCCGCTCTGATTATTACAGTCGCCTAGTGCCGCAGGTGCCACGTCGCTATCGTCGCATTATGGAGGGTGATGAGGTTCAAATTGGAGCCCATCAATGGAAAGTATCAATGGGCTATGGTCATGCGCCTGAACATGCCACACTTTATTGTTCAACCCTGAATATTTTTATCTCTGGGGATATGGTCTTGCCTCGCATCTCTACGAACGTAAGTGTTTATGATGCCGATCCGGATGCCGATCCCTTAGGCTTGTATTTGCGCTCGCTAGACCAATGGCTAACCTTGCCCTCAGACGCTTTTGTGTTGCCATCACATGGTAAGCCCTTTAAGGGTTTACATACTCGTATTAAACAACTCCATGAACATCATCGTGCTCGTTTATCCGAAACTCTAGATGCTTGCCAAAGTCCAAAGCATGCCTTTGAGATTATTCCAGTGCTATTTCGGCGTAAGCTAGATAATCATCAGCTTAGTTTTGCCATGGGAGAAGCTATTGCCCATCTGAATCATTTGTGGCATCGGAGGAAGCTGCAGCGCTTGCTTTGCGAGGACGGGATTTGGCGCTTTTGCGTGGTTTCGCCTTCGCAGAACGTTCTATAGGGTCATTGGTAGAGCTTGGTGGATTTGTCATGGCATCCCCGAAGGATTTAATCGCTAAGAGGGTGGCTCTTTGCACTTCAAGGGTTTGAATGGTGGACTTAAGGACATTCAGATTGAGGGCAAGCCACGACTCAACGCTTTTAAGGTCCTTGATGCGCTTATCAAGCTCTTCAATATCAAAAGAGGGCATTGCACTATTTAAGTTAGCCATACTTGGGGTCATGCCAGACATAAAAGACGAGCCCGCATGTGCGGTATTATTTTGATCCCACATAGCTTTAAACATCTCTAGGCTTTGATTAAAATCCGGAATGGCGCCAAACATAAATTCTCCTAATAGGCTAAATAGTCACATTATCGATAAAATAATAGGTTAATGAAGACTAATCTCACTTCTGCAGCAATGCAAACTCAAATTAGCACACCCAAGTCGGGTAAGCCCTATACCCGGGGCGCTAGCCTCCCATCGCTTTTAAGGGAGCGTATCTTAATTCTAGATGGTGCAATGGGAACCATGATTCAGCAAAAAAAGTTTAGTGAAGCGGACTATCGAGGCTTGCAACATAGTCAACGTTTTGCTAATCATCCCGGGGATTTAAAGGGAAATAATGAGCTTCTGGTCTTAACTCAACCCGCAGCGATTCGCCAAATCCACGATGATTACTTAGCAGCGGGAGCAGACATTATTGAGACCAATACCTTTGGTGCCACCTCGATTGCTCAAGAAGATTACAAAATGCCTGAGTTGGCCCGTGAGATGAATGTGGCAGCAGCGCAATTAGCCCGTGCAGCATGCGATGAATTTAGTACTCCTGATAAGCCGCGTTTTGTTGCTGGAGCGATTGGGCCGACTCCGAAGACGGCAAGCATCTCTCCCGATGTAAATGATCCAGCTGCGCGTAATGTGCATTTTGATGCCTTACGTAAAGCCTACCGCGAGCAAGCAGAAGCATTGTTTGAGGGGGGTTCTGACCTATTTTTAGTCGAAACCATTTTTGATACCCTCAATGCAAAAGCAGCTCTTTTTGCACTTGATGAGTTTTTTGAGGAGTCGGGAGAGCGCTTGCCGGTAATGATTTCTGGGACGGTTACAGACGCTTCGGGGAGAATTCTTTCTGGACAAACAGTTGAGGCATTTTGGAATAGCTTGCGACATATTAAGCCACTTACCTTTGGCCTGAACTGTGCCCTCGGCGCTGCTTTAATGCGACCTTATATTGCGGAATTGGCCCGAGTTTGTGATGTTGCTATCTCGTGTTATCCCAATGCAGGTTTACCCAACCCCATGAGTGATACTGGTTTTGATGAAACCCCTGAGGTTACCTCTAGTCTGATCGATGAATTTGCTCGGGATCACTTGGTTAATCTGGTTGGTGGTTGCTGTGGTACTACTCCTGAGCATATTCGAGCGATTGCACAAGCAATGACAAAGCGCAAGCCGCGCCCCTTTTATACAGAATCAAAGGAAGAGGCATGAGTCAGCTACCAGTCATTCCAATGCGCCTTTCCGGCTTAGAGCCGTGCAATATCTCTCCTCTAATTGGCTTTGTTAATATTGGTGAGCGCACCAATGTTACGGGCTCAAAAGTATTTTCACGCATGATTCTGAATAATCAGTTTGATGATGCGCTAGCCGTTGCAAGGCAGCAGGTTGAGAGCGGTGCTCAGATGATTGATATCAATATGGATGAAGCAATGTTGGATTCAGAGGCGGCGATGGTCCGCTTTTTAAACTTGATTGCCTCAGAACCCGATATTGCTCGTGTTCCCATTATGGTGGACTCTTCAAAGTGGACGGTGATCGAAGCGGGATTAAAGTGTATTCAAGGTAAACCAATTGTTAACTCTATTTCTTTAAAAGAAGGTGAGGAGCAATTTAAACACCAAGCTAAATTAATTAAGCGCTATGGTGCTGCAACGGTTGTTATGGCTTTTGACGAGAAGGGTCAGGCCGATACGTATCAGCGTAAGACAGAAATTTGTCAACGTTCGTACAACATTTTAGTCAACGAATTAGATTTTCCTGCGGAAGATATTATTTTTGATCCAAATATCTTTGCAATTGCTACCGGTATTGAAGAGCATGATAACTACGCAGTAGACTTCATTAACGCAACCCGTTGGATTAAAGAAAATTTACCTGGCGCTAAGATAAGCGGTGGCGTTTCAAATGTAAGCTTTTCGTTTAGAGGAAATGATCGTGTACGCGAAGCAATCCACACGGTGTTTTTGTATCACGCCATTTCAGCTGGCATGGATATGGGGATTGTTAATGCCGGTCAATTAGGTGTCTATGCCGATTTAGATCCTGAGTTGCGTGAGCGGGTGGAAGATGTGGTTCTAAATCGTTTTAAAGAAAAGGATGGGCAAACCCCAACTGAGCGCTTGTTAGCAATTGCCGATCAATATAAGGGCGGCGGTATCAAGCAAGAAGAGAATTTAGTATGGCGCGAAGCGCCTGTGCGCGAGCGATTGACCCATGCCCTAGTCCATGGCCTGACAAACTTTATTGTGGACGATACTGAAGAGTTACGCGCTGAGATTATGGGGATAGGCGGCCGTCCTATCGAAGTGATTGAAGGCCCGCTGATGGATGGTATGAATGTGGTTGGCGACTTGTTTGGTGCTGGAAAAATGTTTTTGCCACAAGTTGTTAAAAGCGCGCGCGTGATGAAGCAAGCAGTGGCCCATTTAATTCCTTATATTGAGGAAGAGAAGAAGCAATTAGTTGCTGCTGGCGGAGAAAGTAAAGCTAAAGGCAAGATCGTAATTGCGACCGTAAAAGGCGATGTGCATGATATTGGTAAGAACATTGTTACTGTAGTTTTGCAATGTAATAATTTTGAAGTAGTCAATATGGGTGTGATGGTTCCATGTGATCAAATATTGAAAAAAGCGAAAGAGGAAAAGGCAGACATTGTCGGCCTCTCTGGTTTAATCACCCCTTCGCTCGAAGAGATGA
>Ga0164292_10003631_pt1 | contig 12600 bp, 10 predicted proteins | sample GEODES117metaG_FD_111486 | JGI IMG/M metagenome (GOLD analysis project Ga0164292, IMG submission 111486) | Eutrophic lake water microbial communities from Lake Mendota, Wisconsin, USA - GEODES117 metaG | ecosystem: Environmental > Aquatic > Freshwater > Lake | place: USA: Lake Mendota... | reverse complement strand
GATATTCTTCAGGGCATGCTCCTGCGATGCCGCTGTATTGGAGGCGATCAGGTCGGCCACGGCCTCTGCCTGCGTGAGATCGAGCTTGCCGTGCAGGAAGGCACGCTGGGTGAACTCGCCCGGCTTGGCCATCCGGGCTCCCAGCGATACGAACGCATTGATGATCTGTTCCTGGATATATGGGGAACCATGACAGGAGATCTCGGCCACATCTTCCCCGGTATAGGACCTGGGCGCACGAAAAATAGACACCACCACTTCGTCCAGCAGTTTGTCCTCATGCTTTAACATCCCCACATGAAGGGTATTGCCGGCAGCTTTTGTCAGATCCTTGGAAGGGAAAATACTGTCGACCATACTGATGGCCTTTGGGCCGCTCAGCCGGATCACGCCAATGGCACTGACCCCATGGGCCGTTGCCAGGGCTACAATGGTATCGTCCCAGGAACTATACATGATGCAAAGATAACAAGTGGCGGCTAACCCTATTAAAGCTCACCCAATATCACCATGTGATGCAAATGAGTTTATTTTGCAGGAACAGTTTCCCATGCCCGAACTCCGGATCATACAGGTTATGCGATATATCACACCCCTCCGGGAAGGCGGATCTTTGCCTGCTATCGTAGAGGGTGATGATGGTTTTCACTATGTGCTGAAGTTCCGCGGTGCTGGCCAGGGCTCCAAAGCACTTAACGCGGAAATCATTGGCGGTCAACTGGCACGGGCCGCAGGATTTAAAATACCTGAGATCGTATTTGCCGAACTGGACCCTCAGTACGGAAAATCAGAACCTGATGAAGAGATCCAAGATTTGCTAAAGGCCAGTGAAGGCTTGAATCTGGGGCTTCATTACCTTTCTGGATCTATCACTTACGATCCCGTTGTATTCCGCATTGATCCCCTAATGGCTTCAAAGATCGTATGGTTGGATGCCTTCCTCATGAACGTTGATCGCACGCCACGGAACACCAATATGCTGGTATGGCATAACGAACTATGGTTGATCGATCATGGTGCCGCCTTGTACTTTCACCATACCTGGGACAACTGGGAAGAACAGTCGGTCAAACCCTTTACACAGATCAAGGATCACGTGTTGATGCCATTTGCGTCAAAAATAGAAGAGGCAGATATTTTCATGCGAAGCAAGATCAATGAAACCCTGATTAACGAAACGGTTTCCCTGATCCCGGCAGGCTGGCTGAAGGAGAATGAAGAACCAGCCATTTATTCCAAATTCTTATTGAACAGATTGCGCCATGCCGATAACTTTGTAACCGAGATCAACCATGCCAGACAATCACATATTTGAATATGCAACCATCAGGGTAGTGCCACGTGTAGAACGTGGTGAATTCCTGAATGTGGGGGTGATCGTTTTCTGCAAAAGACTTTCTTATTTGGGAATCAAATATGCGCTGAATAAAGATCGACTCAAGGCACTTTATCAAGAGATCGATATTGCAGATATAAAATGTCATATGGAATCGTTCGAAAAAATATGCAAAGGTGATGCCTCAGGTGGCCCAATTGCATTACTTGATCTTCCCTCCCGTTTCCGTTGGCTCACCGCCCGACGCAGCACCATTATCCAATCTTCAGAAGTTCATCCCGGACTGTGCAGCAACCCGGATAACACCTTGGAGAAACTCTTCACTGAGCTGGTGCTCGCCTGATTCCTTAGCTGCTCCCTTTTTAAATAAAAAAAGGCCCGTAAAAAACGGGCCCTAAGATTTGAATGTTAAAACAGGACAAAGAAAAATTTATGACCTGCCTCGAGACAGAAGTTTTATGGATTCACCACTTTCAATACCCACACATGCTCACCTGCATTTGTGATGGCTGCAGGCAGGGCAACTTCTACTGCCCCATCTACCTGCTTCCATTTTAACGCAGACTTGCTGCCTAAAGCGGTGACCCTTGATTTCTTATCAAGGGCTAATTTTGAAAAACTGACTTTCGCACCTGGCTTGTCAAAGAAGAATACGTATTTCGTTTTACCATCTTTAGACGCCGTATACCTGATGTTGCCTTCGCCATAGGTCTCAGACATCCTGCTGCCATAGATCGCTTCTCCATTCACTTTCATCCACTTGCCAATGTCCTGCAGACGCTGATAAGCCGTATCGTCAAAAGTACCATCAGGACCTGGACCGATATTCAACAGGTAGTTACCACCCTTACTAACAATATCAACCAGTTTTTCCAGCAATTCATTCGTTGGCTTATACACATCATTCGGAACATAGCTCCAGCTATTGCCCATGGTCATACATGTCTCCCAGGGATAAGGAAGTCCTTTCTCGGGAATATGCTGTTCAGGAGTAAGATAATTTTGCTGCTCACCCGGAACGGCCCTGTCCACCACGATCAGCCTGGGCTGCTTCAGCCTGGAATTCTTTACGATCAAGGGCATGTTGATGTCCTGGCTCTGCGCAAAGCGGATCGGCTTCACGCCATCCATCACTTCGTTCATATCAGCGTTTACCTCGGCGGCAGTTTTGGGCCTTACCCATCCACCATCGAGCCAGAGGATATCTATCTTACCATAGTCGGTCATCAATTCATTGATCTGCCCGTGGGTGAAATCAACATACTTCTTCCACTGCTCGGGATATTTTTTGATATCGTAGTTCGCATTCCTGTCGAACGCCGGGAACTTCTTCCACCAGTAAGAATCTGTGTGCCAGTCGGGCTTCGAAAAATAAGCCCCGATCCAGAAATTCTCCGTCCTGAATGCATTGAAAATCTCCTTCGTTACATTGCTGCGCGGATTGGAAGAAAACGGCACCGCCTTATCGGTGATCTTATAATCCGTCAACTTCGTGTCGAACATACTGAACCCATCATGGTGTTTGGTGGTGAATACTACGTATTTCATACCCGCATCTTTTGCTGCCGCGGCCCATTTCTCCGGATTGAAATTTTTTGGGTTGAAGGTATTCTTGAGGTTCTCGTAATTCTTTACGTATTCATTATAGCTGTCTCCCTGCCCTGGCTTGCGCCCGCCGGTTGCCCAGCCCACGTCTTCCGGGCAAATGCTCCAGCTTTCTACAATACCCCACTGGCTGTAGGTACCCCAATGCATCAGCAGGCCGAATTTCAAATCCTTCCACTCCTCCAGCCGCTGCTGGATAGCAGGATCAGGATCAGGATAATACTCTTTATGTTGGGCACTGGTTGCCAACATCATCAAAAAGAAACAAAACGAAAGAAAAATGGAACGTATCATACCAGAAAAATTATGGCTTAAATATACACCCCGAATCGGAGCAAAAAAAAAGACGCGGACCTGCCGCGCCTTTCTACAAAAGAAAAATTAAACTACTTATCCGTATCCACCAGTACTACTTCATACACATTCTTACCGTTCTGCTGCATGGGCTGGTAATAGGTTTCTCCAATCTTCACATAGGTGATATCACCCATCTTCACCTCTTTTCCACCCTCAGGAAGGCTTTCCACAATGGTGCCTGCCGTTGGGGGAACTACAGTGTATCCTTTTTCAGACTTTTCATAGTAAGCACCACCGTAGTAGTAATTATTTGTTGTCTGATTGACCACCACCGTCTGCGATTGTGGCGGCAGTGTAGTCACTGTAGCGCCCACCGGCGCCTGAACTACGGTGTAGCCGCCGTTGCTGGCTACATAATATACGCCCTGATCGTAATGATACTGCTGATTATTAACACTGACAATGATGGCAGTTGCAGCCATTGCGGCAACGAAAAAACCCCAGGGATGCCAAACCGGTCCCCAGTAAAAAGGCGTATAGGGGTGGTAATAATAGGGGTGAAAGCTGTAATAACGCATGCCGCCGTAGCTGTATGGGGGGCGGTTGTAATGAATATTGTTATTCCGCACTACGGTTGTATTATGACTGTTGTCAATATTGATATTCACATCACCACGACTTTTGTCAATATTGACATTACCCGAATTAATGTTGTTGGTGCGGTTGCCGGAATTATTATTGACGGTATTCCCTCCCCTGTTACCGGAATTGTTATTGACAGATCTGGCATCACCACCCGGCTTTGAGATCCCGGTGTTCCCTGATGTGGTTGACGGCCTTGAGATCTGGCTCGATTTTGCGGAAGAGGCAGCGGGTTTGGAAACCCCTGAAGCTTTGCTGGCAGCTGGCTTAGCCGCTGCACCACCGCTGGGTCTTTTCGGCTGTGCCATTAACAGGCCCGGAACCGCCAGTAGCACAAAGGCAGCCGAAGCAAGTCGTATTTTAATATTGCGCATATTTTTTGTTTTAAGGTAATTAAATGATTGGATTAATTGGCCGTCTCCACGGCTTCCCAGAGCGCGCTGAAATTCGGATTGATGATGATCTCCGTACGCCTGTTCAGTGCCTTATTGTCGGCTGTAGTATTGGTGGCTACCGGATCATACTTGCTTTTACCGGCTGCTGTCAACCTGGCCGGGTCGATGCCATATTTATCCCTGAAGAGTCGTACAACCGTGTTCGCCCTTTCCGTGCTCAGGCTCCAGTTATCCTTAAATGCTTTTCCGGCGCCATCAGAGTCGGTGTTACCGACCACGATGATCTTCACGGTATGGTACTGCTGCACCACATCCGATACCAGTTGGAGGGCCTCGTACCCTTCAGGCTTCAGTTTCGTGCTGCCCTGCGGGAACAGTAGTCTATCCTGCAATGATACATAGATCAGTCCGTTCTTGTACTTGACATCAGCGCCTGCGTCATCAAATTTCGTCAGGGCGTCGCGGGTTTGTTCAAAAATCTTTTGAAGGGAAGTCCCCTGGACAGCAAGTGCCGAATTGATCTTCTCTACCCGCTGCCGAAGGGCATACTCCAGTTTCCGGCAGTTCTCCGCTTCCTTGCTATATTGGATATTTTCTTCCTTAATCTGACTAATCAGCTTGCTATTTTCTGCAATCTTTGATGTCTGACTCTCTACCTGGCTTTTCAGCGTTTCAATCTGGCCATTGGCTGCCTCCAGCTTCTTACTGGTACCGCAACCAGACAAAAGCGACCCTGCCACAGCGATCACCCATAATGCTTTTTTCATGTACTGTTGTTTTATTGGGCAAACTTAGAATGATTCTCCGGAAAAGATGCACATCGGCCAATAAAGCTTGTTTGAAAATCGAATTGCCGCACAACTTTTCCCGATCGCAAAAAAAAAGACGCGGCTTCGGCCGCGTCTTGAAAATATCGTAGGGAAATCGCGATCTGTTACCCTTCTTCCAAACGGAATGTAACAGGCTGCCTTCTGTAAGCTTTCACATTACGTCCGTTCTGAACGGCAGGCTTCCATTTTGGACCTTTCTTGATCGCTGCTACTGCAACCTCAGCCAGCTTGGTGCCGGGGCCGAGACAATTGGTTACACCTGCTTCGCCACAATTCAGTGCACGAACTTCAGATACAGCGCCTTCTTTATCCACAATGAACAGTACTACTACGGTTCCGGACTTACCATCTTCCTGAAGTTCATCCATGTTACGCTCGATCTCGCGGCTAACATATTTGAACCAGGCCTGGTTACCACCGGGGAACTCCGCATCGATCTCTACCTTCTGAAAAACCTTATCCTCATCATCACCTTTTGGTGCCTCAATAACACCACCTTTATCTTCCACTGGCGGAGCGACAATACCTTCATCCTTGATACCTTCCTGATTGGTGGTACCGATCTTGGTATCCTCGAGTTTTTCCACTTCTGGTGGCTTTTCTTCTTCCTTTACTTCTTCATCCTTCACCACTTTGGGAGGCGTGAACTTTGCCATTTCAACCTTGGGCGGCTCTGGTGGCTTTGGCGGAGGTGGAGGCGGAGGTTCGTTTTTCTCCTCCTGCTGGATATCCTCCAGCTTAACTTCCTGCACCTGTACCTGACCTTTGTTGCGATCCTTGGCTGCGTTCAACAGGAACGAGGTCAGGAAGATCAGCAGCGCCAGAGAAATAGTGACGATCAGCGCCGTGGTCAGGCGAGAATTATACTTCCTGCGAAGCTCATAAGCACCGTATTCCTTGTTCCTGCCTTCAAAGACAATATCAAGGAGATCGCTGCTTAAAATTTTGTTTGCATCCATGTTAATGCCTTTTCTTTATAATGCAGCTATGGACTGAATTCCATACTGCAAAGGGTTATTTAATTCCGTTTGCGGCTTCAGTTGCCTTAACCAATTCATACTCTCCTGGGCTGATGTCTACCATCGCATAACGCTTGATTTCCGCAATCGTCATTTCGTCGAGGATGTCCACGGTATTCTTGTACGTAGCATCTTCCGACGGTTTAAGGATCACTACCAGGTCTTCAGGATTGGTAGTTTGCTTCTTGCGAAGGATCTCTGCCCTGATGCCCTTGAAATTGGTGGCCTTGATCTGCGAAGGATCGAGCCCCTCATAATAATACACCTGATCCTGCTTGCCCAGCATGATAGTGAACGCGCCGGATTCCTTCACTTTATTCTGTTCTTCAGGCTTATCCACGTCTTTCGGCAGGAACAGTTTCATTGCTGTCGGCTGCGCAACCGTAGTGGTAAAGATGAAGAAAGTGATCAGCAGAAACCCAAGATCAACCATGGGGGTCATGTCTACCCGGGTAGACAGCTTTTTCGCCTTCTTGACACCAGGCCCTTTCTTGTGGCCGCCACCATCACCGCCGCCTTCTATACTAGCCATATCTTACGATTTTAAAATGTTATAACTATTTACTTGCACCACCTATCTGCTTTTGCCTGGTCACATGCAGCGGAGTGCCCGGGGGGGCATCCTCAGGGGCAGTGATCAACAAAAACTTATTCTGATCATTCTTTTTGAACGCATTCAGAACATTCTTGAAAACAGGATATTTAGTTCCATTATCGGCCTTGATCACCAGGTTCAGTTTTCTGCCCGAATAAGCATTCAGCGCATCACGAACCCAATAGTACATTTCGCCGCCCGTTGAATCCGAGGCAGGGATACCCGGCTGCTTCACCTTCTTCATCTCGTCAGGAGATAAAGCAAGCAATGATTTCAACTGGCCAAATGGAACACCGACGCTTGGGGCGTTTATGAAGGACTTGATTTCTGTAGGAGTTAATCCGAGCGACCTGGTTTTATCAAGATTCTGAATCAGCACCTGACGAAACTCCGGATTATCCATGGAAACAAATGCCCTTCCATCTTTATCTATTGTTACGGTGAAAACATCTTTTTCGGGAACAGCGTCTGCTGATACCGATCCAGGCGTAGTCACCTCCACGGCTTCTTCCGGCTTGAACTTGGTCGCCAGCATGAAGAAAGCCAGGATAAGGAAAGCCACATCCACGAAGGGGGTCATATCATTATCCGTAGTATGCTTTGGAATTTTGACACTTGGCATGTTAAGTATTCTTTTTTAGATATTAATTAGATGCAGATCCTGCATCTTTCCATAAACAACAGGCTCTTATTTGTACAAAGAACCGAAGCTTTGGGTCAGGGTGAAACCTGATTCATCAATACCATAAGTGATACCGTCAATTTTCGTTGTAAAGATGTTATACATTACCAACGCAAATGAAGACGTAGCAATACCCAGGGCTGTATTGTAAAGGGCCTCAGAGATACCAACCGCCAATTCAGCAGCAGCACCGGCACCACCTTCTTCACCGAGTGAAGAGAATGATTTGATCATACCCATTACCGTTCCCAACAAGGCGATCAGGGTACCCAGGGAAGTGAGAGTAGACAGAAAAACCAGGTTCTTCTGCAACATAGGCAGTTCGAGCGCTGTGGCTTCTTCTACTTCTTTTTGAATTGCCACTAACTTTTGCTCGGTATTATACTCACTGTTGGGTATCATTTCCTTGTACTTACGCAGACCGGCCTTCATTACATTGGCTACGCTACCCCTTTGCTTGTCGCACTCCGCCAGGGCTGCGTCAACGTTTTTGTTCGCCAGGTGATACTGCACCTTACGGATGAATTCTGAAATATTTCCACTCCCCTGAGCTTTATTTATCGTCAGGAACCGCTCAATAGAGAAAACAAGAACCATCAGAAAGCAACCGATCAGCAGTGGAACGATGATTCCACCTTCGTACATACGATGCCAAGGTCCCTTAGGTCCTTTGTGGGAAGGCCAGAATCCTCCGGCAAGATCAGGCTTACTAAATCCCGAGTCAGCACCGAGAGCGAATCTCCAGATCAGATACCCGCCGATAATACAGGCAACTGGTGCCAGCACGGAAATAAGGTTACTGCTCTTCTTTGGTTGCACAGATGTTGTCGCTTTCGCAGCAGTTACAGTTGGTTTTGTCTCAGCCATGACTTTTTGATTTTTAAAAGTTTAAATGTTCGTTTTAGTGATTTGTGTTACAATGCTACTTAAAAAATATTTTGTTAAATCAGAGTCCTGTTAAAATATTCTCAAGGGAACACAATATAGTAAGTTTTCTAAAAAAAAATCAAAGGGCCAAATTAATTGTCTGTATCGAATTTATTAAGCCTTTATCCCCCACTTTTTACTATACTCGACTCACCAATTCCACACCTTCGTCCCACCCGCGTCCGGAGGCGCTTTCCTGCCAAGATTCCCATCGAAGCCAGTATTGGCAGGGTTTTCACGCTTTAAGAGGCCTTTTAAAAAAAAGCGAGGTACATTAGCTGTCTTCAAATTGAAATCAAACATGCAAACTGCTCTGGTCCTGAAACGTATCCTGGTATTCTCGCTGACACTTGCCCTTTTGATGCCCGTCATGGCACAACGAAAGCCTAAAAACCCCGCACCTGCTCCCGTTCCAACACCCAGCGTTCCCGTGATCCCCGGAAGCGGGCCAAATGCCATGCCCAGCGGAAACGGCTCCCGGTCATCCTCATCCAGTGGCCCCAAGGCATACAATGACGTGATCACCGATAAGGCTCAAACCATGAGGGGCCTGTTCACCGTCCATAAAGTGGACGAAAAATACTTTTTTGAAATCCCTGACTCGATCATGAAAAGGGAGATCATGGCGATCACCAGGTTCACAAAGGTGGCTGCAGGTGCCGGTATCTACGGCGGAGAACTTGCCAATCAGCAGGTTATACAATTTGAAAAAGGGCCAGACAATAAACTGTTCCTCAGGGTGACCACCCTGGTATCCGTAGCCAACGATTCCAGTCAGCCTATTTATAAAGCGGTCAGGAATTCGAATGTAGACCCTATTGCCGTTTCATTCGATATCAAAGCATTGTCTAACGATTCTTCCGGTGTGGTGATCGATGTAACTGAATTTTTCAAAGGGGATAACCAGCCCGTTTCACTCAGCGCAAACGCTAAAAGAAGGCTTGGGCTGGGTGGCCTGGCGAGCGACAGGTCCTATATCGAAAGCATTAAAAGCTACCCCATCAACACGGAAGTACGCACTTTGAAGACCTTTTCCGCTTCCGGTGGATCATTTTCGGCCTCCCCCTTCCCGTCCACGTCCCTGCCCGCGGCATCCGCAGCGGGTGCAGTAACCGTGGAAATGAACACATCCTTTATTGTACTGCCGAAACTTCCTGCTAAGAAAAGGCTGTTTGACCCCCGGGTGGGCTATTTCACTGAAGATTATACCGTTTACTCAGACGACCAGCAGAAAGTACAGCAATCCCGTTTTATTGTCCGATGGAACCTTGAACCCAAACCGGAGGACCTCGAAAAATGGAAAAAAGGGGAATTGGTTGAACCGGCCAAACCGATCGTTTATTATCTGGATCCCGCTACCCCCAAGAAATGGCGGCGATACCTCATACGGGGCGTGAACGACTGGCAGGTGGCATTTGAAAAAGCCGGGTTCAAGAATGCCATCATGGCGAAGGAGTGGCCGGAAGACGACAGCACCATGAGCCTCGAAGATGCGCGCTTCAGCGTAATACGCTATCTCGCATCGCCCATCGAAAATGCATCAGGACCGAACGCACATGACCCCCGTTCCGGAGAGATCATCGAAAGCCATATTCAATGGTACCATAACGTGATGAAGTTATTGCACAGTTGGTATTTCGCCCAGGCAGCTGCAGTTGACCCCGGGGCCAGAAAAATGGTTTTTGACGATGAACTGATGGGGCAGCTTGTCCGTTTCGTTTCCTCCCACGAAGTTGGGCACACCCTTGGCCTGCTACACAACATGGGCTCAAGTTCACGCACCCCCGTAGAAAAACTCAGGGACAGAAAATGGCTGGAGGAAAACGGCCATACAGCCTCGATCATGGATTATGCCCGCTTCAACTATGTAGCCCAGCCGGAAGATAGTGTTGGCAGGGATGGCCTGTTCCCGCGCATTGGAGACTACGACAAGTGGGCCATTGAATGGGGCTACGGATATGTACCCGGTAAAGATGAACAGGAAGACAACCTGATACTCAATAAAAAATATATCGACCGGCTGGCGAAAAACCCTCGTATCTGGTTCGGAACATACGAATTCGGAAACTTCTCCGATCCCCGCACCCAGGCGGAAGACCTGTCGGACAACCCTGTTAAAGCCTCAGAGTACGGCGTAAAGAACCTGAAAAGGATCATGCCGAAACTTCCTGAATACACGAAAGAAGATGCCGATCGCTATGAGAACATGAGCGATATGTATAAGGCGCTGTACGACCAGTTCAGCCGATACGTTTTTCACGTGGTCAGGACCATCGGCGGCTATTACGAAACGCCAAAATCCATTGAACAATCTGGCGATGTATACGAAATAGTACCAAAGAAACAACAGAAGGAAGCCGTAAACTTCCTGCATAAACAACTCTTCACCACGCCTGTTTGGCTGATGGATAAAAATATCATCAATAAATTCTCTAACCCTTCAGCCAACCAGGTCAGTAGCATCCAGGAAAATGCCCTATCCAGCATGCTGACCACATCAAGGCTCGGCCGGATGGTTGCGCTGACCAGCCGTTATGATGATGCCTACCAGATAGATGAATATCTGACCGACATCCGGAAAGGATTATTCAGCGAACTGGGTTCGAAATCAAAAATTGACATGAACAGGCGTAACCTCCAAAAATCATATGTGGAAAAATTGATTGGGCTTATTAACCCTCCCAGTGGCGGCAGCACCGGCATTACCATTTCATTTGGAACCCTGGGATTGAGTCCCGATGTTTCGAAAACAGACGTCAGTTCAGTCACCCGGGCACACCTGGTGAACCTGAGAAATGAACTGTCGGCCGCTTCAGCATCTTACCCCGATAATATGAGCAGGTACCATTTGGAGGATCTTGCAGTTAGGATCAAGAGGGCGTTGGACCCGAAATAATTGAGCAAATAGCTGATTAGATAATCATAATGGTGTTTATTATTAATGATTTGCCAGAGTAGTATTAGAAACAAGTCGCCCCACCGGGAATGGTGGGGCGACTTGTTTCTAATGCTACACTATTGATGCTATTGCTTGAGAATCTTCCTGGTCATAATGATATCGGAGTCAGTCTGAAGGGATATCACATACAACGCCTTGGGCCATCCAGAGGTTGATATAGTCAAATTTCCATGGGTTACTATACGGCTGACCAATACAGTGCCTTTCATATCTGTTACAGTGAGATACATCTTTGCATTGCGGTAGCGTTGGTTGATCTCCACATTAAGCAAATCGTTCACGGGGTTGGGCCATATCGCCACTTCACCATTACTCACGTTATTGATGCGAATGATGCGGCTATAGCTGAACCTCTTGTCCAGGTCAATTTGCTTGAGCCTGTAGTAAGATAAGCCTTTCAATGGTGAGAGATCAGAATAGCTGTAAGAGCTAAGCAACGCACTATTGATCTTCCCAGGGATAAAGCCGATCTTAGACCATGAGCGTCCATCTGCACTTCGCTCCACATCAAAACCCGTATTATTCTGCTCAGAAGCCGTCTTCCAGTTCAGTATTACTTTGTTGGCCTCAAGCTGACCGGTAAAATCAAGCCATGTTACAGGCAACATGATAACACAACCCGCATTAAGCGCATCACCTGAAATGGTCCATCCTTTAGCTCCAACCAAATTGGCTCTGGCTGTAGTGGCTGCAGGGCCATAAGTTCTGCCAGTAGCACCAAGGTTTCTACCGGTTGGGACGCTTGGATTTACATTCCACAACATAAGCGTGGCGGAATAGTTAGAACAATCCATGCCGGAATTGTTTAGCATATCGCTCAAATTAACATTGGCAGTCAATTTCCAGTAGCCTAAGTTTTGATTGAAGGCTGTGGCTCCGCTAAACATCGAACTCATGTGGGTTACTGCTCCAGTATTCCAGCTGCTAATGTTCTGGTTAAAACTGGTGGCACTTTGAAACATCGAAGTCATATCGGTTACCGCTCCAGTATTCCAACTGCCAATGTTTTGGTTAAAGGCTGTGGCTACACGAAACATCTCAGCCATATTGGTTACCGCAGCCGTATTCCAGCTGCCAATGTTTTGATTGAACGCTGTGGCACCAAAAAACATTGCACTCATATTCGTTACCACTCCGGTATTCCAGCTTCCAATGTTTTGATTGAAGGCTGAGGCAGAAGCAAACATAGAAGTCATATTGGTTACTGCTCCCGTATTCCAGCTGCCAATATTTTGGTTAAAGGCTGTGGCTACACGAAACATCTCAGCCATATTGGTTACCGCAGCCGTATTCCAGCTGCCAATGTTTTGATT
>Ga0164292_10003629_pt1 | contig 12606 bp, 12 predicted proteins | sample GEODES117metaG_FD_111486 | JGI IMG/M metagenome (GOLD analysis project Ga0164292, IMG submission 111486) | Eutrophic lake water microbial communities from Lake Mendota, Wisconsin, USA - GEODES117 metaG | ecosystem: Environmental > Aquatic > Freshwater > Lake | place: USA: Lake Mendota... | reverse complement strand
TACACCGGGGGTCATAATTATCTCACCTCTTCGAGGTTCTTTCTCAACTAACATTTCCTTAATCCTAAACAATCTTACATACTTGCTACGAATTCAACTGATTTTACAGACAGGTTATGGTTAAAAATAAAATGCAGCTCCGAAGGAGCATTACTATTATGACCCCGGGTAAAGCCCGGGGTAGAAAGTGTTGTTGATTTGGAGAGCCCCGTAGGTGGCGAAACATTTTTTTTATTCAAGTCCACTATGGCGGACACTGAATAAAAATAAACCGCTGCGGCCATTTTGTTAACTACCGAACCTTGCGGAGAAATTTCACCTTAAACCTTCGCGGTTTTGGAAACCACAAAGGTTGTTCCTATTTTCAATCATCACTTAGCACCACACCCCATGGGAATCACACGAAGAGATTGGATCAAAACTGCCTCCTTGAGCAGTGGAATGGCACTTATCGGAGGAAATGCCATCCTCAACCCGATACAGGCGGCAGCAGCCCCTACCTACACCCCACGCCCGCTAGCCGGAATGATCCGCCTAGGTTCCAACGAAAATCCATACGGACCCTCTCCTTCCATGCGTGCAGCCATGACTACTGCCTTTGAAGAAGGGTGCCGCTACCCTTGGGCCTCCAATGCTTCTTTGGTCAAGCTGATCGCTGAAAAAGAGGGCGTGCCCGAAGATCACATCGTGACTGTAGCGGGTTCCGGCGAAGGACTAAAAGTAGCTGGGCTCACCTTCGGCCAAGGCCGGGAAATCATCTCCTGCTCCCCGACCTTCTTGACCCTAATGGACTACGCCGCACTTTGGGGTACCGAGATCAACTGGGTACCGCTCACCAAGGACCTGGACTTTAACCTAGAAGAGATCGAAAAACGCGTGTCCTACGAAACAGGCCTTGTCTTCCTCTGCAATCCCAACAACCCCACCGGTAAACTCCTTCCTGCCGATCAGGTGCTCGACTTCTGCGAAACGGTCAGCAAGCGCACCGTGGTCTTCAGCGACGAAGCCTACTCGGACTACATCACCGAGCCCAACTACCCTTCCATGGTGCAGCTGGTCAAAAAAGGGATGGATGTGGTCGTTTCCCGCACACTTTCCAAGGTCTATGGACTTGCTGGCATCCGCGTAGGCTACCTAATCGCCCGACCAGAATTGGCCGCGAAGCTCCGCGCTCGGGTAGTGGCCGATACAAACATCATGGCGATTGAAGCCGGCAAGGCGGCGCTCCTCGACCAGGATTTTTACCGCTTCTCACTCCAAAAAAATAACGAAGCCAAGGCCATCCTGACCCAAGCATTGGACGAACTCAAACTCCCCTACCTTCCTTCTCATGCCAACTTTGTGTTTTTCCAATCGGGAAGAGACATCAAACAGCTCAATGCTGAGATGGCCAAAAAAGGAATCGGAGTTGGCCGACCCTTTCCCCCACTCAACGACTGGTGCCGCATCTCCACAGGTACGCTTGAGGAAATGCAGCTCTGCGTGAAATCCTTGAAAGAAGTGCTCGGCTGATGCTTGCGAGTCTGCCGCGGCAGATCATCCTTGAGAATGATCACATCCTGTTGCGCCCTCTTCAAGTAGCAGATTTCCCTGCTTTGCTTGAACTTACCCAAGATGCTTCTTTGTGGACCTACTTCACCCATGACTTGAGCACGCTAGCAGGACTGGAAACTTGGGCTGCCGGACATTTTTCTGGTGATCGACTTCAATTGGTGGTGATCGACAAGCGGACCGGAAAGCTGCTCGGTTCCACCGGGTTTGGCAATTATTTTCCCCGGGATCAGCGGATCGAAATCGGCTGGACCTGGTTAGGCAAAGCTTTTCAGGGGACGGGCATAAATGCCCAAATGAAGTCCCAGATGCTCCAGTTTGCTTTTGAGGAGTTGGAAATGCTTCGCGTAGAATTCAAAACCGATGTGCTCAACCTCCCCGCCCGGCATGCCCTTCTGCGCCTCGGTGCCACTGAGGAAGGGGTCCTGCGCAGCCATACGCTGATGACGCAGGGCCGACGAAGGGATACGATTTATTATAGTTTTTTGAGGGGGGAGTGGCCTACCGGAGGTAGGTAAACCTTCCTAGAGTATGTTAAAAGGCCTGCCTACCAAAGGTAGGTTAAAGGTAAAATGTTTAGGACATGATTGGTAGTTGGCTAAACCCCGAAGGGGTGAAACAATTATAACCCCTGGTGAAACCAGGGGTAGGAAAGCGATAAAGAATAGGAGAGCCCCGTAGGCGGCGACACAAATTATGTGAAGTATCGCTCCCGAAATACTCTGGGACAGGCCCCTACGGGGCTCTAAATAACAACACCTCCTCACAACCCCCGTCCGCCGCGGCAGATGCATCCGCTATCGCGGATTCTGAGGCATTTTAAACTCACAATTAAATTTTACCTCCTCTTTTTTCCTCCCGCAGATTCTCACAGAAAAATGCCGCAGATTTTTAGTGAATTTTACTAAAAATTTATCTTTTAAACCCTTGGAATTTCAGCTATATTTGTATCCATTTAGATACATTTTTTATGCTGATTATCAAAAAGACTTTTGAGTTTGACCTATGGCTAAAGAAACTAAAGGATGTAACGGGAAAGGCTAAAATCCTATTTCGGATACAAAAATTGGAGCAGGATGGGCACTTTGGGGATTGGAAATCAGTAGGAGAAGGAGTGCTTGAAATGCGAATCCACTATGGCAAGGGATATAGACTGTATTTCAAAGTGCAGGAAGACAAAATCATCCTCCTACTAATCGGAGGGGATAAATCAACCCAAGAAAAAGATATTAAAAAAGCAATTCAACTGTCAAAAAAAGAATAACCCATGCAAACCACAAAATTCGAGATTTCAGACTACCTAGATGACCCTCAAGTAATTGCATCCTATCTCAATACGGTTTTGGAAGAGGGAGATAGCGATGAATTGATTGTGGCCCTAGGCCACATCACCAAAGCCATTGGCATGACTAAAATTGCCCAAAAAACAGGCATGAGTAGACCTAGTTTGTACAAGGCATTATCCGAAGGAGCCAAACCTCAATTTGAAACCATCCACAAGGTACTCAAAGCCATAGGAGGGCATATTCAGGTGAAGGTAAGTGGGGAGTAGGGAAAGGTCGTGGGTAAATGGGTAAATAGGGTAAGGTGAAAACACCTGTATGCTCTCATCAGAAGTACCTACTGCAATTTATAACCCCGAAGGTGCCTGCCCCGCAGAATTGCGGGGGTGAACCAATTATGACCCCGGGTAAAACCCGGGGTAACCTGGCGGTATAGATTAGGAGAGCCCCGTAGGCGGCGATACTTCAACTTTTTGTTTCGCCGCCTTCGGGGCTCTATTGAGCAAAATCTCTCCACAACCCCCGGTTTCACCGGGGGTCATAGTTGTTTGGTTCCTTCGGAACTGGCATTTATATACGTTTGGGCATATAAATCGCTAAATCCCTTTGCGGCTCTGCGTCTTTGCGAGAATAACCCTTTTATCATCTGCGGCGGAGTACATACCGCTCCACGAGCTTTTCTGCGCAGCGCTCCCCATCCATGGCGGCAGAGACGATGCCACCCGCATAGCCCGCCCCTTCCCCACAGGGAAACAAGCGCTTGAGCTGCGGATGCTCAAAGCTTTCCTTGTCCCGCGGAATACGCACCGGCGAGGAAGTCCGGCTTTCGACGCCGATCAACTGCGCCTCGTTGGTCAAATAACCCTTCATCTTTTGTCCGAAGGACTCAAGAGCCATCGCCAAGCGAGCCGAAATAAAGTCAGGCAACACCTCTCGCATCTCCACAGCCGCCAAACCCGGTTGGTAGGAGGTGTCCAGCAAGCTGCTGCTCACCTTTTTGTTGACAAAATCCACCATGCGCTGCGCGGGAGCCACTTGGCTTTTGCCGCCCTGCTCCCAAGCACGCTGCTCTACCGCCGCCTGAAAATGCAAGGCCGCCAAGGGGCCGTATTTCTGGTATTCGGGTAGGTCCTCCAGTTCCACGGACACCACCATGCCCGAATTCGCAAATCGGCTGTCGCGGCGACTCGGACTCATGCCATTGACTACGAGTTCCCCGGGAGCCGTAGCAGCCGGCACGATAAATCCCCCCGGACACATGCAAAAACTAAATACCCCCCGCTGCTTCCCCTGGTAAGTGGTCTGCTGCACCAAGGCATAGGCGGATGCAGGCAAATAGGGTCCTCGATCCACAGCACAGTGGTACTGGATGCGATCGATTAGATTTTGCGGATGCTCGATGCGTACGCCCAAGGCAAAGGGCTTCGCTTCGATAAGCACCTGTCTGCGGTGCAGCAACTCAAAAATATCGCGTGCGGAGTGGCCCGTGGCCAAAATCACCCCCATGCCTTGGATGCGGTCTCCATTCTGGGTGATCACCCCTTTGATTTCATTGTCCTCCAAGATCAGGTCTTCCACACGCGTCTCAAAGTGAATCTCCCCTCCTGCATCCAAGATGGTCTCGCGCAACTTGGCCACGAGCACAGGCAACTTATTCGTACCGATATGCGGGTGAGCATCCACCAAGATCTCCTCCGTAGCGCCATGGGCCACCAGGATCTCCATGATGCGTCGGATGTCCCCTCGCTTCTTGGAGCGGGTGTAGAGCTTGCCATCGGAGTAGGTGCCGGCACCTCCCTCTCCAAAGCAGTAGTTGGAGTCGGGATGCACGATGCCTTCCTTATTGATAGCAGCGAGGTCACGTCGACGGGCACGCACGTCTTTTCCCCGCTCGAGGAGAATGGGCTTGACCCCGAGTTCGATGGCGCGCAGTGCCGCAAAAAGTCCTGCAGGCCCTGCTCCTACGATCAGGATGGGCTCGACTTGGGCTACGTTTTCGTAGGTAGGAAAATGATCGAGTAAGGACCCTGGTGTCTCGTTGACAAAGAGTTCCGCTTCCACATTCACGAGTACCTTTCTGCCTCGGGCATCTATGGAGCGGCGCGTCTGTCGCGCAAAGGTTTGGGGAGTGGTGGCGGGCACGCCCGCTTTTTTCAATACGACTTCCTTAAATAAGTCGGGATCGTAGGCTTCCTCGGGGGAAAGCTGCAAGGTAAAGTTCTTCTTCATGGTAAGGTAGTTATCCTTCAATGGAAAGGTAAAAATAAGGGGTTTATTCGGAAAGGTATACAGGGCCTGCCTTTGTCAGGTAAATTTAGGAGTCATCCTTCGGAGAACAGCTCCGAAGGAGTTTGACTATAATGACCCCCGGTGAAACCGGGGGAAACACAATTTTCTATTTCATTCAGCCCCGAAGGGGTGCTACAAAAAAAATACTCTCGCAAAGGAACCAAGTCGCAAAGAATTTATTCCCTAAACCAAAAAAATCAGCGGGTCTTTTCTGCACGTATCTGCGTAAAAAAATCCCGCGCGCCGCGGCATACGGGGGAGATCACAATCCAGCAGCGATACTTCACCTATTTTGTATCGCCACCTGCGGGGCTCTGAAAACCAACCTCCGCCTCATAACCCCCGGCTTTACCGGGGGTCATCGATGTATAGATCCTTCGGATCTAGCATTTATTAGGTATACCAAAACTATTTTTAGTACTATGGGTGAAATACAACTGGGCTAAATAATCATGTCGTCGCCCTTTTATCTTTAACTTTTTTCCAAATGATTAATAGAAATCTATTCTATCAATCATTTATTTGTTATTTTTGATTTATAGAAATAAATTCAATCGCTCATGTACTGGATTTGGGAGAGACCCGATTGGCCAAACTTCAAGTTTGACCCTGCGGCATTCACGCAATTAGAACGCGAATTTCATCGAAATGCTGGGGTGATCTTAGGTTCACTACGTGCTGTATCAACGGACGATGCAGATGAACTAAAGGTGAATCTCATCAGCAACGAAGCGCTGCATACCTCAAAAATTGAAGGAGAAGTCTTAGACAGAGATTCTGTTCAATCCTCCATCCGTGCACAGTTGGGATTGCAAACGGATGGGAGAAGGTCTGGCCCCAAAGAAACAGGTGTTTCCCGAATGCTAGTGGATGTCTACAAGAGTTACGATAAGCCTCTTGACCAGGAAACCCTATTCTCCTGGCATCAACTACTCATGAACGGAAGAATAGATTTGGAAGTCATAGGCGATTACCGAGTTCATAAGGACCCGATGCAGATTGTATCAGGGAGGTTGGATTTGCCTCAAGTTTTCTACGAAGCTCCGCCTTCTCATCAAGTGCCCAAAGAGATGGAACATTACCTACTTTGGTTCAACCGAAGTTTCCATGAAGGAATGTCAACTTTGGTTCATGCTGGCTTGGCCCACCTGTATTTTGAATTGATTCACCCCTTTGAGGACGGAAATGGTAGAATTGGACGGGCAATTGCAGAGAAAGCCTTGGCAATGGGAGCCAAACATCCCTTGATTACCTCCCTATCCAGTACCCTAGAGCGAAATAAAAAGGCGTATTATCAGGCATTAGCAAATGCCAATGGCTCTTTGGATGTGACGGATTGGTTGGTCTATTTTTCTAAAGAGGTAGTGAAAGCCCAAAGCCAGGTGCAAAAATTGATTTTATTTATTGTAGAAAAGGCCCGCTACTTTGAAAATTTCCGGGAAAAACTGAATGACCGGCAGTCCAAAGTCGCCCTTCGGTTGTTTCGGGAGGGACTAGAGGGTTTCAAAGGTGGTCTAAGTGCTGCGAACTACATGCGGATTTGTACTACCTCATCAGCTACAGCAACCCGAGATCTAGCTGAAATGGTGGACCTTGGAGCCCTAAAAAAAACTGGAAAGCTTAGACATACGCGCTACTATCTCCCGATGGTAGAAATCTTCGAGTGAGATTTTTATTATTAGGGTTTTCCCACCTAATTCTACTTAAATAATAAAAATAGCCCAACCCGAAAAGGTGTGTTGAACAATCTACCCAAAAAATAATCTCTCGCAAAGGCGCAGAGACGCAAAGAAATCCCCCCGCGATTCCGCGGGGCAGGCTCCTACCCCCCTTGTTAAGTGCCTGTCCCGATGCATATCGGGAGGGAATCGCATCTTTGCTACCATAAAGAATTAACTAAGTAGGAAGATTTATTTCGCATTTAAATCAATCTTGAATCCAAAAAGATTGCTTGAGGGGCAATTCGGGTGACTCCCCCTTACAAGGGGGATAAAGGGGGATTAAAACAAAAAAAGGGAAACGAATTTCCCTTTTATATCTATGTTTTAGCAATTAATCTTTAGTTCACCCGATCCAGCGTCTCGAATCGTGACGAATTCGAAATAAACTCAGGAACCACCACTTTCAGGTGGCGAACCAAGTCGAAGTCGTTTTGCTTTTCAACCAGCTCCACAAAAAGATCCAGCTGATTATTCACTTTGTGGTAGGAGCCCGGCTGCACCTGGGCAATCTTGATCTTGGGGTGGTGGGTGATCTTCACCAGCTCGTGGTCATTCAACAACTCTTCGTACAACTTTTCGCCTTCACGAAGGCCGGTAAACTGAATGTCTATATCCAAACCTACCTTCTTACCAGACAGTTCTATCATGCGGCGGGCAAGATCCACAATCTTTACGGGGCTTCCCATATCAAACACGTACACTTCTCCCCCATTCCCCATGATGGCTGCTTCCAGCACCAACTGGCAGGCCTCCGGGATGGTCATGAAGTAGCGGGTGATGTCTGGGTGGGTTACCGTGAGCGGACCACCATTGGCCAACTGCTTTTTAAAGATTGGAACTACGGATCCGTTGGAACCGAGCACATTCCCGAAGCGGGTGGTGATAAACTTGGTGTGCCCCTTTTTGTGGTTAATAGCCAGGTACTCGTTGAGTGACTGCACGTACATCTCGGCTGCGCGCTTGGTTGCTCCCATCACGTTGGTTGGGTTTACCGCCTTGTCAGTGGAGACAAAGACAAATTTTTCCACCTGGTAAAAGGCAGCCAGGTCGGCCATATTTTTCGTGCCAATAATATTCGTATGGATGGATTCCATAGGAAAATGCTCCATCAAGGGTACATGTTTGTATGCCGCGGCATGAAATACCACCTGCGGAGAAAGCTCCTTAAAGATCTCGTTAAGGCGCTTTTTATTTCGTACATCTCCCACAATCGTCTTGATGGCGATGCTGGGGTAGCGTTCCTTAAACTCCTGCTGGATATCAAAGAGTGGAGATTCAGAAGCGTCCAAAAGGATAAGCAAGGAAGGTCGGTAAAAGGCTACCTGACGACAAAGTTCGGAGCCAATGGAGCCCGCAGCACCGCTTACAAGAATAACCTTATCCTGCATGTTGTGCGCAATCGCATGATTAGAAAGGACGATTTCCTCTCGGCTGAGCAAGTCCTCGATTCGGATTTCCTGTAGGGTGCCTGCATTCAGGTCCCCATTGATCCATTGGTCCACAGGAAGCACTTTTGACACCTTTACCTGCAAGCGCAGGCAGGTATCCAAAATTTCATTTTTTCGGGCGATGGTCAAGTCTTTCACCGAGATGATCAGGTCCTGAACCCCGAGTTCCTCCACCAGATCTTCCAAGGCGTCAATTCCCCGGTAAATACGTTTACCATCTATATTTTTACCCTCCTTCTTCGGGTCATCGTCCAAGAAGGCAACTACATTCAATTTGGATTTGATGTCCCGCTTGGCTGCTTCAAGGGCAATCATGCCCGACTCCCCTGCGCCATAGATCAGCGTAGGTCGCAAATTGACTTGTTCCGTTCCCTGCTTCAGGTAGCGGAAGGTTTCCTTTACAAACAAGCGGTAAAAGATCAAGGCAAAGAAAGCTCCCAAACTCGCTATGATCAACACGGATACTGGAGGAAGGACATTGGGATTGATATATTCCCCTTTGATTAAGTAGAGGATAAAGAACAGCGTAAAATTGATGCCAATGGTCTTAAATACGCTAATTCCATCCTGGAGGCCGGTATGTCGTACGATGCCCACATAAGTCTTCGTGTAGTTCATGACCAGCACCCCTCCTACTGTGTAGGATAAACTAGCTCCTAAGACATGTTCAGGTACAATTCGGGTTAAATCAAAATTGAAGCGCACCAGGTACGCAAATACCATGGAGGAAAATAAGATGAAGGCATCCAATGCCAAAATCACCCAGCGGGGTAAAATATTAATCCTTGCTAAAAATTTCATGATATAACAGAAGGAAGCTAAAAACTAGGTCAAAAGTAAAGCTTTTTTGTGAAAAACAAGAAAAAAGGGATGGAAAAAGGGGTGTTAGCCGAAGTTAGGCAGGGCTGCCTCCGGCAGGTAGGTAAACCTGCCGAAAGTTTCTCTACTGAATACAAACAAATAATTGGGAGCCTATTTCTTATTGATATGCCCTCCCTTTTAACAGGAATTTTAATTATAGAGCAGAGATTTCATTACAGCAAAAGTTTCGCCCCAGCGGGGCGATATATTAATAGCCCCGTCCGCCGCGGTGGACGGGGTAAGGAAATTAGTTTAAGGAAGGTGAGTCCCAGAGGGACGACACAAAAAATAATGAATCAACATATAGCCCTTCCAAAAATTTAGTGAATTAACAATCTCTTTTTTCACCAATCATCAACTCTTAATTTTTATTCCTGTCACTTTTTGACGCAAAAAGTAACCAAAAACACCGGGCCGCGTTCTTTTCTTCCATTCCACGGCGTTTCTGGTAAGCATAAAATACTGCATGGAATGGATTTTTTCAGGAAAGTATCCGCCTAAAAAGAAGGAAATCTCTTTCGATTCCTCAAGAGCTACCTCCTTTTTTTAACGGCTCCTACTTCCCTGAAAAAACCGCAAATTCCGAATGGCCCTATCCTCCTTGAGGACATTTAGCGTAAAGAGAGAAATCCTCACACATTTCTGATAGACAAGCTCCTGACAGGAAATTTTTACAAATCCCCTACCACCCATGTCAAAACCTTTTCTGTGTCAAGGCGAAAAAATACAGGTTGAACAAAACTTTGTTCTAAAGTAAACAATTCCATTTCCATTACCTGCTCCTCAAAATTTATCGACCGAATGCATAATTGTGATTTATATCCCAAATTCCTTTTTCCATACCATTTGAAAATGGATTCCTTGGCCGACCATGCTAAAATAAGGGCTTCATTCTCCTCCCCCAACAGTCCTAATTCCTCATCCCTCAAAAAATAATTCTTGATCTTTTGTGCGCGATGACTGATCCGCTCAACATCAATACCAACTGGCACCTCAGCATGAGCCGCCGCCACAAACCCTTCGCAATGACTCAAACTTATGTAATTTTCACTTTCAGGAAGAATTGGCTTACCTGAAGGTTCTTTAATAAGCTTCAATGGGAACTGCTGACTAACCTGCTGCAGGGCAAATCTACTTGCCAACCAGCGGTGTCGAATGGCATCATTGGCAAAAGATTCGTATTCCTCCCATAGCTCCGGGACCACGTTTAATTGTTCCTTAAACCAAGCTGATTCCTCTTCCGCCTGCCAGAGGAGGAGATTTCCAGGAGAGTCAAGGTTGGTGGAAAAATTTATAGGCATGGAGAAAAGAGATTGGGCTGTAAGGAATAAGTTTAGTAGTAATTTGAACAAAACCAAAAAGCGGCAAAGCCTTTCGAAATCAACCGCTTTTCGTGGTATTTTGATACATACAATGCTCCTTTGTGGTCGGATTAATTAACGATTAACTGTCTGTCGCAGGTAGGCGTTTAGCGCTTAACGTTTTTCAAACTCCTACCCCAGAAGTAAATCAAATTGACCTGACTATGCACCGAAAATAAATTCTTACTTACTGGAAACTCAGGAGTACTCGTTTCAGAAAGTCCCCATTGATAATTTCTAGCATAAGTTCCTTGAAGCCGGGCAGATATAAAAAAGTCCTTGTAGGAAGTGTTCCAAAGCAAGGCAGTGCTCCAATCAATCCAAGGCTTGCGTTCTCCTTGTTGCCCCAAGGCCTTATAGTAAAAGTCTTTGTTATTTTCTAGCCGCTCAAATAATATTCCCCACTTGTTCCAATGGTCAACTAATGCCACTTCTAGCGTTTGCACATTGGAACCAGTACCGATTCCAACCCCTAAAGGCTGACCCAAATGACCAAAGCCCCTTTTATCTAAATGAGTATGCCAAGTTGCACCACCAAGAATCCCATATCTCAGAATTCTATTTACTGATTCTTGCTGATGAGTTATTTCTCCTCGAAATTGTAACAATTTGGAAGTTATAGGAAGATTTGTCAATTTGATAAAACCAAACTGATAAGCTCTTGCGTGCTCTGGATTAAGCGTAAATTCTCTCCAATTGAAAGCATGATCTCTTCTTCCAAATTGAAAATAGATTTCTCCCTTTCCTTTTTTGAAAACATATCTGCCAAAAGCTGTGGCTTGTTGGCTTTTATCGTTCTCAGGAGTATCGTATTCACAAAAATAACAATCTTTAAAGAATTTTTCTTTTTGAAAAGGTTCAAACATGGGTAATAACCCCGAAAAAGTAGATTTCACATATTTACTATATTGTAAAAATGATCTAGCCATCCCAAGAGAAAGACTAGGGATCCATTTAGGGGTATAGCTAAGCATAAATGCATTTATATATCTCCAATCTGGATTTAAAGGCTTGAAGTAAATTGAATTCAATTCTTCTGATTGGCTACCAGAGAACCCAGAAGACTCCAATCTTCCAATCAATACCTGGCCTTCAAAGGCTCCTAAAAAAGTCTTCGCAGGCTTGGTTGTATTTAAACTGATGTTGGGAAAACCGGGTGCATTATTTGAAAAAATTAAAGAATTCCATTGTCCAGGTCCCCACCAATAATTCCGTGTCCCTGCGCCAAATTCAAATACATTGTAACGCAAACTGACAGATGACTGCCCTAAAAAAAATCTGTTGTAAGATTTACTTCCGAACCGCTCTGGACTATCTCCAAGATTCCAATAAGAAAATCTAGCAGTATTCACTTCTAGAGGGAATGTGTTGGGGAAACCTGCAAATGATTTATTTTCAGCCAGCACCAATTCCGGTTGGAACTGAATATGGAAAATAGCAAAATTAGCCTTTATGCCAGTGCTAAAAAAAGTTTGTACCCCTCTAGCTGGAATACTGCCATATTCCCCAGAGTTGTAAGATCGTTTGTTATCAGACCGAATCGAAGTATAAACAGGAAGGAATTCATAATGCCAAAGTTTCCTCTCAGTTGATGTACTATCTTTTCCAAAAAACAATTTATATGGAGATTTATCCATCGAACGATGAAATATACCCAAGCCTTCTTTTCCGGTTTCAATTAGTGCTTTTCTCCTTGCAAATTCATCCAAAGACAAATTCCCAAATCCACTATCTTGAGCTATAAGCAGATGGCTAATTAGCGAGAAAAAAACCAATGGAAAAAATCTAGTCAAGAATTTGAATTAAAATTGCGTGCGCCATAAAAGTAAAAATAAAAAAGGGGTTTTATTTTTTGTTTCTAAAATTAATTTATGTGATTATCCGCAATCATGCCAATATGGATAAATAGCAGCAACGATGAGCCTGTCAAAGAGTTTTTCACCGAAGTATCTTCTGTCAAGCTTGTAATAAAACTCATCCAGGTAGTTCTGCATCATCCGTTCGCTGATCATATGGTAGGTTTGCAAGTGTTTCTTTAAATTACTGATAGCAATATGAACCCATTTGAGGTTAAAATTGCCCTCTTTTGTTC
>Ga0164292_10003625_pt1 | contig 12614 bp, 27 predicted proteins | sample GEODES117metaG_FD_111486 | JGI IMG/M metagenome (GOLD analysis project Ga0164292, IMG submission 111486) | Eutrophic lake water microbial communities from Lake Mendota, Wisconsin, USA - GEODES117 metaG | ecosystem: Environmental > Aquatic > Freshwater > Lake | place: USA: Lake Mendota... | reverse complement strand
TGGTTATCACCGGAGGTGAGCCATTACTGGGTTGGCAACGTGCATATCCAGAACTGTTAGACATGCTGCATGAGCGTGGGTTGCGACACATCACATTTGAGACCAACGGTACCCAAGAACTCACAAGAGACTTCAGAGATTATCTTGCAAACTGGCACGGAGAAATCACATTTAGTGTGAGTCCAAAATTGTCAGTGTCCGGCGAAACATGGACAGATGCAATCAAGCCCAGCACAGTACTTGATTACGAAACACACGGTGTTACATACTTGAAGTTTGTGGTTGAGAAAGCCGCAGACTTTGACGAACTGGATCGTGCTGTGGATGAATATCGACTGGCTGGCTTTGCTGGTCCTGTGTATGTGATGCCAGTAGGTGGTGTGGTCAGTGTGTACAACGGCAACAGAATCAATGTGGCAGACGAAGCACTCAAGCGTGGATACTGGTACAGTCCTCGTTTGCATGTGGACATCTGGGGCAACGGATGGGGGAAATAAATGTTTGATTGGTTAAATAAAAAAACAAAAGTAGCTGCTGCACCTGCACCGGCACCTGCTTGGGGAGATGAAACTCCTGTGCCCAAGGTCAAAGCAACCAAGACCAAAGAGCCAGATAAAACTGCTAAACAGTTAGCAACCGAAAAAGGTGAGCCGTACATTGCAGTACTAGGTATGGATGTAGATCTTAACAATCTGCATCAAGGTGCATTTGAACTGGACTGGAACGAAATCTTTGTGAGTCGATTGGTCAAAGCTGGCTACATGATCAAAAAAGAAGATTCTGATTCTGAGATTGTGGATCGTTGGTTTCAAAATGTTTGCAGACATGTTGTGATGGAAACCTGGGAACAAGAACAAGCGATAAAGAACTCGGGCATCTACGTTAGCACCAGAGACATTGGCGGCGGCCGTAGCGAAGTATCATGATTTTTAATCATATCAAACAACTCAAACAGGATGGCAAAAAGATTGGTATTACCTTTTCGACCTTTGACATGCTGCATGCAGGCCATATTGCCATGCTGAGTGAAGCCAAGAATCACTGTGACTATTTGATATGCGGCCTGCAAACTGATCCCACCATTGATCGTCCAGATACCAAGAACAAACCCATACAAAGCATTGTAGAGCGTCAGATACAATTGAGTGCATGCCGTTACGTCGACGAAGTTGTTGTTTATCAAACTGAACAAGATCTCTGTGACCTACTGTTGATCCTGCCCTTGGATGTGCGTGTACTTGGGGTAGAATACGAAGAGAAAAACTTTACTGGGCGTAGTGAGTGCTATGATCGTGGTATCGAATGTATCTTCAATCCTAGAGACCATAGCTTTTCAAGTTCAAGCCTGCGCAAGCGTGTGGTTGCTGCTGAAACATTTAAGACACTAAAAGATGGAATCTCTCAAGGCACCTAAAACCTTCAAAGTCTACACTCTGATCAAGCAAACAGGCTTGAGCATGACTTATGTTTACGGTGCGGGCACTGGCACTACATTTGGTCCGGGATTTTATCAATCACAGCAAGAAGCTGAGCAGTATCGTACACTTGAAGTTCTCAAAGACACTGCTGGTACAAGGTCTAACTATCTTGTTTTTGAACTTGAAGTCCCTAACCCAGCTTACCAAGAATGATAGAAGTTGAGCTCGGGTGCAGCTTTACAGATTTAGCCGAACAATGCGAGCAGCACATTGGTCCACGCAAGTTCTATCTTCACAATCGTATAGGTGGCGAAGGATGGGATGTTAGACCAATGCAGACACGGGACCGTGGGCAATGGGTTCAAGGTTGCAAAGCCAGGTTTGATGATCCAAAGATGGTGACTTTTCTAATGCTAAAATTAAAATGATACTTTATGTGAATGGTTGCAGTCATAGTGCAGCGGCCGAAGCAGCAGTTGCCCACGCCTGGGCATGCGACGACGGCAATCTCTGGGGAACTGGAACAGAGCCGCACCCTGCCAATCTAGCAGTTAGTTATGGCAAAAGAATAGCAGACGCACTTGGTGCCACCCTGGTATGTCGGGCCAGCTCAGGTGGTAGTAACGATCGCATCATTCGCACAACCACAGAGTGGATCAAAAACAATCTTGCTAAATTAGCAGATACTGTTATGATCTTACAGTGGACCACCTGGGAACGAGAAGAGTGGTTTCACGATGGCGTCTGGCATCAGGTCAACGCAAGTGGTGTAGATACTGTTCCTGCAGAACTTGCAGAGCGTTATAAAAACTATATTGTGAACGTGGACTGGACCGCAAAAACTGCGGATGCACACCACAAGATTTGGAACATGCATTTGTATCTCCAGAATCTAGGAATTAAGCACTTGTTCTTTAGCGGACACAGTACATTTAGTGATATCCAAAATCAGCACAAGTGGGGCACCACTTATGTTTTTCCATATTCCAAAGAACATTCCTACCACAATTGGCTAAAAAACAACGGTGGTGTGTATGCAAATGCAGCAAGTTACCATTTTGATGCAAATAGTCATAGACTTTGGGCCAACTATATGCTACAATACATCAAAGATAACAACTTTCTAGGACACAATGAAATATCTGCTGATTGACACTTCTAACATGTTTTTTCGTGCTCGGCATCAGGCACATAGAGCAGCAGACACATGGACCAAGCTGGGCTTTGCACTGCACCTAACTATTATGAGTGCAAACAAAGTGGCACGTGATCTTGGGGCAGACCATGTGGTATTCGCACTAGAAGGTCGCAGCTGGCGTAAAGATCATTACAAACCATACAAAGCAAATCGCGCTGTGGCCCGCGGTGCCATGACTGAGACCGAAGCAGAGGAAGACAAGCTGTTTTGGGAAACGTATGATGAGCTGACTAAATATTTGTCTACTAGAACCAATTGCAGCGTGATCCGTTGTGCCACTGCCGAAGCTGACGACATTATTGCACGTTGGATTGCACTACACCCACAAGATGAACATACCATTGTTAGTACAGACTCAGACTTTGTGCAGCTGATTGCTCCTAATGTACGACTGTACAACGGCGTTAATGATCACTTGTTCAGCGTGGATGGTGTTAAAGATGGCAAAGGCAAGAGCCTGGCATTTACTATCGAAAGCAACTCAAAGATCAAGGTTGGCAAAGCAGATGCCAACTTTGTTGTGCCCACAGACTATCAGAAATGGGTGTTGTTTATGAAGTGCATGCGTGGCGACCCAGGTGACAATGTGTTTAGTGCATACCCTGGTGTACGTGTCAAAGGTACAAAGAAAATGGTTGGCTTAACAGAAGCCTTTGAAGATCGCAACAAAAAAGGCTATGCCTGGAACAACATGATGTTGCAACGTTGGGTCGATCATGAACAAGTTGAACACAAGGTACTTGACGACTACGACCGTAACTGCACCTTGATTGATCTTACTGCACAACCACAGCACATCAAGGATGCTGTAGACACTGCAATTCGAGAACAAATAAGCCACAAGGACACAGGCATGGTAGGTGCTCAATTCCTGAAGTTTTGTGGCAAATACGAACTAACCAAACTCAGCGATCATGCTGATGCGGTCAGTCGTTGGATGAATCAGACATACCAAGGAACTCTGAATGATATTAGCTAAACCAGTGATTGCGGATCGCTACTGGATCTTGAAAAAAGACAACCACAAGGTTGGTGAAATTGAAGTGGGCGAAGATGGTGTGGTTGTAAAAATACAAAACACCGTAAAGCGATATACCACTATCAAGATGCTGGGAAGAGAAACCGACATTGAGTTTGTGCCAGCTGAAACTAGTACAGTGAGTCAAGGCGATCAAGCCTACGGGTACGATACCGGTACGCCAGTGTTCAACGTGCTCTGGGATGTCAAACACAAGTTACCGTTGTTTACCAAAGAAGACAAAAGCAAGAGTTGGTTTGCGGCCGGATGGTATCGTGTAAAACAACATCGCAACTGGAAAGTAATTCAGAATCCCAAACTTATTACCTTGCAACGATACACATATCAGGGCCCGTTCCACAACAAAGAAGAAGCAAAATGACCAATTTATTCAGGGACCAAGAAAAATTTATGAAAGCATGCGATCAGAAAACTGATGCGTATGCAATTTCTCAGTACAAGATGTATCTGAATCTAATAGACGAAGAGCATGCCGAACTCAAACAAGCAATTGCAGAAGATGACATGGCCGAACAGTTGGATGCCTTGATTGATATTTTAGTTGTTACTATTGGTGCTATTCACAGTGCCGGCTTCAACGGCGAAGGTGCTTGGAAAGAAGTTATGAGCACAAACTTTGCCAAGATTGATCGAGAGACTGGCAAGGTTCGTAAGCGCGAAGACGGCAAGGTCCTAAAGCCAGTGGGTTGGAAAGCGCCCGAGTTGGGCAACTTCTTAAAGAAATAATATATCATGCAACTGATCAATGATGAGTACAACGACTGCTGGCTCTGGGTCGAAGATCACAATGAAGATCTAGAACTCAGCCCGCACTTTGACTATGAAGAAGACGCAATTCAATGGCGTGATCGAATGAGACAACAACTAAGCTATGTCAAAAACTCGTGAACAAATTATAACCAGCATGTGCTACACTTGGCGACATGACTACGGGCTAGATCGTCAGGAGCACGGTATGTCTTTGGGACTTACCATCGCAGAACGAGAATTTCTCTGGAAACAAATGGCACAGATATTCGACAACGACATTGCACCTAATATGACTATGAAATCACTTGATTCTTATGCACATGACTCTACTAGAACAGATTGGATTGAACCATGAGCTTGCACATCAATCGCTTTGTTGACAACATCAAAGCACACGAAAGTCGTGGACAAAAAGACTTTGTTATGAGCATGCGAGACGCCAAGGATTTGCACAGCGACATCACCAAGTTGTTGCTAACGCTGGAACAGTTGCATAACAAAACACCTGGTGCCCAAAAGGACGAAGTGATCACTATAGAACTCACTGGTGGTGGGTTCAAAAGTACATAGTTTATGTGATAAATAACTGCATGAGCAGACCAAAACCACAGGTGTTGATTGAGAACACCAACAAGCAAACCTACAAAACTGAACAAGTACTTGCCAGCGAAGGCGTATGGGCTGTGTTTTATGATTCAAAGCCAATCAATCTAAAAACGTCAAACATGCTGACACAGTATCCGGGCCCCAAATACAAGAAAGTATCTTTTTCCAATCCAGGGCATGCAGTCAATTTGGCTCGCAAGCTCAACACTCAGTTCAAAACAGACAAGTTCTCTGTGGTATTGTTAACCCAGGGAACACGAGTGTTCCCTAATGACGTCTAAATTAGATTACACTACTCAGTTGCTGGCCTTGCTGCCAGCCGATCACGGCTTAGATGTAGCGATTGCCATGCAAGACTGGTGGAAAGATATTCGCCCTGACAGTGGATTGCGATTGAGTCCCGAAGGCTATAACGTTTTTAAGCAGCTGGGAATTGAAAGTCATGGGTTTGATATACCACCTGGTACTACGGCACACGCTGGTCACTTGATTGCACTGAACAAGCACCTAACACATCCGTATTTTATACAACTGGGCAAGGCACCTCGACTGGTGTTTTTCAATGGCCAAGAAGCCAGTATGTTTGCATTGTACGGAGATATTGTTAAATTTACCCGTGCTCTAACTAGTATAGCTAGCTAACATCTGATCAGCGAGAGAACGAGCATGATATTTAAATTCATGTTCCATACGATTAGGAAGTTCCCATAATAGGTATTCTCGATTGCGTTTGAGCCGTGATTGATATGGAGACAAATCAATCTTGCCCTGAATTAGATCACGATTACGTATCAGCGCCTGCTCGGCTCGTTCAAGACCTTGACCATTGTTGATTGAGTCATAGTTGGTATTAACCAAATCATCAAACATGTCAAAACCCATGTCTCGACAATGTTGCACAATACCTGGATGCCCGATTACTATAGGTATTTGTTCAGCAGCAAATGCCAGCAATGATTTTTCTGTCACAATACCAGTGGCATCAAAGTACTGAGTTTCTGTCACTATGTTCACAGCAGAACTGCCATATACATAACCCAGATTTAAAAAATTTGGATAATTGTTGCAGCCGAAGTAGCTGCTGTAATCAAATTGTGGTAACGGAATTTCAGTGCCCAGACTCAACCAGTTGTTGGTGGTGTCCCAACTTTTTAAAGTATACGCAACTTTGTTACGATGTTGGCAGATTCTGCCGTTCAAACACTGCCATGCATGAGTCCGTGACTGAGTTAGAATGTGCTGCCATTCCTTGAATCCTTCAGACAATACATTACATAAATCATAATTGTGATTGCTAAACTTGATAAGATTCAGTGGACCCGAATAGAACTTGTCTAGGTCCGCAGTCCAATATGTGACCAACACCTGTTTTGAATGTTCTCCATAAAATCTTTCAATAGCATCTAGTTCAATCCACTTGCCATGGTCAAGTGTGATAAAATCATTAAAGTGCAATACCACTAGAGTATTGTGATCAAATTTAACTTCAGGAAGATTTAAAGGCCAACCGGTAATATAACTGTATGCGCCACAAGTGACTTGATATCGTGCTACTATATCGAATCCCATACCACTCAGTGTTTGATTAACAAAATGTGCAAAATTCATAACAACGTATTTAACTTGTAAATAATGCATGAACTTAACTATCGAACATGCTCTGGGTCACAAATATCTTATGTTTTATCACTCCCACTGGCCTGTTGATCTTGTGACACCAATATGTACACTAAACCAAAGCATAGACACTGTTAATCAGTATATAAAAAAATATAGTAAAAATTTACAAAAATGGACCAACGAGCATCAGGACGTTGCTGCACGACTAGTTTGGGTAAATTGGATTTATCAACACCTGAGTGTAGAGCCCATACGTAAACCTGTTTTAACACATTTAGAAAACGGCCAGCACATAGTAGATTGCGGAGATACTAGATTGATGGCACTGAATTTGTTGTCTTCGCCCGGCACTGTGGGAGTGGTCTGTACAGTAAATGTTGATAAAGCTGATCAATTTGCTGCCTGGCAGCCAGTGCGTACCAATCAAGACTTGATAGAAGTTACAAGATTCAGCGCAGGTGCTCATGTCATGCTAAGGTCTGGTATCACCCAAGCAATCGAATGGTTAGAAATTGGAGACAATACAACTTCACATCACCTGCATGCTGTTGATCAGCGTGTGAACATGATGCAGAATTACATCAACCAACACTCTGATGTGGTGTTTGACGTTGAGTGGGCTCGCAGCCACATCAATTGGAGTTGTTATGCCAACTGAGTCATGTACTGTTGCTGCCATACAGAAAAATCTGCAGCCCAATTCTGTTTAAATTCTGCCAACAAGGCTTGATTATGAACAGCAGCACGACTGCATCTTTCTTTGATAATTTCAAGATCAGCGGTGCGCATGTCATTGACCACTCGCATACTTTTCCAAATAAAAATGTTGTTTTTGTTTTCTACTTCTTTGAGTCGATCATAATGATTGTGATCAATAATATCTCGCAGGCAGTCAAAACCCAGGCTTTCAAGATAAGCCACACCGTATTGGCCTAAATACGCAGTCCACGGACTAGGAGATACCAACAAACGAAATATTTTTTCACTCAGCGCCACTGAGTTGTCACTGCTATAAGTTTCGCATTCAATATTGACATAGCTGCGAGTGTACACATCATCATGTTCCAGCTCGTGATTTCGCAAAGGGATCTGCGGAGCTACTAACTTAAAACTAGCAGACCAACATTCTTGATCCTCCGGAGATAAGTTTTTCCAAAAGTCAGCAAAATTAACTGCCAGTTGCTCAGGAGTTTCTAATTCTCGATTGCCAACAGTTCGCTGTGCATTAAAATTTACATATCCTTTGTGCAAGTGTGATCTCTTGGCCAGTTCCAACATAAGTTTGAATCGGCGTGTGTCTATGCGATTTACACTAAAAGTAAAATGACGTTCGGGTTGCCACACACGCGGCTGTGGTGTATAACTGTATATGCCGTAAAAGCTGACAGGAAGATTCCAAACACGATACTGAGTAGGACAACTGATATAGTTATCAGTTATCACTGTGGTATTTTTATCCCACAAATAAGGTAAATCCACATGATAGTCGTTGCTGCAACTACGAATATCGTCAACTAGACATACTACAACTTTCTGATCTTCTCGTTGCCAAACACGGTGATCTGAACCTTGTGATTGGGCTGAATTGTCAACCGATTGGTATCCTAGATTGATCAGTGCATTGCTAAAATAGTTAGCCGTGGTTTGTTCCTGTTGCAGGCACTGAGAGCTTCTCCAAATTTCGTCGTCGTATATGAATTTTTTGGTGTGCGGATCAAGATTTGTGGTCATTCAACTACTTACCAGGTAATGATCAGTTGACCATTAATGTCCATTCTGCTATAATTAACGCTTAAACAGCAACAAAAGGACAGCAAAATGACCAAAGTTATTACTACATCTACTGGCGGTACCATTACTTACACTGCTACTGGTCTTGTTCACACTGCCCGTTTGGGTGCTTATTCCGGACGTCTTGCAGAAACTAATACTAATGTAGTAGTTTTTGACGCTCCAAAACGCGGTCGTGGCCGCCCTAAAAAGTCCAACTAAATCGGTTGACAACTAATGCTCGATTTGCTATAATATACACATGAACAGCAAAACAGTAGCCCGCAAAAAACGTACCGATCGTACTCACATCATTTACATGATTGAGTCGGGTGCTGACTTCTACATTGGTGTCACTGCCAAAACAATGAGCACTGTGAAGAAAAGTGTGCTGGTACGTTGCAACAAACACATGTACCGCATGCGTGGCGAGAACCGTTGGTGGATGCTGTATGAAACCATGCGAGAGCGTGGCACAGACTCTTTTACGGTGCGTGTGGTAGCAGTGGTGCGCGGCAAGACTGAAGCACATACCATGGAGCGAACACTGATCCGCGAAATGAAACCCAACTTGAATACTGACATGCGAGGTGTTGCATGAACGAACGAATTGCACTATTAGCTCTGGAAGCAAGTGATCCCAAAACTGGTTGGCTTGACCGTCAAAAGTTCGCTGAGTTGATTGTCCAGGAATGTGCTGAGATTTGTCTAGAAGCAAATGACCATAAAAATATTTTAAGACATTTTGGAGTCGAGCACAGTTGATTGCAAACACATGATCTGTTATAATACACACACCACAGCAACAAAGGAAAACTAACATGGCTGGCAAAGCAAAATCAATCTATCTCACAGTTTGTCCCAAAAACTCGCATATGAGCGTGTTCAAGAAAATGTTCTTTGAAGCCAAAAGCTACAATGATTATGTCAAGACAGACGAGTTCAAAGCACAGTACCCAGTGGACCAATTTGACATCATCAAAGAAACCTACTGATGTATATTGCCAACTACGACAATTCGGTGCAGTTGCCCTGGGAAGAAGGGCTGTTGGAATGGTTGCAATTGACCTATCCGCACTCTCGTTACATGATAGTACAGCATGGCTAAAATTCCCGTAGAGCACAAAGACCTTTTTGGCCAACCCTTGGAAATCGGCGACTGTGTAGTGTATCCTCGCAGCACCAACATGATGGTAGGCATTGTGGCCAAACTCAATCCCAAAATGATTGGTGTTAAAGGTGTGAGCAATAGATGGGGAGACTGCAACAAATATCCTACAGAACTTGTCAAGGTTGCTGGTGCTGAAGTCACAATGTACCTCTTGAAGAAAACCGCAACTAAGTAACTGACTATGGAATTTTTACCTGTACTAGAATTAATTGATCGATTGTGTATTGCACGGATCAAACATGAACGAACCCAAGGTGCCAACCAAGCCGAACTCGACTGGTACCAAGAGCGATATCAGCAACTAATTGGCACTCTTGACGCTGACCAACGTGCCATCCTGGATCACAACATTGCAGAAATCACTGTGATTCATAACCGGATCTGGGACCTGGAATGGCAGTTAAAGTCTGGAGTGGAACACCTGTTGCCGTTGGATGAGATTGGACGCAGAGCCATTGCAATCCGGGACTGGAACAACAAACGTATTACTTACAAGAATTCTATTGCTGCACTGTTTAGTCTGGAAATGCGTGAGATCAAAACAGACCACTTGAGCGACGCCGAACAGTTGTTTAAAACTGTTGACCCTAAATAGTTTGTTAAAAGTTTATTATGACAGATGTATCAGAATTATTTTTTACTGAAACAAAATTGAAATGGTCCACAGATCGATTGAAGTGGCATGAGCATCTGAACAAGATGACTTTCACAAAAGGTCAAGACGAAAAGACTTTTAATATAGCACAATTTAATAATTTTATACCCAAAGGCTCAGATATTAGATCACTAATCGATGATCACCAGTTGACTGCACGTTTATTTAGATTGGAACCAAATCAGATATATTCTTGGCACCTGGACCGTCATAGAAAATGGGCTTTGAATATGTTATTTGTCAGAGACGAATCTGTCACCCTGTTTTCGCCTAATTCAGAATTTGAAGAAAATCAAGGATATGATGACATATTCACAAAAAAACGATTCATCAATCCTGTACATAGATTACAGTACGATCCTGGCACTTTTTATTTGATAAACGGGCACCAACCACATATGGTGTACAGCGGATCGGGTGTTCGATTTTTATTGACTGTTTCACACGTCTATCGATATGTCAATGAGCAAGACAATGATGCTAGTGACGAATCAAATTTGAGTTACCAACAAATGCGCCAGCTGTTGATAGACAAAAATTTAATTTGATACTAACCATTTAGAAAAAGTACTACACGGTAAATCTTTTAAAAAAAACTTGACAATTAAATAAGAACTTAGTATAACAAACACTCGGGGCTGGTAGCTTAGTTGTCCCAAAGCAGGGGTCTCATAAACCCTTGATCGTGGGTTAGAATCCCACCCAGCCCACCATGTATCTGGCGTTCGTATAATGGATAATACAGGGGATTTCTACTCCCCTAATAGCAGTTCGATTCTGTTACGCCGGACCAGAGATTTTAAGTTAAAAATGTGTCTACCATACTAAAGAATGTAGTAACATTAGACAAGCGCTACAGAAAGTAGGACTTGCTGCTAAAGGCGGTAACTACGAAAGAACTAAAAAATTAGCGGGTGTAACCGAATAGGTATAGGTACCGAACTTAAAATTCGGGTTTTGTGGGTTCGAGTCCCACCTCCCGCACCATTTATCCATCACTTAGCTCAAGGATTTATATGAGTAGCACACCGTTAAAAGTAGTTTTTGCTCCCGGAGCGTTTGATACCTTTGAAGGTACCCAGGAAGAACTGGACCAGTTAATTGCTGATATAACCGAAACGTTCGGCAACATGACCACTCAAGAGTTAGCAGAACAGAGCCGAAGCATTTGTCTCGAAGCAATGGCTGATGATCTGGATGCCAACCCAGATGTTGTAGATGCCATGCTGGCCCAGACCGGGCGATCACGGAGATTGCAATGATCAGTTCTAGTCCAGGACGTGGACTGTTCCACATCGACATTATAAACAAAAAACTACAGAGTGGCGAACTGGAGCCGGAAGAGGCTGAACAAAAAATTGAATTCTTCAAGAGTCATGCCCAGCTGACGGCAGAGTTCGAAGCCAGGCCGGAATGGCGAATTAACAACATGGAGCACGATCTCCGCAGTACTGACTGGATCTTGGGCAAGGTTCGTGCTAGCGATGTGTATGCCCAGAATCTGTATGCTGCCATGTGCAACAATGAATTTCAAAAAAATGATGTTTGGCCCTTGTTGAAAGGCACTGTCTGGGGTTGCAGTTGGCGACATGCTGGCGGTATTGTAGCAGACATGCAGCAAACAGGCGACTACATGAACTGGTACTGCTCGGGCATACGCGGAGACGATCGCACTGAGCAAGAACTGCAAGAGATGACACCCGAGCAACATGCAATGTACATGGAAAGTCAGTTGTATGTTGGCGAAAGTCATGTAACCGATGAAATACGTCAAGATTTGTTTCGATTGGGTTGGCTGGTGTGTGCAGACACATCTGACCCTGTGATATAAATAGCTGTATGAAACTCAATGTCAGCATGCAAAATCGTCTCTGGGAAACTTTGGAAGTGCCAGGACCGGGCTACAATGTAGTAGAAATCTTGGACTCTATACAAAGTGCTAGAACAGCAGGACAAATTGATTGGGTAGATTGGGATCAACCTTTACGGCTTGACATTCAAATAGTTGAATCGTAAAATTGAGTTAAGACTGTATGAAGTAGACAGAAAAGGATTCAAGACGTGGGTTCGACTCCCACCACCTCCACCTAAGTGTATCGGGTATATTTAGGTGGGGGTGACCTGGCTATCGATTGGGTCAAGAGTACAGAAATGGACAGTCCGGCAATGTAGAAGCCGTTAGGATTGGGGCGACCCGGTCGTAGACACAAAACCTTTATCTGCAAATGATAATACATTCGCTCTTGCGGCCTAAAAACCCAAAGCCGAGGTAGGACTTACCTTGTAATCAAAACAACCAAAAAGGCTACTTTGGTAGCCTTTTTTCTTGACTTTTTTGTCGCAGGCATATATACTACACTATGATCACGCAAGTTGCACTCACACTC
>Ga0164292_10003622_pt1 | contig 12619 bp, 11 predicted proteins | sample GEODES117metaG_FD_111486 | JGI IMG/M metagenome (GOLD analysis project Ga0164292, IMG submission 111486) | Eutrophic lake water microbial communities from Lake Mendota, Wisconsin, USA - GEODES117 metaG | ecosystem: Environmental > Aquatic > Freshwater > Lake | place: USA: Lake Mendota... | reverse complement strand
CAGCAAAATCAGGTCTATGATGGCCATTTTCTATTGAGCCAAAAGCGTTTTAACCATTTCTGAAATCGCCCTTCCCTCTGCTTTGCCAGCCAATTCTTTGCTAGCAACGCCCATCACCTTGCCCATGTCTGCCGGCGAAGTAGCACCTACTTTAGCAATTATATCAGCTATTATACCTTTTAGTTCGTCTGCTGACATGGCCGCTGGAAGATATGTTTCTATTATTGCAATTTCCGCCAATTCTTTTTCAAGAAGTTCAGGTCTATTTTGTGTTTTATATATCTCTGCCGAGTCTTTGCGTTGCTTAACGGCCTTTTGCAATATTCTCATTTCGTCAGCCTCCGTTAAAGCTTCAGCACCTGGCCTCGTTTCTTCTATCAAGATAACCTTTTTTATATCCCTCAAGGCCAACAACTTAGCTGAATCGCGGGCCAACATGGCTGCTTTTATATCTGCGTCTATCTGTGTTTTTAACGACATTTGTTTTAATATTTATTGTAATTTTTAAAATTCATTCCAAAATAAAAATCGTAATTTTGGACCCATAAATGAGAATGCAAAAATGACAAAATTATCGGTCAATATCAACAAAATAGCAACTTTAAGAAACTCAAGGGGCGGAAACATGCCTGATTTGGTTAAAACAGCTATTGATTGTGAAATTTTCGGGGCACAAGGAATCACCATTCACCCTAGACCGGACGAACGTCATATCAAATATCAGGATGTTTTTGATTTAAAAAAGGTAGTAAAAACAGAATTTAACATTGAAGGCAATCCTACGGAAGGAAGATTTCAAGAGGTGGTGTTGGCTGTAAAACCTGAACAAGTTACTTTGGTACCTGATACTTTGGGAGCCATTACTTCCAACGCAGGTTGGGATACCATCACCAGCAAATCAAAACTCAAAGAAATTGTAAATATCTACAAATCAGAAGGCATCAGGGTTTCCATTTTTGTAAACGCAAACCCAGAAATGGTAGAAGCCGCGGCCGAGACTGGAACGGATAGAATTGAACTTTACACCGAATCGTACGCTGCTGAATATGCCGAAAGTCCTGAAAAAGCCATAGAAGACTTCATAAAAGCAGCCGAAATGGCACAGAAAGTTGGCTTAGGAGTTAACGCTGGGCATGACTTAAGTCTTGAAAACTTGGCTTATTTCTACAAAAATATCCCCGGTTTGTTGGAAGTTTCCATTGGACACGCCTTAATCAGCGATGCCCTTTACTATGGTTTGGAGAATACTATACAATTATATTTGAGACAGTTGGAGGGGTGATGCTATGAATACCCTATTGTTTTTTACCTTTTATTTTGTCTTCTACTTTTTTATCCTAAATCTAGTTGGTCTAGCTTTTAGGGTTTTCTATTCTCTTTTTGGGCGTAAAAAATTCCTCCTATTTACAAATATTAAAGATTTCTTACTTACACCTTGGAACTTCGCTTTCTTTTTCCTGTCCATTTTGCTATCATTCAATGCATCTATCCAAACAAGTATATTGGATCATTACGATGTAAAAAAAGGTACCTTAGAATGGTACTTGGTTATGGATGATGATTTTATTACAAATTTCCCCATTTTGAATCCAATAAACAAACCAATTTATAATCACCTTGGAGGTGACTCACCAAATATTAGTGAAGGCTACGAGGTCATTTACAATTCCAACTTAAATGAAAACCAACTATATTCCCAATTAGAAAATTACACCAAGGGTAAAGGACTTGATCTAAAAAAAATTAACTCAATTGATTGTAATTCTTTTGCGTTAGATTCTGTTTCAAAATATTCAATATACTCAACTAAAGAAAACGGCTGCGTTGAAATTGTTTTTTTGGAAATAACAGATAAGACGACCAAAATTATGGCCTCAATAATTTACTGAATACAACCAATTTCTCACTCCACAATCCGCAGTTTAGCAAAACTGAGCAGCAATGTTTTTTCTCCTTCTGAATCAAAATGAATAACAGCTTTGGCTGTTGGACCAAGATTATCGATTTTTTTAACTTCGCCATACCCAAACTTCTGGTGTTCTACTTTGTCACCGGGCTTAAGATTTTTGGTGTCTGAAGGTACAAAATCTACCGTTGGAACGTGTACAGGAGCAGGTTTGGCTTGAGAAACAGGCTTAAGATTGGCTATCGCCTGCGATCTGGTTGGCGGAACTGTTACAACTGGCCTTTCTTTTCTTCCGAATGATTCAAAATCAAAGCCTTTTGGTGTGTAGCTAGACCCACGGTCGTCAAATTTCAGGTAGGCAGGATCAATTTCGTCTATAAATCGACTTTTTTCGCAAAAATTAAGCTTACCCCAGTTGTACCTTTGCTCGGCATAACTCAATGTTAGTTTTTTCTCGGCTCTGGTAATGGCCACATAAAACAATCTGCGTTCTTCTTCCAAATCTTCACGGCTGCGGAGCATCATCTGCGACGGAAAAAGATTTTCTTCCAAACCCACCACAAAAACATGCTTAAACTCCAAGCCTTTGGCTCCGTGAATGGTCATCATGGTTACTTTGTCTGGGTCGCCGTCTTCTTCTTGGTCAGCATTGGTCAGCAAAGAAACCGTCTGTAAGAACGAACCAAGTGTTTTATCTTCGTTTTCAGGATTATCTACGAACTGCTTGATGGAGTTGAGTAATTCCTGCACGTTCTCGTGTCTGGCAACCCCCTCAACGGTTTTGTCAATGTATAATTCATGCAGAATACCCGTAGTTTTGGCAATATTCATGGCAATGGTGTGGGCGTCTTTGCCCTCTTCCTCCATGATAATGTAACTCTTTATAAGATTGGTGAAAGTCTCAATGGAGTTCATTGCACGACCTTCAAGGTACTGCTTTATATTGCAAATAATCTCCCAAACAGACTTTTGATTTTCAGAGGCCGTAACTACAATCTTAGCCACTGTGGAATCACCTATTCCTCTTTTGGGAAGGTTAATAATACGTTTAAACGCCTCCTCATCTTGCTGATTGACGGTATATCTCAAATATCCAAGAAGATCTTTTATTTCTTTTCTTTGATAAAAAGACAGGCCGCCAATAATTCGATATTTGATATTTAATCGTCGTAGAGCTTCTTCAAAAGCCCTAGATTGAGCATTGGTTCTATATAGAATCGCAAAGTCCTGATTGCGAAGACCCTGATGTTTTGACTCAAAAATCGTATTGGCAATAATTTTTCCTTCCTCGTTGTCTGAGTGAGCTTTTATAACCTCTATCCTGTCTCCTTCTTCGTTGTCAGAAAAAGTTTTTTTCTCAAGTTGTGCTTTATTCTTGGCTATTAACGAATTAGCGGCATTAACAATATTTTTTGTAGAACGATAATTTTGCTCCAATTTAACCACCTTCAAATCAGGATAATCTTTCTTGAAATTGAGGATATTCTGAATATTGGCACCACGGAAGGCATAGATACTTTGGGCATCGTCACCCACCACACAAATGTTTTGATGAACTGCAGAAAGTTTACGTGTAATCAAATACTGACTGATGTTGGTATCTTGAAACTCATCAACCATTACGTGTTTGAACTTATGTTGGTATTTATTCAAAACATCCAGGTGATCTCTGAAAAGAACGTTGGTATTAAACAACAAATCGTCAAAATCCATTGCATTGGCCGAGAAACAACGATGTGCGTAAGTTTTGTAAATTCGTCCTATTTCAGGCATTTGGGCAGAGATATCTTCTGCTTGAAAAACAGGATTTTCATTATACATCTGCCATGAAATCAGATTGTTTTTAGCCCCTGAAATTCTATTCAATATAAAATTAGGCTTATAGGTTTTATCGTCAAGATTAAATTCCTTAACAATGGTTTTTAAAAGAGACTTACTATCGTCGGTATCGTAAATAGTAAAATTGGAAGTATAACCCAACCTAAAACCTTCAAAACGTAAAATTTTAGCAAATACAGAGTGAAAAGTACCCATCCAAAGATTCTTGGCTTCCGAACCGATGATTTTTTCAATCCGATGACGCATTTCCTCGGCTGCCTTGTTGGTAAATGTTAGAGACAATATATTGAATGCATCTACTCCACTGCCCATCAAATGAGCAATGCGATAGGTTAAAACACGGGTTTTACCTGATCCTGCAGACGCTATTATCATCAAAGGGCCATTTTCGTGTGTCACAGCCTGATGCTGCGGTTCGTTCAATTCTGCTAAAAAATCTATCACCTAGTTCTTGTTGTTTGCACAAAGATAATCAAGGATAAGGAAGGGAGGAATTTTTTATAAGTATGAAAATGCAAGAATTTACATTAAATGGATTTTGAGCATTTGTTGCAAATTTTTGAGGGAGCAATAGCAAAGTTAAATCCATTAAAACTATGATCAAACGGAAATAAAAGTTCAATTCTTCACACTTAAAAGACCCATTACCCCAAAACTGTCGAAGAATATAAAAAACATAATGGCTAATCTTTTGTTACACACTAAACAAAAGGTTTCTACAAAAAGTACAATTTGCAATTTTAAGAATTATTAGCGAGATTTGTATCAAAAGGAATACCTTAAAAACCTATATTAATGCAAAAAATCAAGTTTGTCAACAAAGACCAAGCTACCTTTTTTACTTCTCTCAGAACTAGGGTAGATGACTATTTTCAGCAAAACAACCTTCCAAAGTCGGGCGGAAACAGTCTTGTTATCAAGGCAACAATTATGCTTTCTTTGTACTTTATTCCTTACTTTTTTGTCCTTTTGGGTGGTTACTCAACCCTCACGAATGTTGGTCTATTGATATTGATGGGCATCGGAATAGCGGGTACAGGCATGAGTGTTATGCACGACGCCATTCACGGAACCTTCTCTGAAAAAAAATGGGTAAATAAGCTTTTCGGCGGAAGTATATATTTTCTTGGAGGCAATGCCTACAACTGGGAAATGCAACACAACACGCTTCACCATACGTATACCAATATTCTCGACATAGACGAAGACATTACGGGCAAATTCATGCTTAGATTAAACATTGCCGCCAAAAGGAAGTTCTTCCATCGCTTTCAGCACATATATGCATTCTTTCTTTATAGCTTAATGACAGTTTCGTTTTTATGGAAAGATTTTAAAGAAATCGGCCTATTTAATGAACTTGCAAAAGACGGAATTATGAAGCCATTTTCTAGAAAAGAACTTGCTATTTTAATAGTTACTAAGTTGCTTTACGTTATATTTATTTTGGTAATACCTATGATTTTAATGGACATAAGTTTTGGTCAGTGGGTAGTTGGATTCTTCATAATGCATTGTGTTTCTGGTCTTATTTTGAGCACCATTTTTCAGTTAGCTCACGTGGTGGAAGGTGCTATTCAGCCAATTCCTGATAAAAACGGTTGTGTAGAAAACGCTTGGGCAGTACATCAACTAAAAACAACTTCCAACTTTTTCGGAAAAAACAGACTTTTTTCTTGGTATATTGGTGGCTTAGATTTCCAAATAGAACATCACCTGTTTCCGAAAATATCACACATCTATTATAGAGATCTTTCTAAAATCGTAGCCGAAACCGCCAAAGAGTTCGGTCTTTACTACAATTCGAAAGGTGGTTTTTTTGCAGCATTGGGCTCTCACGTTAACATGTTGAGGCAATTGGGTGTATCATAATTAAAAAGAAAAAGAAATGAAATTTTTGACCATCGGAATTGTAACATTGGCATCAATGGCTTTTTTTAGCAGAAATTTGATCAAGAATATTATCAGTAAAAAACAAACCATCTTATTATCAACTAATGTGAATAACTATAAAGGTTCATTTTATGACTTTACGGTAAACGACCTAAGTGGTAAACCAACAAGCTTGAAGGATTTCCAAGGCAAAACTGTGATTTTAATTAATGTTGCCTCGAAGTGTGGTTTTACACCACAATATGCCGACTGGCAAAAATTCCATGAAGAACACGGCGATAAAGTGGCTGTTCTTGGCTTCCCTGCAAACGATTTCATGTCGCAAGAACCAGGTTCTAGCGAAGAAATTGCCGAATTTTGTCAGAAAAATTATGGTGTTACTTTCAAAATGTTTGAGAAAGTAACTGTTACGGGCAAAGACAAGGCTCCGTTGTATGATTGGCTAAGTAAAAAAGAACTCAATGGCTGGAATAACCAAGAGCCAACCTGGAATTTCTGTAAATATTTGATTAACAAAGAAGGAAAACTCACCCATTTTTTTGAATCAAAAATAACGCCTAATAATCCTGAGTTTTTAAAAGCTGTGGGTATATAAAAATGGAGCCTTCATTGAAAGATTGGGTCTCCGCTGCCCGTTTGCGTACACTACCATTGGCCCTCTCGAGTATTGTCATGGGAGGTTTTTTGGCGGCTAAAGAAAATAGCTTCAACGAAACAGTTTTCACCTTCGCCTGTTTGACAACTATTCTATTGCAAGTATTATCAAATTTTGCAAACGACTACGGGGATACACAAAATGGTGCGGATCAAGCAGGACGAATTGGGCCAGAAAGAGCAGTACAAACTGGAAAAATAAGTCCTAAACAAATGTTTAAAGGAATAATTACCGTAGGCATAGCCTCTCTGCTTTCGGGCCTTACACTTATTTATTTGGCATTTGGAGGTTTTGAATCTACTTTTTTCTGGATTTTTTTAGGAATTGGACTTCTAAGTATTTTAGCGGCTTATACCTACACTGCTGGCAGTAAACCATACGGCTATGTTGGACTTGGTGATGTTTCTGTTTTTGTTTTTTTTGGGATAGTGGGTGTGGTAGGCAGCTATTTTCTTCAGACTGAATCATTAAATAGTGTGGTTTTTTGGCCAGGAATCATGTGTGGAGCCTTGGCTACGGGAGTTTTAAATATCAACAACATCAGAGATATTAATTCTGACAAAATAGCTGGAAAAATAACCATTCCGGTACGCCTAGGCAGAGAAAAATCCATTGGTTACCATTGGTTTATTCTATTAATATCTGTAATTAGTACTCTAGCTTTTGTGGCAAGTGTTCAAAACACGAAACCTCTTTATATTATTTCATTTCTTCTTATTATGTTAAATGGTTACCAGGTGTATAAAGCCGAAAACCCGGACCCTTACCTTAAAACACTTGCACTCACCTCCTTAACTCATGTTATATTGGTAGGTTTTAGTATTATCTGACATCAGTTAAATTTAATTATTAAAATTTGGCAGGGAAATAAAATCAATTTCTTTTTTAATTACCTTTGAGAAATTTAACCAAAAGACCATGAATAAACATATTCTTAATTTCGTATTTCTATTCTTAATATCAAATTTTTCTTTTTCTCAGCAAACGGCTGCTGAGTATTTTGAGGCAGGCGTAAATAAGAGCAAAGCGGGAGATTTTATAGGTGCCTTGACTTCTTTCAGTACTGCAATAGCCATGAACCCGGACAATCACCAGAGTTATTTTAATCGTGGACTTGCCAAACAAGCTCTGAAAGACAACCGAGGAGCCATTTTAGACTTTGACAAAGCCATAGATTTAAGTCCTCGTGACGGGATGTCCTATCTTTACAGAGGCCTTAGTAAAAGCTTTCAAGACGATAATCGTGCTGCTTTGCAAGATTTCAACAGAGCGATTGAAATTGCACCTGATGACGCCTATTCTTACCTTCAAAGGGGTACAATTAGAGCCAAACTCAACGAACTCACAAGAGCGATTCAAGACTTCACCAAAGTAATAGAGCTGAACCCAGGCGATAAAGAAAAGTATCAGGCGTATTACTCACGAGGTTTGTGTAAGTCTAAACTAGACGACTACAATGGAAGTATTGCTGACTACACGAAGTCCATTGACATTAATCCAAAAAGGGCACAGACTTTTGTGGAAAGAGGTAAAAACCGTATAAAAGTGAATGCATTTTCTGATGCAATTACAGATTTTGACGAAGCTTTAAAATTGGATATTCAAGACGCCCAGTCGTTTTTCTTTAGAGGTTTCTCGAAAGGCAAGCTAGAAGATTATAACGGTGCTAAACTTGATTTTGATAAATGTTTGCAAATTGACCCAAATAACCAACCTGCGTATTACGCTAGAGGGTTTGCGTATTCAAAGTTGAACAATCAGAAGGCTGCCTTAGCCGATTATAACAAGGCTTTGTTTGAAAAATCAGAGACCAAAGGCAACAAAGATGTTTATGCTGGAACTTTGACAAAATCAACTCTTGACAATTTGAGAGGAGCGGTAAACGAGAAAACCAAAATAGTTGACTTTACAGAAGATAAATCTGAAGTGTACTATGCAAAGGGCTTGTCTAACTACAAGGCTTCAAACCTTAAAGACGCTCTTATAGATTTGAATAAATCTATAGAATTAAATCCAACTTATGCAGAAGCCCATTTTGCAAGAGGTTTGGTGAGGTCAACTATGGGAACTCAATCAGAGGCGATGATGGATTGCGGAAATGCCATTAAAATAAACTCAAAATATGCAGAAGCATACTATGTAAGAGGTTTGATAAAAAATGCTTTGGGAGACAACAATGGAGGGTGTTTCGACCTGAGCAAATCTGGGGAATTGGGTTATGCAGCTGCTTACAATGTAATTAAAGATTATTGTAATTAATTGAATAAAATGAAATGCATAAAAAAAGTGGCTTTCGCCACTTTTTTTATGCTCAACTCTCAAATCTCATGTGTTTTACAGACTCCCCAGAATTGGCCAGTTCGTCGAGAGATTCTATACCAATCTGTAAGTGTTTCTCTACAAAATTTGAAGTAACCTTCTTATCGCTTTCCTCCGTTTTTACACCATCGGGCTGCATTGGGTTGTCAGAAACCAAAAGTAACGCCCCATGTGGAATAGAATTAACGAACCCTACAATAAATATAGTGGCCGTTTCCATGTCAATTCCCAAAGCTCTAATCTCTTTCAAATAATCTTTGAATTTTTCATCATGTTCCCAAACTCTACGATTGGTTGTATATACCGTTCCTGTCCAATAATCCATTTCATGCTTTATAATCATTTCAGAAACAGCCCTTTGCAGTCTAAAAGATGGCAGAGCTGGAATTTCCGGTCGAGCGTAATCGTCACTAGTTCCCTCTCCCCTGATAGCTGCTATCGGCAAAATAAAATCACCTAAGGCACTTACTTTTTTCAATCCACCACATTTTCCGAGGAAAAGAACAGCCTTAGGATTGATGGCCGTAAGAAGGTCCATAACCGTTGCGGCCATGGCACTGCCCATTCCAAAATTTATAATGGTAATATTACCTGCTGAGGCTGTTTGCATGGCACTGTTTGTTCCTTTCACTTCAACACCATATTTTTCTGCAAACATTTTAACGTAATTTGAAAAATTAGTAAGTAAAATATAAGGTTTGAATTCTTCAAGCGGAGTTCCAGTATATCGTGGTAACCAATTCTTAACTATATCTTCTTTAGTTTGCATATGTCGTTAGTTTGTTTAAAATTTGAAGTAAAAAACCGTTTTTGTCAGAAAAAGATTCCTTGTGCAATATGAATATTATTAATGAAAATCGCAAAATAAAAGAAGTGGATGGCAAATCTTACATTTTTGACATTATCCGAAAAAAATACATACTACTGACACCAGAAGAAATTGTACGACAAAATTTTTTGGACTACTTAATTCAAGAAAAAAAATACTCTAAAAATCTAATCAAGTTGGAATCTGCTATAAAATATAACGCTTTAGACAAAAGATCCGATATTTTGGTTTATGATTCCGATGGACTACCTTTTTTGCTTGTTGAATGTAAGGCGGCAAGTGTTTCACTTTCACAAAGAACTATAGAACAAGCGAGTAGATATAACCTAACGGTCCAGGCGAGATATTTGTGTATCACAAACGGTCAGAAAACTTTTTGTTTTGAGCTGAATAGCAATTCCAAAAGCTATCATCAACTTAAGGCCATTCCGGAAGTTGAATAAATACTTAAAGTTCATTTAGCCAGTGCAAAAACTCCAATTTTCTTCTTCTAGAGACTGGAATTTCGATGTCTAGATCCATTACCACTGTGCCTCCTTCTCCTTTTACGTATTTTTTAATGAAAGTTTTATTTACTAAAAACGAATGGTGAATTCTAAAAAAGCCGTAAGATATTAATAATTCTTCGAAATCTTTGATACTCTTAGTTACTACTTTTTTGATACCGTCTTTCAAAAAAACATATGTGTAATCTTCGTCTGCCTCACAGTAAACAATTTGGTCAATTTGTACAAGATCAAGGCCATTCAAAACCGGCAAAGGTATTTTGTTTGATGTATTTTTGGGTACTTTAAGACTTTCCAACAAAATCTTAAAATTATTGCTGCCGTTTTTAGATTCTATGTTCTTTATGGCTTTGGCTATGGCAACTTTAACTTCCTGAATATTAATTGGTTTTAATAAATAATCTAAGGCACTAAACTTGATAGCAGTAATGGCGTATTGGTCAAAACCTGTGGTAAAAATTACCTGAAAGTTGACAGTCTCAAATTTTTCTAGTAAATCAAAGCCTGAACCAAAAGGCATTTCAATATCCAAAAAAACGACATCCGGTTTTTTACTCAAAATTAATGGGTAAGCGTCTTCAATATTGTTGGCAATGCCTAGAATTTCGAGTTGATTTTCACAATAGGTAAGAATGATTTTTGAAAGTGTTTCTATACTTCTATTTTCGTCATCAATAATCAAACAACTATACATTATATTTATATTTTGGGGAAGTAAATTTCTACTAAAGTACCGATATTTTCAGAGTTTTCTAACAAATCAGAAATTTTATATTCTATATTATCTTGATTCAGTTTGTTATAATTCTCAATCCTTTGTGCGGTTATTTGAAGCCCTTGAGATTTATAACCTTTGCTCGAAAGCGACTTTATTTTCTCTGCTGCTATTCTACCAACACCATTATCTTGTATTTTCACAAGGATATAACGGCCATCGTCGATAAAAGAAACATGTAACAAACCTTTACTATTCCTGTATCTTAAACCATGATTAATAGCATTTTCTATAAATGGTTGAAGAAGCATGGTAGGGATTTCACTATATTTACTAAGCTTGTTATCCAAATCAAAAACATAGTCAAACTTATTTTCAAATCGAAGCTTTTCTAACTCCACATAAAGTTTCAGGTTAGTAATTTCTTCATCCAAAGAAATGTATTTACTTCTAGAGGAATCCAAAAACTGTCGAATAAGTGCCGCAAATTTGGTCAAATAAGTATTAGCCATTTGCTCTTCTTTATTCATGATATAGCTTTGGATAGAGTTTAGAGCATTGAATACAAAATGCGGGTTCATTTGCATCTGCAATGCCCTAAGTTCAAGTTCGGAGTATGCGTTTTGAGTAATTTCTGTTTCCTGCTTGGCTAGCACCGCCTCACTTTCCGCCTCTTTTATTTTGGTAATATCATTTAGTGTTCCAATAAGCATTGAACTATCAGCAAAAAGCCCATCTACCACTTTGTTCGCACTTGCTATCCATTTGACCTTATCCTTTAATTTGATTCGAAAGACACCTTTCGAATACCCGGTTTTACTGAGTTCTCTCATTAATCTCTTCACAATCACCTCGTCCTCCGGAAGGGTTTTTTTTAGAACTACCAAGTTATCTTTTTTCCATTCTTCACTTGAAATCCCATAAATATTTTTGATGGACTCACTAACAAAAAGTGGCCGAAGAGAGGGATAATCAAGAGCCCAAACTATTTCATCTAGGGAATTTAGGATGTTACTTAATTTTTGCTCGCTGTCTTTGAGGGCAAGCTCCATGTTTTTTCTACTGTCTATATTTCTAACTACCAATACTAATGTCAACGGAAAGCCATCTTGGTTTGAAACTGTATTTACACATATTTCTACCCAAAAATAGTGCCCTAACTTGTGCCTGATTCTCAACTGAAAAATAACCGACTGACCGTTTAAATTTGAAATTTTCTCAATTACATCGAAGTAATTTTCCATATCGTCACGATGAATCACTTGTGTGATTTCTTCAGGACTAAGGTCTTTTATTTCATCCCATTTGTATCCAAAAATAATTTCGCATTGGTTTGAGTAATACTCGATTTCTAAATCATTAAAAATTAGAAAGCCATCAGAGGTATTTTCAGTAATAAATCGCAGGCGACTCTCATTTTCTTGTAGTTGAAGCTGACTTCGCTTTCTCTCGGTTATATCACTGATGATTTCAACTATTTGATTTGGTTTTCCATTGCTGTCATACATTATTGTAGAAGACATTTCAACCCAAATCCATTTGCCTTTAAAGGTTTTTAATTTAAACTCAATTGGACGATTAGATGCATTAAAATTGGTGTTCTCAAGAACGTATTCACGCTGCTCTAAACCAAACAAATCCGAAGGCCTTTTTCCTTTCAAAGTGTCCCAATCAACTTCCAACAGAGATAAATAGGCATTGTTTGCCCATATAGCCTGAGCATTAGCATCAGCAATCAAGACGGCATTATTTATTTTCTGAACAACCACAGAGAGACTCCTGATTTCGTTGTCAATGGTTACTTTTTGGGTAACGTCCCTTGCTATTCCACTTATTTGTATCAATTCTCCTTGTTCATCATAAATAGGCGAAATTTTCTCGTTAATAATTCTTTTTTGACCCGAAGGAGTCTTAATCTTATAGTTTAAGTCTTTTAATACTCCTTGTTTAAACCCAT
>Ga0164292_10003621_pt1 | contig 12620 bp, 11 predicted proteins | sample GEODES117metaG_FD_111486 | JGI IMG/M metagenome (GOLD analysis project Ga0164292, IMG submission 111486) | Eutrophic lake water microbial communities from Lake Mendota, Wisconsin, USA - GEODES117 metaG | ecosystem: Environmental > Aquatic > Freshwater > Lake | place: USA: Lake Mendota... | reverse complement strand
CCACTCATCATCCTTGCTGGCAAGGAGTATGGATCTGGCTCTTCGCGAGATTGGGCCGCTAAAGGAACCGCTCTTCTTGGGGTTCGCGCTGTCATCGCCGAGTCATTTGAGCGAATCCATCGATCGAATCTGATCGGTATGGGAGTTTTACCGTTGCAGTTCCTCGATGATGCTAACTCTGCGTCATTGGGTCTGGTCGGTGATGAGACCTTCTCCATCGCGGGCATCACTGCTCTCAATGAAGGGTCGATACCAAAGAGTGTGAGAGTCACGGCAAGAGGCTCGAATGGCGAGGTCAAGGAATTCGATGCGAAGGTCCGGATAGATACGCCTGGAGAAGCGGACTACTATCGCCATGGCGGCATCATGCAATACGTCCTACGTTCGCTCCTCAGTTGAAGAACTCCGAAGAACGGCGCATGAAAGTTAGCAAGAAGGTGGGTAACGATGTCAATCCTTGACCGGATCTCATCTCCTGCTGACCTCAAGGGGCTAGACCACGATCAACTCACTCAACTATCGGGTGAGATCCGCAAATTCCTGATCGAGAAGGTCTCTCGCAGTGGAGGTCACCTTGGTCCGAACCTCGGTGTCGTCGAACTGACACTCGCTGTCCATCGAGTCTTCGATAGTCCGAAGGATCCGATCATCTTCGACACGGGCCATCAGTCGTACGTGCACAAGATCGTCACTGGAAGGCGCGAAGGTTTCGATCGATTGAGACAGCGAAACGGCCTTGCTGGATACCCCTCTAGGACCGAGAGCGTGCATGACATCGTGGAGAACTCTCATGCATCGACAGCGCTCTCTTGGGCTGATGGCATCGCGCGTGGCTTCAAGTTACGTGGTGAGAGCGACCGTACTGTCGTTGCGATCGTCGGCGATGGTTCTCTCACCGGCGGAATGGCGTGGGAAGCGCTCAACAACATCGCCACCTCCGAGGATCTCCGCCTTGTGATCGTGGTCAATGACAATGAACGCTCTTACTCGCCAACCATCGGTGGAATGGCGAAGCATCTCTCCACTCTCCGTGCCACTAAGGGTTACGAGAAGTTCCTCGATTGGGGGAAGGAAGTCCTCGAACGTACCCCGGTCGTTGGTCACGGAATCTATGAGGCGCTCCACGGGATGAAGAAGGGGTTGAAGGATTTCGTCGCTCCGCAAGGACTCTTCGAGGATCTCGGAATCAAGTACCTGGGCCCAATCGACGGTCACGACTTCGAATCTCTCGAACACGAACTCGAGAATGCAAAGCGATTCCAAGGCCCTGTCATCGTCCATGCCATCACCGAGAAGGGGCGCGGTCATCTCCCGGCGCTCAACGATGAGGCGGAAAAGTTCCACGCCGTCGGTGTCGTCGATCCAGAGACTGGTGAGCCCTTGGCACCATCTGGAACCTCATGGACCCGGGTCTTCTCTGACGAATTGATCTCACTTGGAGAGAAGAAGAAGGAGATCGTCGCGATCACAGCTGCCATGCTCGGTCCTACCGGACTCGACGCGTTTGGCAAGAGGTTCCCTGAACGCACCTTCGATGTCGGCATCGCAGAACAACATGCGACGACATCTGCCGCTGGTCTGGCTTTCACTGGGCTGCATCCTGTCGTCGCGGTCTACTCCACCTTCCTCAACCGGGCCTTCGATCAGCTTCTCCTCGATGTAGGACTCCACCGTGCCGGTGTGACATTCGTACTCGATCGATCGGGTGTCACCGGTGATGATGGGCCTTCGCATCACGGCATCTGGGACCTAGCACTCACGTCCATCGTCCCTGGGATCAAAGTGGCGGCGCCTCGTGATGGTCAGAGGCTGCGTGAACTTCTTGCCGAGGCGGTAGAGATCGACGATGGTCCATCGGTCATTCGATTCCCGAAAGGTCAAGTCGCTGCGGAGTTGCGTGCTTTCGAAAGACGAGATGGGATCGATGTCCTCTATCGTGGCGAGAGCGCAGACGTGCTTCTCATCGCAGTTGGTGCGATGGCTCATCTTGCGGTGGAAGCCGCATCGATTGCCTATCAAGAAGGTGTCGGTGTCACGGTCGTCGATCCGCGATGGGTCGATCCATTGCCGGCTCACCTTGTGACGATGGCGGGGAGATTCTCTGAGGTGGTCGTCCTCGAGGATGGCATCGAGGGTAGGGGAGTCGCCAATACGTTTGAGATCTTGATGCGCGAATCTGGGTTCGCAAGAACGATCCATTCGATCGGCGTGCCTCGTCGATTTATCGAACACAGTAAGCGTGGCGAGATCCTCGCGGACGTGGGACTCACGAGTGGAGCTGTTGCTCAAAGACTGGTCGCGCTCAAATCGACCGAGCTCAACTCACTTGGAGGCTTCGCTACGCAGGAAGAGAAGCAACGCCCGGAGCGTGGAAACGCGAACCGGTGACTTCCTCACTGATTCCCTCACGATCTAGGTAAGGCAGTATCCCGCCGAGGTGCATCGGCCATCCTGCTCCGAGGAGCATGCAGAGGTCTATCTCAGCAGGGGATGAGACGACTCCTTCATCGAGCATCATCCGAGCTTCGGCTGCCAATGCACGGAGCGCACGCAGTCGCACTTCCTCAGCAGAGGAAGGTCTGTTGCCTGCGACTACGAGAGCAAGAGCCTTGGGATCTGCCACGAGTTCGCCCTTCTCGTTCTTGATGTAGAAGGTGCGAATCCCAGATTCGACGAACTTGGTCATGGTCGGTGAGATCTTGTAACGCTCACCTAGATTGTTGTGGAGCGTGGTGGCGACATGCAGAGCCACACCGGGTCCCACCAATCCGAGAAGCTCTAGCGATGTCATCGGGAAGCCGAGCGGGCGCATCGCAATGTCGGCAACGTCGTAAGGAGTCCCCTCATCGATCGCATCAGTCACCTCACCCATGAATCGGGTCAGGAGTCGGTTGACCACGAATGCTGGCGCGTCCTTGCAGATGATCATCGTCTTCTTCAATTCCTTGCCAACGTTGATGGCCGTGGCAGTCGTCGCATCATCGGTCGTGGTCGTTCTGGCGACTTCGAGGAGTGGCATGACCGCAACGGGGTTGAAGAAGTGGAAACCGATGACTCGCTCTGGATGCGCTAGACCCTCAGTCATCCGCTCCACGGAGAGCGAGGAAGTGTTGGTCGCAAGGACACATTCAGGGGAGATGATCGTCTCGAGCTCCTTGAAGAGTCGTTGTTTGATCTCAAGTTCTTCGAAGACTGCCTCGATGATGAAGTCGCAGTTGGCGTAGGCCTTCTTGTCGACTGATCCGACGACCAGTCCAGAGAGGCGACGCGCTCCCTCTTCCGAGAGGCGGCCCTTCGCTACCAGTTTCTCCAACTCGGCGTTGATGTATCCGACGCCTTTGGCGACTCGTTCCTCATCCAGGTCAGTGATGACAACGGGAACCTTCAGGTTCCTGATGACGAGGAGTGCCAGCTGCGAAGCCATGAGGCCTGCTCCGACGATTCCGAATCGGGTCACCTTTCGCGCCAACGCTGCTTTGGGCGCACCTTCGATCTTCTTTCGCTTCTTCTGGATCAGGTTGAAGGAATAGAGGGATGCGCGGACGGCGTCGCTCATAACCAGGTCGCTCAAGACCTGATCCTCCTTGTCGAATCCTTCACCAAGGGTCGCCTTGCGGGCATAGGCGATCAACTCAAGTGCGCGCATCGGCGCTGCGACCTCAGCACCACCATATTTCTTGAGCATGAGTTGTCTGCCGGTCGACAGTGCTCTCTCCCACGCAGCGTCATCACCACTTTGGTCGGCGCGATCGATGACCGTCTTTCCGGAGAGTATCTCTGCGGCGAAATAGAGCGAGCGTTCCAAGAAGTCGACTGGTTGGAAAACTCGATCGACGACGCCGAGGTCAAGCGCCTGCGAGGCCTTCATCATGGTGTTGTTGGCAAGTGCGTTGCCGACGATCACTTGAACTGCCTTCTCAGGTCCGATCAACTTCGGAAGCAAGGTCGCTCCACCCCAGCCTGGAATGATTCCGAGGAAGACCTCTGGAAGTGCAGTGAAGGCAGTAGAGGCAAGGGTTCGATAGTGACAGTGGAGGCCGACTTCCAAACCGCCACCGAGAGCAAGCCCATTGATGAATGCGAATGTCGGCTTCTTCGACTCACCGAGTCGGCGGAAGATGTCATGACCGAGTTTCGCGATGCCATAGGCCTGTTGGCGATCGCTGACGAATGAGAGACCGGAGAGATCTGCTCCGGCAGCGAAGATGAAGGGTTTGCCGGTGATCGCTATCGCATCGACGGCCATCTCCGTTGCCGCTGTGATCGCTGCATCCAATTCCTTCAATGATTGAGGACCGAAGGTGTTTGGTCGGTTGTAATCAAGGCCGTTATCGATGGTGATCAGTGCGATCTTCTTGCTAGCACCGAATGCGGTGAGGTCGACCTCACGAATCAGCGCCTTGGTGACGACCTCTTCTGGCGCACCTGTAGGCAGAGTCGACTCGCTCATCACTTTGCTCCCTTGTAGTTGGGGTTCTCCCAGATCACTGTTCCACCCATGCCAAGACCGATACACATCGTGGTGATTCCGTAGCGGACATCAGGGCGAGAGGCGAAACCCTCGGCGAGATTTAGCATGAGTCGGATACCCGATGAGGCGAGTGGATGGCCTACTGCGATCGCGCCACCATAGACATTGACGCGTGGATCATCGTCGGCGATCCCGAAGTGATCGAGGAATGCAAGGACCTGTACTGCGAATGCTTCGTTGATCTCGAAGAGTCCGATCTGGTCGATGGTGAGTCCGGCCTTCTTCAGCGCCTTCTCCGTCGAAGGGACCGGTCCATATCCCATGACCTCTGGTTCGACACCTGCGAATGCGAAGGAGACAAGGGTCGCCTTTGGCGTAAGGCCCAACTCCTTTGCTTTCTTATCACTTGCAAGGAGAGCAGCGGTGGCGCCGTCGTTGAGTCCGGCTGCATTTCCAGCGGTCACTCTTCCATTCGGACGAAAAGGAGTCTTGAGTGCTGCAAGTGCTTCAAGGGTCGTACCTGGTCGAGGCGGTTCATCGACCGTGGCAACGCCCCAGCCTGTTTCTGCACTTCTTACCGCCATCGGTATCAAGTTCTTCTGGATCACTCCGGATTGATACGCCGATTGCGTCTTGGTCTGTGAAGCAAGCGCGTACTTGTCAGCACGCTCCTTCGTCAACTGTGGGAATCGATCGTGTAGGCGCTCTGCGGTACTTCCCATGTTGAGCGCATCTGTATCGACGATCTTCTCTGCGAGATAGCGTGGGTTTGGATCCATGCCATCGCCCATCGGATGGTTGCCCATATGTTCGACACCACCTGCTAGGACGAGGTCATTGGCTCCCATCGCAATCGAGCCGGCAAGGGTTGTGACTGCGGTCATCGCTCCTGCACACCAACGATCGATGGAATAGCCAGGTACAGATATTGGAAGACCAGCGAGGATCGAAGCGCTACGTCCGATGTTCATTCCTTGATCGCCGCTCTGTGTAGCGGCTGCGATTGCGACATCGTCGATCTCAGCTACTGGAACGGAAGGGTTTCTTTCCAAGAGACCGCGGATCGCGCGAACCATGATGTCATCGGCGCGCGTGCCGGCATAGAGGCTTCCTGCTTTACCGAAAGGAGTCCTGACGGCATCGATCAGATGTACTTTTTCCATGGAAGTGCCTTCCTCGCCCCGCGCCGCGGATGAAGGCGCGATTCCACTATGTTACTTGCCAGTATCAGGCTAGGGAAGTCGAGTCTTCTGCCTCTGGATTGCTCTCGGGAACGACCAGAGGCTCACTTTCACTTAGTGATCGGAAGATGGCATTAAGGCTCCGATCGATCTGCCAGGGGCGCGCCCCGAGTTGCTCGAGAGTCGCTTGCAGGGTCTCTCTGGTGAAGCGCTCCTTCTCGCTCATCCAGCAGATCCGTCGGACGAGCTCTGGCGAGATGAGATTCTCGAGTGGCATGAGAAGGCCCGAGGCGACCTCCTGAAGATTGAACCGGGCATGGGTCAGTCGCGCGTAGGCAAGCGGTGCTCTCTCTTTCCAGATCTTCACCGGCGGGAGGGCATCACTCGTCGCTCGCATCGGTGGCAATTTCTCCTCGGGCAGAGTCAGTGCCCTGATGATTGCCTCGCTCCATGAATCGAAGAACTCTCGCTTGAATTTTCGATAGTGGCGCTGGAAATGTTGCGAGCCGTGGAACATCTCCTTTGCGCCAGCACGGAACTCCTCTTCAGAGAGGTTTCGAGATGCGATAGCAAGATCCGAGATTGCGAAATCGGGAAAGAGTCGACCAGCGGCGATGTCTCTCTCGCGAGCCAGCCGGTCCCGCTCCAGCCAGAGTTCCCGGACGATGGCAAGCCCTCTTCTGCCCTTCACATGGTGAATACCAGAGGTGCGTCGCCACGGATCCTTCTTAGGCTCAGGATCTTTCGCGCTAAGGACGGATCGAAATTCTTCGAGCGCTAGGTCCAACTTCCCTTGACTCTCCAAGATCGCAATCAGAGCGTCGCGAAGGTCTGGGAGGACATCTACATCAAGCGCGGCGTAGTTCTTCCATTCTGGATGGAGAGGCCGTATCGACCAATCGACGGCGCTGTGTTCTTTGGCGAGGGAGAGCGCGAGTAATTGCTCGGTCAGCGGACCTAGACCCACTCGAGGCAAGCCCGCGAGGCGAGCCCCTAGCTCCGTGTCGAAGAGAAATCGCGGTGAAAAGCCGAACTCTCGAATACACGGAAGGTCCTGCGTACTCGCATGGATGATCCACTCATCGCCACCGAGGCGTTGATTGAATTCTTGGATCAGCTTCTCTTCATCACGAAGCGTCGTGGGATCTACCAGGAATATCCGACTTCCGCGACGATAGAACTGGAAGAGGTATGCGTTTGCGAAATAGCGATAACCAGAGGCGCGTTCAGCATCGACTGCCAGCGCTCCACTTCCTTGACTTAGCTCAGCGATCGCCATCTCGAACTGGTCAGCGGTTGTGACGAGAGGCGCTAATTCGAAACGCGGTCTATGGAGGGGGAAGGATTCGACTGGCTCTTCGATCTCTTGGCTCAAGGCTGCCTCATCACTATACGATGAACGCGCACGTGCTGCAGCCGTGACTATCGACGACGGTTCAATGAAGCGACGCCTTCAGGCAGTGGCACTACACCTGCAACCATCTCAAGGAGGGTGATCCAGGCTCTCGCATGATTGATCAGCAGCGCACCCTCGGTAGGTGTCCATGAACCTCGGATCTCGATCTCGGATTGATCCGGTTGCGGCGCCAATTGTCCGAAGGACTTACTCGCCACTCGAGTCACTGTGCCGCTGAGTGCTATCGCACTGGCATCCTCGTTGCGTAGCGCATCCTCGAGCCAGCTCCACCCGACATCGTTGAGCATCGGATCAAAGGCCATCTCATCATCGATCGGTGCGCGAACGAATGTCACTGCGCGGAATTCACCCTGCCATGCTTCCTTGTACTCCGGATCCGCAAGGAGGACGAACCGCCCCGTCGCATAGTCACCGTCATCGCTCTCAGGATCCTCATCCTCACTCAGCGGGATATCTGCTGTGACGGCATAGGCGAGTGGCGCGAGTTTCGTCGGCGGTGGAACTTCCTCGAGCAGGATCTCGCTTCGCAAATCCAAGGCGGCCATCTCATCCTTGAATTGCGAGAAGAACTTGGCGATCTCACCCATAGGAGAAGGGTAGAAGTCCCTCATGATGATTCGAGGGAGGCGCGTGTAGGCTCGCGCGTCATGGCTGCGCTTCTTGCACTTCTATCAAGCCTGCTCTGGGGAACATCAGATTTTCTTGGCGGGAATCTCTCCAAACGCTATAAGGCGCTTGCAGTCACAGGTTTCTCGCAAGTCTTCGGCCTGATCTTTGCCTTGCTCGCAGTCATCTTGACCGGTTCCTTCGTCTCACCGACGCTGGAATTCGACGGGTACTTCGTCTCCGGTGTGATCGCCGGATTGACCGGTTTCATCGGCTTGGTCTCGCTTTACACCGGACTGGCAACGGGTCGGATGGGAGTCGTAGCGCCGATCGCTTCACTCTCGGCATTGATCCCACTGATGATCGCCTTCATCGGTGGTGAACGCGCATCATCCGTTCAACTACTCGGGATGGCGATCGCGCTCTCGGGAGCATTCATGGCAAGCGGTCCTGAGTTGAAGGGTGCGACATTTCGTCCCGTCTTACTTGGCGTGGCTGCTGCGGTCTTCTTCGGTCTCTCATTGACCTTTCTATGGCGTGGATCTGAGACCGCTCCTCTCCTTACGATGACATCGATGCGTGTCGCCTCGGTGACCATTGTGATTCTTCTGGCGCTCTACTTTCGTACTACCGGAGGCTTCGCAGCTCGCGACTATCCCGCGCTGATCTTCGTCGGCATCGCAGACTTCCTTGCGAACTTGACCCTTGGCATAGCAACGACAAAAGGCCTAGTCTCAATCGCGATCGTCCTCGGTTCACTCTTCCCAATCGTCACAGCGATGCTCGCCTTCGGCATCCTCAAGGAGCGACTACACCGCATCCAATATGCCGGTGTCGTCACTGCAGTGACAGGCGTTGCCACGATCGCACTGGGCTGATCTGGAGGTCATCGCCTCGAAAGCGATCTTCGTTGGTAGACCTCGAAGAGATCCTCTGATCCCTCAAACTTCTCGATGAGATCCATGGCGCCTTCCCTGTCGAGGACTCTGAGGTCGAGGCGCGGACTACTTTCATCGTTACTCTCTCGTGATGTCTTGGTGAGATAGAGGCGATCGATCAGATCCTCCTTCAAGAGTTGCTCCAGGAGATCTGGGCCAGCTTCGATGACGATTCGAGGTCCGTACTCTTTCTGCAGGTGCTCAAGTTCGAGATCCCATCGAGTGATCGGATGGGTTCTCCTTGAGTAGACGACCACCGGGACCTTTGTCTTGGCATAAGACTCGGCTTCCGATGTCCTTCGGCCGATCACGATGCAATCGGCGAGGGTTCGAACGGCGAGGAAGCGCTGGCGATCCTCGGCAGAGCTGAGGGGTCTGGAACTGACCCCGTCTCGAACACGGCCCTTTGGATCGATGAGAAGAGAGGCGATCACCTTGACCTCATTGGGGAGTGGCTCGGGACTCAAGGTCAGGTTCATGTCAGTGGTCAAACCTAGTCTTTCGTCATGATCATCGATTGCGAATCTTGTGCCCTCTACGATCCAAGCCTCACCGAGAATGAAGCCTGTAACGATTGCGTCGTCTCGGTCATCATCTCCATCGACTCTCTCGCGAAATCGGCGAAGAGGCTGAGATTAGAGGAGGCCAGTGGTGAGGAGACTGACCCCGCCACTGATCAAGCGCTCGCCCTACTCTCTTCTCGAGGATTGGTGCCTCCGATGCGCTTCCTTCCTGTGAATTTCGGCTGATTCACGCTTAGCAGACTCGTCTCAAATTGAGAGGCGAAGACCCATGCCGTTACCCTCCCTACATGCTGCGCTCGAGAGGAACGCTCGTCCTCGCACTGGTGCTCGCCGCTTCGCTTGCCTCGCCTGCACAGGCGAAACCCACAATCGAAGAGGTGCGGGCCCAAGTCATCATGCTCCAAGAGGATGCCGCTGAGGCCGCAGAGGGCGCCCAAGCTGCCAAGGTTCAGTTGGCTAACCTCAAGAAGCAACTCTCTTCGGTTCAGGCCGAGGAGGCCGATCAGAAAGCATCCCTCGAACGACTTCGACAATCCTTGGGTGCCATTGCAAACTCGCAGTACATGAGTGGCGGACTCTCGGACTCCTTGGAACTTCTCTTTTCGCAGGATCCGACCCTCTATCTCTCGGCTGCTGGCTCGCTTGAAGCGGTCACCCGCCGCAAGTCCGCACAATTGCGCAAGTACGCTGTAGCAAAGCAGCGCTTGGAAGCGACTTCCATCACGGTGGAACAGAAAGTGAGGATCGTCGCTGCAACTGAGGCTCGCTATCGCAAACAAGCCGCTCTCGCTCAATCGAAATTGAAGGAAGCACAGGCCCTCCTCAACAAGCTCCGCAAAGAGGACCGCGCTCGTCTCGCCGCTCTCAATAAGAAGGAGCAGGACGAAGCCCAGAGGCGATCATTGGCGGCTGCGAGGGGTCTCAATTCAGTCTCCGGTAGAGCAGGTATTGCACTTCGCTATGCCATGAATCAGATTGGCGACAACTACGTCTTTGGCGCCGCTGGTCCTACCCGGTGGGATTGCAGCGGACTGACGATGCGAGCCTTCCAATCAGCGGGGGTCTCGCTTCCGCACTCCTCGCGAGCTCAGTTCAATCGAGGTAAGAGTGTCGCAAGGAGCGCGCTCAAACCAGGGGATCTAATCTTCTTCGGTCGACCGATATCCCATGTCGGTATCTACCTCGGTGGTAACAAGATGGTTCATGCTCCGCGCCCAGGGGCGCGAGTTCAAGTCGCGACATTTGGTGCCTGGTTCGGACGAAAGCCATATGTCGGTGCAAGGCGTCTCTAGCTCAAAGATCCTCCTTATCACCAACGATTTCGGACCTCGCGCTGGAGGCATCGAAACCTTCGTGATGGGTCTTCTCGCGCGTATGGACCCCGGCTCGACTCTTGTCTATACATCTGATCAGAACGGTGCGGATGTTCATGACAAGAAGTGGCAGGACGCACACGGTGTCCGTGTTTTTAGAGATCGAAGCCGAATCCTGCTTCCTACGCCACGAGTCATCAGAGCGATCTCAAGGATCATCGAGAAGGAGGAGGTCACACACCTCTGGTTCGGTGCTGCCGCCCCTCTTGGACTCATGACGCCCTATCTCAAGCGTCGTAAGAGCACGCTTCGAGCGATCGCCCTTACCCATGGTCACGAGGTGTGGTGGGCGAAGATCCCGCCATTCTCCGCTCTGATGCGGACCATCGCAGGCTCACTTGATGCGCTCGGATACCTCACTCGTTACACCAAGGCGGAGATCAGTAAGGGTGTGCGCGAGAGAGATCGTAAGAAGTTGATCCAAATCGCACCAGGAATCGATCTCGAACAATTCTCTCCTGTCAACGAGGATCAGCGCAAGAGTGAGCTACGTTCAAAACTTGGTTTGGATGGAAAGCAGATCATCATCTCCGTGGGTCGCCTCGTCCATCGCAAGGGGCAGGATCGATTGATCGAGTCGATAGCGCGCCTTAGGGCGGAGTTCCCGGAAGTGCACCTCATCCTTGTGGGAGAGGGGCCACATCGTGAGCGGCTTGAATCCATCGCAAGGCGCAACGAGGTGCGTGATGCCATCACTTTTGTGGGGCGTCTGCAGCTCGAGCAATTGCCGCTCTATCTTTCGATCGCTGAGGTCTTTGCCATGCCGTCACGTGATCGTTTGGCCGGTCTTGAGGTGGAAGGACTTGGGATCGTCTATCTCGAAGCGAGTGGTTGCGGTCTACCAGTCATCGTCGGCCGTTCGGGTGGCGCGCCGGATGCAGTCATCGATGGCGAGACCGGATTTATCGTCGACGGCGAAGACGTCGTTTCGATCACCGACGCCTGTGCCCAATTGCTCCGGAACCCTTCATACGCTCGTGCGATGGGACTCAAGGGACGGGAGTGGGTCACTTCTGAGTGGAGTTGGGATCGATGGGCGGCAGAATTCCGAGCTGCCTTGCTTCGTTGATCGCCTCGAGCCGATTTCGCGCAGTGAGCTTTCGGTAGATCGATTGCAGATGAGTCTTGAGCGTGCTCTCGCTGATGAAGAGCGTCTCCGCCAGCTCGGTGTAGGTCTTTCCGGTCGGCAGTAATTGGAGTATCTCCACCTCTCGAGCCGTGAGCGTGGTCTTGGAACGTCGATAGGCCAGGGCCCTCTGGAGGTCCTTACATTGGAAGATCAGTGGACTCCGAGCAACCGTCTCGATCATCGTCATCAATTCCGAGATCGGTGCGCTCTTGTCGAGAAAACCGGAAGCGCCGTTATCCATCGCCGCAAGTATGTATTCAGGATGGTTGTTCATCGAGAAGACGATCACTCCCATGGTCAAGGAGTTCTCACGAATCCACATCACAAGTTCAAGGCCGGAATTGTCCGCAAGGTGGATATCTACAATCGCGATATCGAAACCCTCCGCAGCCAAGCGCGACTGTGCCTCCGCGAGAGTCGTTGCGTGAGCGATGATCGAGTCACTCTTGTTGGCAGTCAAGGCTCGCGCAACACCTTCGCGGACGACCGCATGGTCATCCACGATGAGAAGTCTCAACGGAGCCTCTACTGCCATCGAATGATGAAGCCTTCCTCCGACTCCTCGAGATCTGCGCCGACTCGGATCAGTCTCTCTCGGAGGCCCACTCGGCCGAGAGCTGGAGTGCTCGAGAACTTCTTCGCTACGGGTGCTTTCGCATCACGGAAGGTGACAGAAAGAATCCTCTTCAACTCCTCGACATCAATCGAAGTGATGCCTTGATGTGAGATTGCATTCTGGAGGAGTTCCAGGAGAACGTATTGGACTTCCTCCCGTTCCCCATCTGCGATTTCGAGGGAATCAAAACGCTGCCAGTTGATCTCTAGCTTCAGGCGCTCTCGTAACCACTCTTCGATGGAACTTCGTGGATCACTGCGAAGCGCGAGGATCTCATCTCGAAGCTCTTCTACGACCTGACTCAACTCGAATCGGATCTCGCGAAGGCTTCGCTTGCGATCACTCGGGATGCTCTCATCGGCGAT
>Ga0164292_10003620_pt1 | contig 12622 bp, 11 predicted proteins | sample GEODES117metaG_FD_111486 | JGI IMG/M metagenome (GOLD analysis project Ga0164292, IMG submission 111486) | Eutrophic lake water microbial communities from Lake Mendota, Wisconsin, USA - GEODES117 metaG | ecosystem: Environmental > Aquatic > Freshwater > Lake | place: USA: Lake Mendota... | reverse complement strand
GTCACGGGCAGGCTCAGATGCACAAGAAATGACACATGCCTGGGTCTTTACGGGCCCACCTGGTTCAGGTAGATCCGTTGCAGCAGTTGCTTTCGCGCAGGCTCTCATATGCCCTAACCAAGGCTGCGGTACATGTAATGAATGCCAATCAGCTGCAACGGGTGGACATCCCGATGTTGAAGTGATTCGTACTGAAGGACTTTCAATTAAAGTAGAAGAAATCCGCGAACTACTTACTCGCGTTGCTTGGGCACCATCTATGGGTGGATGGCGCGTAGTTGTGATGGAAGATGCAGATCGGCTTACTGAATCAGCTGCAAACTCACTTCTGAAGGCAATCGAAGAACCTGGTACTCGCACAGTCTGGTTGCTCTGTGCACCAACGCTTCATGATGTTCTACCAACTATTCGCTCACGTTGCCGCCACCTACAACTGCGCACACCGTCGATTGATGCGGTTACACAAGTTCTGATCAAACGTGACAACATTTCGCCAACTATGGCCGACTTTGCAGCTCGAGTTAGCCAGGGACATATCGGGCGAGCGAAATACTTGGCAACTAACGAATCAGTCCGCAGTAATAGAAAAGTGATAATGCAACTTCCACTACAACTCGGTTCGCTCGCGGCTGCCTTCCAAGCTGCTCAAACACTTGTTGATATTGCAACCGAAGCGGCAAGTGCCTCATCTGAAATCAGAGATGAGAAGGAGATTGAGAAACTACAAGAGGCTTATGGCAAAGGAGCAACTGGCCGAGGTCTGGCCACGGGTGCCGCTAAGGCAGCAAAAGAGTTAGAGAAGGAACAAAAGTCTCGAGCCACTCGAATGGTTCGCGACTCAATTGATGGAGCGCTCCTTGACCTTGCTACATTTTATCGCGATGTAATGATGGCTCAAGCGGGTGTAACTGAATCGATGATTAATTCAGACATGCGGTCTGAGATAGAAAGTTACGCTACAAGTTTCCCAGCGCATACAGCGGCCCAAAAGATGACTGCCATTATGGAAGCCCGAGAGCACTTGGCTATGAATGCAGCCCCATTGGTGACTTGTGAGGCACTAATGTGCGAGTTGGCACGCAGATAAGAGGCTTCTCCTATCCTTAGTGATGGTCATAACCACCCCTTGAGATGGTGCAGAATTCCACCATGCGCCTAGACCATGTCTCTTATGTGACCTCCCATGACCAACTTGCTGACACGGTACAACGCTTAGGCTCGCGCCTCGGCAGCACCTTCGTCGATGGGGGAATTCACCCGCGTTTTGGCACACGAAACTTCACATGTGCCCTCAAGAATGGTCAATACATTGAAGTTGTCTGCCCTCTTGATCACCCAGCGACCGAGATAACCCCTTGGGGTAAAGCTGTTTCTAAGAAAGCTAGAGAAGGAGGGGGTTGGTTTACCTGGGTCTTCAGCACAAAAGATATTGCACCAATTGAGGCTAAGTTCGATCGTAAAGCAATGGAAGGTCATCGAACTCGCCCGAATGGATCTGATTTAAAATGGAAGCAAATCGGGGTAAAAGAGATTGTTGATGCACCAGAGTTTCCTTTCTTTATAGAGTGGCTTACAGAAAATCACCCTTCACAAGACGGATTACCTATTGTGGAAATTACAAAAATAGTAATTGCAGATAATACTCAATTGGCTGGCTCATGGTTTAAGACAGAAATCCTTGCAGCTCTTGGCAAAGTGGAACTTGGTTGGTTGGAATTATCAAGAAATGATGACCAATCTGGAATAGTCGCTATACACCTATTAACCCCTGGGGGCATGGTGATTTTAGATTAGGTGGTTACCACATCAATACGGGCAACAGCCATAAACCTCATTCAAAATTTCGCACAGCGTCTGATTAAGAAACCATATATTCAAAGTACTACGGGGATATCCTAGGACCATGCTTATTTGGTGTTCTACACTTCGTCGAAAATCCTTAAGGGAAATCCTGCAAATGGACGAGTATATTCTCAGAGTTTTATATATTCCATTCCCAATATCGATTCCTATACTTTTGATTCAGAGATTCTCAGATTCGAGATTAAGACTAAATGGTTACAGGTACAGCAATCTAGTTTTGATAAAATGTTTTCTTAAGGAACTATGGATTGACCTGAGGTTCAATTCTCCACATTTTTTTATTTTGTTTCATTTGTTTCTGGTCGAAATCAAGTCTAGAGAGTCGGACACCAAGAATCACTTAGGCAAAATCCCAAGCGAAAAGTTTAACAGGATCATCTTTAGTAGGTCAGCAATATGTTCGGTTCTGAGTGAAAAAATCAATATCTCCAATCACCAGATAAACAAAATAGAGAATGAGGGAGTCAAAACTTCTTCAGAAGCTCTTTCAAAATGGGGGATTGAGCGAATCTGGGTTTGGAGATTTGCGAATGACCTTTTTAGGTTCAAAGCTATCGATGTCAATTTATTTCTTTCTGAAAACACTGAAATACGCGCCTTATCAGAAATCAATGATTCCGGGGAGATAATCCAAGTTATTGAGTTGGAGAATGCGGCATGTGCGAGAGGGCTCTACACAGAAAAATCAAATCAAATGATTCAAACATCATTGTATTTTATGTCAGAGATTTCAAAAGAAATTCCATCTTTTGGACCTTTTCTCGATTACGCTGAGGAAATAAGAGTCGTCAATCCCAAACAAGAAACACTCTTCGATTCCGGAGTATTTGCAGGCTTTCACCCCAACTATTATCATTTTACCTGGGAGATTTTTCCAAAACTTCTTTTTTTCTATGAAAATGAGGAAATGAAGGGAGTTCCGACCCTTCTCAACAAAAGGATGCCCAAACCAATTATTGAAATGGTGAGGAGCGTATCTAGGATTAATCCAGTTCTAATTGGAGATGACCAATTAGTTAAACTCAAAAAGCTCTATGTGTTGTGCGACCTAAGATATCGAACCCCCGTAGATGTTGAAGAAAAATCCCGGGTAAATATCTTTAGTAATCGCAGTCAAGATCTAAAAAGAATTCGTGCATTTTTCGAGAATACGGAAACAGAGTATTTCACCAATGTACCAACAAAAATATTTGTTGGTAGGCCTAAATATGATTCACGTGTCCCTAGCAATTTAGATGAAATTCGCGAATTGCTAACTTTGAAAGGTTTTCACGAGATTCATCCTGAAGTTATGTCATTAAGTGATCAAGTATTGGCATTTAGAGAGGCGGAAGAGATATGTATACTTGCAGGTGCCGCAGCCACAAGTCTTATGCACTGCCAAAAACTCAAAAAGTTAGTCGTATTGGTCGTAGATTTTTCTACTACAAGTGGCATGAAGTTTTGGCAAGATTACTGTCTATTTCTAGGGATTAAAGCAGAATTTGTGTATTCAGAGAATTCTAGGCGAAGATATGGTCGAATAGATATCTCAAAGTTACATCAATCTTTCGATTAGGTTAATGATTTTCCGGTAACTAATTCAAAAAGTTTGGGCTTCGTAATTGAAGATTATTTTCCGCTTATTTGTCGAGAGGGAATTCAAATATTTGCATTTATAAATAGAGCCTCGAAGTGATCCGCTGATGGGGAATAAACTTGGACGAAACCATAAGATTCCAACAATCTCTTGACTTCTGGGAAAAGTAACATGTCTTTGTAAAAATGTCTATTACTTCCTTCAATCCGAATCCAGCGAGCATGTTTAATGACTTTATCGCTCCCGCGAAGTACCTGATATTCATGTCCCTGAACATCAATTACCCAAAAATCGAGCACTAATCCCTCGGCTGGCAAGAGATTGTTCAATGTATTCGTAGTTAACTGAATTACGTGAGTATTTTCAATTTGAAATGCCTCTTCACCAATAGAGGAAAGAGGATGCACCGAACTCGACATCCCAGTGTTTGAAGTAATATGAAAACTTTCTTCTCTGACAGAGTCGCTCACCAGGGCATTCACCGCAAATTGATTTTTCGCCTCAGCTATATTATGAGAAAGGACACCGAAGGCGCCCGGATCAGCCTCTATCCAAAGAACTGGCTTCTGCATTAGCTCGTAGTAGGCCGACTCCTGTCCAAAATGTCCACCCACGTGCAAAACCCCTTTGCTCTGGGATAAAAAAAACTCAACAAAGTGAGGAAATAACCCTGTTTCGGATCTCTCACCGTGAAATACAAGTTGTACCTTGAAGACTGCAAAAATCTTTCTACTCGTTAGCTTTATTCGATTTTTGATAGACAGTCCAATTCGTGGTATCTGAAGTGCACTCAAGAATTCTTTGAGGAATGTTGGTTTCATAGATAAGGATCTCCGATTTGCCGTCCCCTTACCCATTCTGCAGGATTGCCATAAACGACCCCATAACCTTCAAAATCTTTCAAAACATTACTCGCAGCACCAATGATGGTGTGTGTTTGAATTTTTACGCCATGCTTCACCGTGGCTCCTAATCCGACGGCCGAAAAGCTTCCTATCCATACTTTTCCACCTGTGGTTACGCCTGGAGCAAGCGAAGCAAAATCTTCTAAAATTGAATCGTGATCAAGCGTTGCGCTTGTGTTTACGATTGTAAATTGGCCAATTCTGCAGTTTGCTCCAATTCTGGAACCCGGAAAAATCAAACTACCCTTTTCAATTGCACACCACGACCCAATCGTGGTGTCCTTGTGAATCAGCGTTGGAAAATCTAATTTCGGGTGACTAACCTTGATAGTTTCTAAAACTCTCATTCTTTGGTAGTTGTCGCCAATAGCCAGAGCGCAAGAATGCGAGGTGTCTTTAGAAAGCGAATCGAAATCCGGTAGAACTGGAATTCCATGGATTTCTGTCCTATTGGAGTTTGCGTCTACGAACATCACCGGGGAAAAACCAACAGAGATAGCCAAATCTGCAGTGCTCACAGCATGACCACCCGATCCTGCAATTATGATCGGTTGTTTACTCACATAGTTATCTTACCGGAACAAGTTTAGTCAGAGAAGTAATCCCTAGAATCTAAAGGGGCTTATGTGCCTATCCAATCCACGGGGCAGATATTCCAAGTAGGTGGCAAACCGTGAATTCTAGTTTTTTCATCTTTTCTGAAGGAGCTGGGTATATAAATCCGTGAACTACTATCTTTTTCACTCATGAGCTTTGCTGCCCAGTATGAAAAAGTCGAATTACTGCAGACTATCCCACTGCAGTTTTGCAGTAGTGATAACTCCTCGCAAGGAGTCAACGACTGATCGATTCCAATGAAACGAAACCTTAGTCCAATCTCCATACCGCTGAGTCTCGAGAATGCATCCATGGGAGAGTCTGAGAATACCCAAACCTCATCATAAATTTGGGACTCGATTGCGGTTCCAATAGAATTGAAGAAATAATTATCAGACAAATTCCCAATCGTATGTGGATGAAGCAAGAAATCCTTTAGCCTAACGTGAACGCCTAGAACACCATTTGTAGATAAAAAATGCTTAAGAGATAAAAACGCCTCACTTGCATTCTCTACTTCTAGCACCTTATCTTGAGGATTCTTTAAATTATCAAAAAAAGAAAAATCTGGAAAGTAACCCGAAATGGAGGGAAAGATGCTCAACAATTTTCTATTAGAAATCTCGTCTATTACCTGTGACACATTTACGCTATTCAGTGGTTCCAACCCACATTCGTACAACTTAAGAAATCTAGCTAAGGGTATCGAACGTTTTCCCAGTTGAAGTTTTATATTGTGTAAAACCTTAATAAACTTTGCATATAGACTCCTTTTACCTTTCTGCTCAAAAGCAATCTCATGGCTTTTTAACAAGAATTCTGAAATATCATACTTTTCTTTATGGTGGGAATAATCTATCCCCCCAAAATCTAAGTAATTTCTGTGACCTGTTTCTTGGGCTAGATATCTGGAAGCAAATAGTGAAAATAGTTGATTCCCTATTCCGCCTGGCATCCTTGTGACAAGAAAAGGAGAAATCATTACGTTGCAGGTTTCCTTATTAGCGACTTAATCTTTCTGGATAACTTCCTTAAGTTGGAATAAGTCCAGGTGTAAACACGAGAGCGCAGAATTGGAACAAGAAACAACTTTGCTTTGAAGTAAAAATCATCCGCATCGCTGTAAATAATGCAATCACTGCGCCATTGAGGGTTAACAGATTTAATCTGAAATTCATGGCCGAGAGGTAATCGATTTGCACTAAAACTATTGCTAATCTCCACATAATGCACATCTGACGAATCCGACGAAGTGTGGGTTCCTTTGTACCATCCAAAATCTTCGAGTAGTGACAGATTCGGAGTCACCATGAAACCAGTTTTTAAAATTGGTTCGATTAAGGCGTCAAGCGGTTCGGTTTCTAATTTGTCTCCAAATTCAAATTTAGTAAACAGATCCCAGGTTTCTCGTGTAATCACCGCACCGCAACCATGCAGCCCAAACCTCAATTCTGAATAAGTACCAAGGTTCTCCATATCGCTGAGTCTCGAGGCCAGGTTAATTCCGCGGAATTTAGGGTTACCTGAATACTTATTCAAGATTTGCTCAACAAACAAAAGAGTAGATGGGTGAAGTACCACATCTTCTTCAACCGAAAGCATCCAGTCAATATCTGAATTCTCAAAACCCGATTTCCAACTCAACCAGCGATTGTGATTGATATTTTGTAGTGGATTCCGTTTTGTGCCGTCCACTTCAATTACTTGAGTGAGTTGATCAGCAAACTCATTGACATTCCTAGAAACTTCAGCATCTCCCTTTTGCAAAACAATTAGCTTGGGATAGTTTTGACTTGATTCTGCATTTGCGATCGAACTAAGACATTTTTTCAAGAGTTCAGGACGAGAGTAAGTCGCTAAATTGAGTAAACCCCTACTCATTATGGGCCACCTGGATGAGCAACTCTTCTATTTTTGGCCAGTCTCTTTCAGTCAAAAAATTATGGAAAGGCATCCCTAAGTACCTTCCGGATTGTTTTTCAGTCTCAGTCAATGAAGTATGCGGAACGTGAGAGTAAGCGGGCATTTTGTGGCAACCCAATCCCCACCACTTTCGCGTCTCTATTGATTGCGACCTTGCGTTTATTTGCACATTCTCAACAGCCTTTTCTGATTCATGTCTAACTATCCAGTAAGGCGTGGCAAGGCCCTCCAGTGTGGTTTCATATGAAGTAAAGGTAGAATTATCGAGGTTTCGCTTAACAAGCGACACATTCTTCAAATATCCGTCCCTCACCTCGGACCACCGGTCCAAAGAAGCCAACGCAATAGCGCAAGAGTATTCACTGAGTTTTGAATTCGTTCCTGCAAAACGAGATTCCCTTACTGAATCTTGTGAAGAAAACCCAAAATTAGACCATTCTTGAACTTTGCGAATGAATTCCGGATTATTTGAAATTACAACCCCGCCCTCTCCTGCACCAAGTAATTTTGTCGCATGCAAACTAACTACAATCGAATACATTTTTGATACATGGAAGTACTCCCCAAATCCCTCCAAGGCATCAAATGATGCGGCTGCATCAATCAAGCTAAAATCAAATGCTTCATACCAATCTTTTTGTCTTAGCCTGTTCCCAAAAGGTAAAACATCTACCACGCAACTATTTTCTCCAGTAGGCACCATTCGAAATTCTGGGTCGATATCTACCATCAAAAGCTGAAGCCCAGCAGATAAAACTGATGCTGGCGTCGCCGTAAATGTGAAAGAAGGGGCTTCGACATACTTGCTTGTTTGATCTGAACAGATTAGCGAGCCAATCAAACCCACAGTCGCATTAGAGACTAAACAGATGCAATTAGCGTCCACTTTGAAGTATGCGGCAAATCGAGCCACAAGTTCAGAGTTCAGCGGACCGCCATTCGAATAGACTTTTGATTCATCAATTCGATTCAAGTAACCAACTAAATCTTTTGTAGTCGGCATGTCCGGAACCAGCACAGGCGTCATCGGTGCCTTCATACTTTGCTCCTAACCACTAAATACAGAGTCGATAGCATCACCGGGGGTGGTAGTTAGTCTATCGCTCAAGCAGACGTGCCTTTTCGGATATGGAGCCGAATAATCCTAGATTCCAGACTAAACTATTGAAATGAAGATTGTTAGTAGCCTAGATCCAGCCTCTGCGGATCTCTATTCATTCGCGTTCGCCGATGTACCTTTTGATGTAAAGAGAGCTTACTGGATACAAAATTTTGTACCAGATTTCGTCAGGGGCAATCATGCTCACCGAAAACTGAACCAAATGATGATACTGCTGAAGGGTTCGCTAGATATCGAACTCAAGCGAGGTGAAATTGGCACTAAAAGAAGATTACAAGTACCGGGTGAATGTGTGCACATCCCAAGCGCTACATGGAGAAGCTTTAGTTCAACGGATACACAAACAGTAATTCTTGTGTTGGCAGATAGAATTTATGAGCCTGAAGATTACATAAGAAACTTCAACGACTATTTGAAATGGTTTAAAAGTCAGTGAAAGTTGATTTCTTCAATTTTCACTATGTTCCTGAAGAGATTAAGAATAATTGGCGATCGGCTTTCGAATCCTGCATCCAAGAGGGAGTGTTCATCGGAGGATCTGCTGTAAGTGACTTTGAGAATCAATTCTCGAAAATTTTGGGTTGTGTATATTCAATAGGAGTGAGCAATGGTTACGATGGACTAGAACTAGCATTAAGAGCACTTGATATAGGAGCGGGAAAAAAAGTTGCATTACCAGCGCATACATTCATAGCAACCTGGAACGCAGTTATCGCCGTAGGAGCAACTCCAGTTGGTGTAGATATCGGCGAAGATGGACAGATGGATACCGTCGCACTGACAAGAGTCGTTGAGCAACAAGAGATAGCATGTGTAATCCCAGTCCATATGCACGGACACGTAGCGGATTTGAAAACCATAAAAAGGGTGTGCGATGCGAAAAATATCTCGATTATTGAAGATGCATCTCAGGCTCACCTTGCGCACAGAGATGCATTGAAAGCAGGAGTCACGGGTGATATTGGGGTGTTTTCGCTGTACCCCACAAAGAATCTTGGTGCTCTTGGAGATTCGGGAGTTATTGTTACGAATCAGGAGAAGCTTGAACGAAAGATTCGAAGCATGAGTAATTACGGTTCAAAAAAAGACTCCAAATACGAGCATAGTCAACTAGGTTTTAATCGCAGACTCGATTCGTTGCAAGCAAGAATTCTTTCTGAAAATCTGAAGTTTTTGGAGGAATGGAACATAAAGAGGCAAGAGAAAGTTGACATTTACTTAGAAACAATGCGAGAAATGAGCATAAAGTTTCTTCCGGGAAGAGAAGGGTCAGTCTGGCACCATTTCTGTATTTTCTCGGACAAGAGGGATGCACTTCAGGATTACCTTAAAAGAAATGGGGTTGGCACTGAAGTTCACTACCCTAATTTGGCAGCATATGAAGTAGAAAAGTTTATGGGAACGCAGCGAAATTATTATCCTGTGGCAGAACAATTCGCAAATAGCTTGTTAAGCCTTCCATTAAGCCCTTTCCACGATAACGAAATGATTCGATATGTTTGCGGAGTGATTCGAACTGCACACATAGAAGAGCAACTTTGCTAGTTTGGATTCATTAAAATGGACTTAATAGACCCCGAGGATCATGGACAGCGAGCTTAAAGGGATGCCCATGAGTGCCATACTCGAAGTCGTAATCCCGGTTCTCATGCCGTCAACATACTTATCGCAAATTCGAGAACATTTAAAAGACGCTTGCGACCAGATCAAGATTATTTTCGTACTTGATTACATAAATGGTAACGCCGAGAATGAAGTGAATTTTTCAGACCAGAGTCCTAGGGAAGTATTTGTATGTGGGTCATTTGGGTCACCTGGAAGCGCAAGGAATGCTGGATTGGAGATTTGCACATCTGAATACGTTTGCTTTTGGGATTCAGATGACCTGCCGCACCTTGAGAATGTGTGTCGTTCTGTGAAAAATTTGATGAACTTGAACCTTGAGATTGCAATTGGAAAGTGGAACTTGGTGCAAAATGAGAATTCATTAAGGGGTACTAAACCACTTGATACAGGACTAAACCCGGGCATTTGGCGATGCATTTTCAATCGAAGAGCCATAGGAAATACTAGATTTACAAATCTAATGTGGGGCGAAGACCAAGTTTTTCTCGCTCAATTTCTGGCAAGAACCAAGCAGGTGCTGACGGTTGATGAAGTACTCTACTCATACAGGCCTAACTCAGTTGATTCGTTAACTAGTAAAAAGTCTCATGTAAAGGATCTTTGCCAAGCCTCAAAAATCTGCCAAGGAGTCCTCTCAAATGCGACAAATTCCAATTTGTTAGTGACTGCAGCCATGCTACTTAGGCAATCAATAACTATGATGAAATTTGGGAACCTCTCAATTAAGATTTGTGGTCTTAATGTTCTCGCTGTTACGTCGGTAGTCTTCTTGAAAAAAGTCAATTTCAGAACTTTTCTGAGCACAAGTCTTGAATGGAAAAATCAGTGAGGAAGACTTTTAGTTTTCAAGGATTTATGGTTCCCCTAACAGGAGGTTTAGGTAATCAGATTTTTCAGTTTTCGTTTGCTTTGCACTATTCGCATTTAACAAAACTTCCATATCTACTTGAAGAAAGTGTAGCTAATCCCCGATTAACTTCAGGCCATGCATCTATATGTGAATTGAATCTTGGTCATGACCCAATTCTTACGGTAAGTGGAAATGGAAAACTTCGTAGATTGGCTACTAAGGTTTATGGATGGAATTTAGTGAATGGAATTAATGCCAGACATTCAAATTTTCTTTATGCAGGGGTGTTAACTAACTTCATTTCGAAGTTAGTTTTTTTTCTAACTACTCACGTCTGGGCCAGGTTATATGTTTCAAAAGGATTAGGATTCGATCCAGAAATTACCAAAAGAGGATCTAAAGGTATTTTCGTTGGATACTTCCAAACATACAAGTACAGTAGGCCACAAGAAGTATTCAATAAATTAATGCTTTTGAAACCAACTCATGTCTCTCAATCACTTTCTGAAAGCATCGCTACAGTCGATGTAATTAGGCCAATACTTCTGCACGTCAGATTGACCGATTATCTTGCTGAGGATAATTTTGGCGTTCCCGATAAAAGCTACTATTTGGAATCCTTGAGAGTCCTTAAAGGGGCAGGAATAGACAAACCGGTATGGGTATTTTCGGATGATATTGAAAGTGCAAAGAAACACCTATCGGGCGTACAGGAAGAGTTCCAGCTAAATTTCTTCGAAAGTTCCAAGCTATCTGACGTAGAAAATTGGCACCTCATGAGGAGGTTCTCTGCCTATGTGATTGCTAACTCCAGTTATTCTTGGTGGGCAGCTTTTCTCCGACAAGATCAGAGTGCGGTTGTCATATATCCCCGGCCTTGGTTCCGCGATGGTGAAGCGCCGCGCGACTTGTTTCCATTAGATTGGATACCTATCCGGGCCAGAGGAAGATAAGGGGTGCGTTTGTGAGAACAAGAAAAGCCTCGTTTATAAAACTCAAGAGCTACCGGGAAACTCTAAGAAAGTGCTTCTCCCTTTTGACCAAGGGTGAAATCTTCAAACTAGTAAAAGTAGGTTTAGCGCAAATTGTTCTTGCTTTTCTAGACTTGGTTGGAGTGTTGAGTATCGGTTTGATTGGCGCACTTTCAGTTTATGGTATCCAGTCACGAACCCCCACGGGACAGATTTCCTGGGCCCTGAAATTTTTGAATTTAGATCAATTTAGTCTCCAGTACCAAGTTTCAATTCTGGGTACGATGGCCGGCGCTATCCTAATATTCAAGTCTTTATCTTCAGCATATATCAACAAACGAACACTTTACTTTCTTGGGGCAAGATCTGCTGAGTTAAGTGCAAGACTTGTTGAGAAAATGGCATTTTCAAATGTCGAACAAATCAACAAGAGAAGTCGTTTTGAAAACATTTTTTTATTAACTAATGGTGTACAAAGCATAACAGTGGGGGTTATTGGGACTATCGTAGGTCTTTTTGCTGATTTTGCACTTGTTGCAATCATGTTTGTGGGTCTTCTTGCTGTGGAGCCATCTATTGCAATTTCAACGGTTATTTTCTTTGGAGTTTTGGCCTACTTGCTCTATAAAATTGTGAATGTCCGTTTGGTGTACTTAGTCGATAGAGATACAGAAAATCATATATTAAACACGCAACTGCTGTATGAGTTGTTTGGCATATATCGAGAAGTATTTGCCCGTGGAATCAGAGACGATTACGTGACAAGAATTGCAGAGCAGCGAAGGAAGAGTGCGCGCGTCGCTTCAGAAATCGCATTTGTTCCGAGTATTTCTAAATACGCACTAGAAATCGCATTTGTAGTCGGTGCATTCCTTTTTATTGGTGTTCAATTCTTGATTAAGGATGCTGTAGGCGCAATTTCAACTATAGGTGTTTTCATCGCCTCCACTGGGAGAATCATGCCAGCCATACTAAGAATCCAAGGAGCTGCAATCAATTTGCGGGGGTCTATTGCAGGAGCGAGAAGGACCTTGGCTGTAATCGGCGAATTAGAAACTTTTATAAAACCTCAACTAGATCCAGCCCAAAACTCACGACAAGAAGTTTTCACCGCCGCATTATCATTTCGTGAGGTTTCTTTCAGTTATCAGGATAATTCAAAGAAAACATTAGAAGGATTAAACTTCG
>Ga0164292_10003615_pt1 | contig 12627 bp, 14 predicted proteins | sample GEODES117metaG_FD_111486 | JGI IMG/M metagenome (GOLD analysis project Ga0164292, IMG submission 111486) | Eutrophic lake water microbial communities from Lake Mendota, Wisconsin, USA - GEODES117 metaG | ecosystem: Environmental > Aquatic > Freshwater > Lake | place: USA: Lake Mendota... | reverse complement strand
TGGTGAGGATCGCTGAGTCGGTCACAGGGCTGGGCTGCCTGATCCTTAGTCTGCCTGCTCACACTCGGTTTGTGGTGGTTTCGGGGAACGATGCAGTTTGTGCATCGCTGGGTAGAGCGGAGGAGGTACGCTGCCCTTGAGTGGCAGGCAAGGAGCCGGAGGTGGCGAAGCTGAGAGCAGATGGCGGCCTGTCCACTCGAAGGGCTTGTTCGAAGTGTCGCATCCCTGTAGTCAACTTATGCGGACCCTCGCCAGATGAAGCACCCACCATGCTTGTCACGGAGGAGGCAGTCCAAGATCCTTACATATTTTTCGCACAAGTAACTCCTTCACTTCAGTATGGCGCGGAATCGAGCTACGAAGGTTCTGTGATGGATTCCACCACCATGAATGGTTGCCTCCCTCACGCAACTGTTCACAGCCAGCTGCTGAGGTAACGAAGCAGATCCCTACGCTTCACAGGATCAAGGCGAGCTCATCGGCCCCTGGGCCCGCAGCTTCCAAGGCATCTTGATGGTTAAACTCCAGTGCTTCGCGGAGTATCTCCCTTAGTGATTCCAGAAGCGCTTCGCGACTCGGCTCTTGAGCATTTACGCCAGGAAGCTCTTCCACCCATCCAATCCACCATGGTCCATCCTGTCGGATCACAGCTGTGTAGGCGGGTGCTGTAGTCATGCCTGTTCCCAAGCTCTCTGTTTAAACTAGCTCAGATCATGACGTGACCCCCTTTACTGGTCCAGTTCCTCTGAGAGCTGGTGGGTAGACAGGCCGCTCTCCACTGCTGGAGGATCTCCAGGGGCGTATGCCCCTGGAGCGCCGAATGCGGTCTGTAGGTGTTGTACTCCATGCGGTGGTCTTCTGCCAACTGCCTGGCTTCCAGCACGGATGTGAACAGGTCGACATTCAGGAACTCATCCCTGAAGCGGCTGTTGAACGACTCCACGAATGGATTCTCCCAGGGTGATCCCGGCTCTATGTACGCCGTACTAGAGCCGCTGCCTTTGCACCACTCCTGCAAGGCATTGGCAATGAACTCTGGTCCATTGTCCATCCGCAGGTGGGTCGGCGGCGGGTAGAGCTTGAGCAGATCCTCGATCGTGTCGATGTCGTCAGCCGCCCTGCAGCGCCTGTCCACACGAATGGCCAGGCAAACGCGGCTGAATACATCCACGACGTTCAGGAACTTGAGTGTTCGGCCATCCATCGTCTGGTCGAACTGGAAGTCGATCGCCCACACGTGGTGCGGATATTCAGCCCGCAACAGCTCTCTGCCGCCGCCAGCAGGCGGGGAGCGCTTCCGCTGGCGGGGCAGGGGCCGTTGCAGCCCCTCCTCACGCCAGATCCGTTGCACCCGCTAGTGGTTGACGCTCCAGCCCTCGAGCCGCAGCCGCCGGTAGACCAGTCGCCGACCCCAGCCCACATGGCGCCGGGCCAGCTCACTGATCCGCCGACGCAGCTTCTGCTCCTCGTCGACCGCCAACGGTACTGGCCGGCGTTGCGTGTTGCGGTTCTGGCCCGCCAGCCGGCAGGCACGCCGCTGGGAGACCCGGAAGCGATCCTGCAGAACCATCACAGCCCTGCGGCGACGTTCCGGGCTCAGAAGTTTCCCTCGGCCAGCTCCTTGAGCATGGCTTTATCGAGCTCGGCGTAAGCGAGCAATCGTTTGAGCCGGGCGTTCTCCTGCTCCAGCTCCTTGAGGCGTTTGTTTGGCCTCGGTGGCCTTCATGCCGCCGTAGAGCTGGTGCCAGCGATGGTAGGTGGGTGCCGAGACCTCCAGTGTCCTGCAGACATCGGCCACGCTCTGGCCTTGGTTGAGGAGCTGCTCAGCGGTGCGTAGCTTCCGGATGATCTGCTCGGGGGTGTGGCGCTTGCGTTTCATGAGGATTCTCCTGGCCAAGTCTGGCCGGTAGGGAAGCTCTCATAAGAGATGGGTCAGTTTCCGGGGTCCACGTTAAATCCAGTACGGATCTCAGGCAAGTTCACTGCTAACCGCGCAACATCTTCGCCACACAAAATTCACGCCTTTCCAACAGCTTAAGTCCTCCGTACTAAATCGGCTAAGTCAACAGGTTCGGAGAGAATCGGCGCCCGGAGAGCGATTTTCGGGCCTTTACCGGCTTGGCTGGTCAACAGGTCTACCCCCAAAACTCCAGGAATCCTGCCAAAGAGCGGTGGGGATCAGATGGGGGGAGAGCGAGTGCCATGTAGGGAATGGGGTAGGAAAGGGGGCCGGCTAATGAAATTCGCTGAGCAAGAAACACGCAGGTCGCATCGCTAAACTAAGGGTGACCATCCCCAACTGCCAGCATGAGGTTCGCGCTCAAGCTCCGCCGCACGCCCGGACTCCGGAACGGATAAACGCAATGCAAGAGCCATGAAGGAAACATATAAAACTCTCCGACCCGCGGCTTTACGTGCCATATAGGATCATTGCCGAATGCAGGTCGTCCATCAATAAATTGGAGAAACCCCGCTACTCGCTTATGCGGAGATAGCGTTGCAAGCTCATTGTCGTAGCCGTCCGGTATTTCGAGGAAGCCAACACAGCTAATATCACAATGGGGGTGGTGGTGAACTGGATTGAAATCTCCAGCAACCATCTCGTTGATCCAAGCTTCTTGTATAACAATGTTTACTGTTTTGTCCCGAACTGATTCTGCTCTTTTGACGTTCATAAAGCGGTTTGGCGCCCGCTCAACGAAAGAGCGTGAAACTTCTAAAAGAAATTTCTGCGCTTCGAAGTTGCTTAATAGTAATTCCGTTATGCGGAACTCACCTCGGTGATTTCCGGAGAGTTGCCCTGACCAGTCGTGGGCTTTCATGGCGCTGTCTGAACGCGTGACCCTCTCAGCAATCCTGTTAAAGCTCAGAACCAACTCTTGAGGCAACTCCGCCTGGAGCACTAGTGGGCCTGCCGCACCCGTCCCGCGCATCGCAATCAGAGGCGACATCCTACTTCCCCTCCGGATTGAGCCCACTGTCAAACTTTACAGCGTACGGAGGAGTGTTTGTAAGTGTGCCTTGCAAGATCCCGATGCAGTAGCTGGCAAGGCATGCCTGGTAATTTGACGCCTCAGAAATCAGGCGTGCTCCCATGTCAGTAGTTGTTTGCTCAGATGCAAATTCATAGATATGCGCAACAGCTTCTGACGCGACTCCCAGAAAAAGCCCCACCCTAACAACAATGTCTATGTCTTCCCAGCCGTATGTGCGTAAATCCCCGTTATACCCACCGACCGACTCAAAGTGAGTACGATCTATACCGATAATTCCGGGGCCGCTCCGCGCCGTATCACGGGGAAATATGGCAGACTTCTGAATTGTTACAATTCGCCCATCGGACGAACAGAATTGTGCAAGCTCACGGACCTCCACCAATAGGGACGAAGATGCTGGGCTGCCTGCCTGTTGTACATCAGTCAAGCTGGGATATTTTTGGACTTTTCGAGCATGAGCGACCCTACCGGCCCGTATGACAGACATAAATTCATCCAAGCTCTGTAGCGTCCAAACAATGTCAGCATCACTGAAAATCAGCTGTTTTCCTTCCGACTGAAGAAAGCCCTGATTCGCAACGATAGTTTTAGAGACATTGTCGCCTCCGTCCAGAATGAGAATGCGACTTGGCCGCTGGTTGCTGGCTGACATGAGCTCCTGCACTGTTCTCAGCAGATGCGGAGCACTTGATCTGTCACCACAGAGTATGATCTCTCCTAAGGCAGAAGCAAAAACGTCCCAGTTGAGAGGTAGCGTTTCGGCAAGCCGGTGCGCAGTCCCCCAAGCAGGTATGATGATTGAGAGCTTATGGTGCACTTTGAGTCGCTGTTAGCACGCCTGCGCGAAGCAGTCGGGTGACGACGTCCAACTGTGCCCGTCCAAGGCTTTCGACGGGTAGCCATTGGTCGCCGACCCCTTCAAGCAGATCCGCCTCGTCGGGCGCCACCGGGCCGCTAAACCGTACGTCGGGCGCAACAACGGAGAGACGCCCGTCGCGTAGCGTCTGTCGACCGAACCGTCGGACTGCGGTGAATTGCCTGGCGTTTACTGGGTCAGGTGACGAAGCGTATTGGGCAACGCTCGGTTCGAGTTGTGGCCATGTAGCTTCCATGCCCTCGACTGCCCAACGCGAAGAACGCAAGATTGGGTCCAAGGGGGGCGCAACACATTGACGGCGGTGTCCAGACGCGTGCAGTGCCACAAGATGATGGATCATTGACGCCAATGCAGACACCGCGTCGTCAGGGCTAAAGGCACCGCGAGCGACAATGCAGCCTTCACGCATTTCGGACAGCTTCGCATCGTCACCCAGCAGCCCGTCTGCACACGCCAGAATAGAGCGGAAATCCGCCCGTGCACCGGTGTCTGTCACCCATGTGCGGACCTTCAGGCCAGTCAGGCCGTGGACCACGTTGTCCTTCATCCCACCATAACCGGTTGCGATAACCGGAGTACCGCACGCGACTGCCTCAACCGGGGTGAAGCCGTAGTTTTCGTCTACGGCCAGGGACGGGTGGATCAGAATGTCGCTCCCGCCGAGGAGCAAGCTGAGCTCGTCGTCTGACAAGCTCCCGTCCATGCGGAGCAAATGGCGTTCCAGCTTCAGCGAGTCAAATAGATCTCGCAACCACTCTCGATAAGCTGCGCCTCCTATTCCCGATGGATAGTCATCCCAGTAATCACCGCACAGAATCCCCATCAGCTTGTGTCGACGTCTGAGCTGGCTGACGAGTTCGAGAAAGATATGGGCGTTCTTGTGAGGTATAAGCCGAGAAACGCAGCTTACTATGCGAGTGTCTTGGTCGAGGTGAAGGGCGGCGCGCAGTAGTGCTCTTGGCCGTCCCGTCTGTATACCCAAGCTGGTTCCAAGAGAGATCTTCAGAACCTGAGGAGCCGGCTTGTGTCGGAATGAGCGAACAATGTCCACATCGCTAGAGCAAGTGACGACCACTGCGTCGCATTCACGCAGCGAGCTAACGAGACGGTAGACCAAGGCTCGTTCTAGGACACAGCTGCCGTGCAGAGCGATCAACGAAGGAGGACCATTCGCAATCTCCCCAATCTCGCTCGGGTGTATCCGAAAATAAAGTCGGAAGTCATCCTCGCCAACCTGCGTACGCGGGCCGCCCTCCGTCAGCCAGGTTGCGGTTGAGGTCGCCTGTTCGTGAGCGCGCTGGCACACCTGATAGCTGCGCTCCAAGCTGCGCCAATGTGGTGGCGGCTCACCCAGCAGCATGGGAGCACAGCCTCTGGTCGTCCGCGGGCCGGCGAAGCCTGAAGAGGCCGGCCTGGACGCAAGGCCGCGGGCTCGTCAGGCCAGTCTCGGTAGCCTCAAGTTGGAGCAGGCGATGCATTAAAGTACTCCGAGAGCGCAGGTAAGGCGACTGCTATCGACTCGCGCATCGTTAGGGCAACCATCTCCGGCTGGAGGTTGTCTGCACATGATACCACGACGCGTCCGCACCCACTGTACCAATTCGGATCGAACACGGCTCCGGCAGAAACTCTCTCCCTGAGCGAATCAGTAATACGTTCAAATAGCAAGTGGTCCTTTAGTGTCTCGCGCTCGCAGTGGATCTCCACGCCAATGAGGGCGCCGTAATCCAAGAACTCGAAATGCACACCAACGGGCAACTCGCGGAGCATGATCTTTCTAAAGTGGGCAAACTCCCCCCTCGCTCGCTGGTGCGGTTGGACGCTTCCATTATAATCCTCGAGGACCGCACGAAAGCGATTGCGCGGTGCCGTTTTGGGTGGCGCGAACACAAAAGGCCTGTTCGACACTCGCGCACGAGTGTTTTCGATCTCTTCATGGGGCGGGGAAACTATACGCTCGATAATATTGGTGCCGGAATCTAGAGACACTACCTTAGAAAAAAGTTCTATACCTCGCCTGTAGTGCGCGAACGCGTAGAAGGACTCCGCAAAGGCAAGATCTTCCTGTATGTGGCTCAGAATTTTATCTAGGCCAACAACGATGACGGGTATGAGGTTTAGTAAGTTTTTGTCCGGCTCGTGGCGCGATTCGATCGCGATCGCTGCGAGCTCGATAAGATGCCCCGCGTAATAAAATAAATTTTCCACTGCCTCGCCGAGTACTAACAATCTTCGGAGGCCTTTGAGCAATGATGCCTCGCTATGAGGCATATCGCCGATATCGCTCTCAATGTGATCGCCGATCAGGCACACGATTGCAGCGAGCGGACGCAAAGAGTCCAGTTGTCCATCCAAGAGTTCACGAATCACCGGGATTGCACCAAGCCCGTCTGGGACTCTACTGATAGAGCAGAGCCCCTCTGTGAGATGAAACTTTCGGCAAACTTCAAAGCCGCCGTAGTAATGACCCTCAATTGCAATCGGTACAAGTCTTGAAAGTTCGATCTGCGTCTTAGCGAAGACTACAGCGCGTGGCTGAGCTTTCGAGCGCATGCGACCAGCAGTGTATAGAAAATGACCAAGGTCCGTCTCGTCGCTCGTATTCAGATCTAGGCTGTTGCGAGCGAGGGCTTCTATGCTCAGCTCCTGGGCCGTGAACAGTAGGCCCCTTGGATCTGACATAGTACAATACGCAAAACTTTGCCAGGGATGAAAATCACCATTTGGGTTGTTCTGTAAAATACGAGCAGCTCCGGCCGAATAGTCTGCGAAGTCGAAGATGCGGTCGAATAGCGGACGCCCATTCACGAGGGCGTTTCCCCAGCCGCAAATTAGATGAGCTAGATGGGGGAGTCCTTCGCGATCAAGAATGTCTTGCGCAACGCGTTCGACCAGCCCGTACAAGATACGATCGGCGCGAGCCCGATCTTTCGGCGACCAAGGCAGGATGTACTGCCCTGTCCGCCCAGCGAGATAAGCATCGAGCTGGTGACCGAGATCGCCGTCGAGGAGGTACGGCCGCCAGCCAGAGCGCGGCTTCAAGCCTTCTGGCCGGGCGTTGACCTTGCACTGGCGGGCGTCAACGAGACGGCGAACTCCTGCGCTTCCTCCGTGCAGCAACTCTGAGTGCAGCAGCCGAGGATGACCTGACCACCAGCGATCGACGCCAGATGGTCCAGCATCTTCTGGCGCGCTTCATCGATGTCTCTTTTTGTATACATCCCGTCCTCCATTGTTCTTTCTCCGGCTTGTGGCGCAGCCGCATCGTAACACTTTGGCTGCGTCCCTGCAACGTGCATCTTAACAGCACGACAGGACGCGCGCCTCGGCTTGCCGCAAGCGTTATCGCCGGAGCTGCCCTCAATGGCGCAGTGCTAGCTCACGCAACGATCTGGCAGGCTGACGCGGACTCAAGCGGTGTGGATAGGATTCTCCGGACGTTCCCAGGCACCACGCGCACGCGCCAAGGGGGACTGTCGAGGCCAAGTAGGATGCAAGGGTTCTACGTAAATCAGGGTCGTCAAGGCGAACGCCATCTTTATAAACGTCATTTCCTTGCCCATCGCCAAACGCTCTGTACCGGAGGAAATGAGCTCTGGAACATTTAAAGTAATATCCATCTTGAAACGAATGGCAGCTCCACTCACCGGTGTTTTTACAGGACCTGAATATCTCGGCGATTTGTTGATTGTCCTGGTGGGGTGCTAGCGGGTAACATCGTATGAATTCAGCAATTTCGCGAACAGCAAGGGCGCATTTATAAGGTTCGAGTTTCGATCTGAGATCCTCTTCGCCAACGGGTATTGCCACCGAGGGATAACGGCTTATCACGAGCCGGTCCACATACGCAAAGATGCTGTAGTTAATTCTATCCAGCGAAGTTCCATTCGACCAGATTTGCACCTCTCGTGCAATTCCTGATTCTCTTGCAATCCGGGCAAATTCTCCAATTTCCGGGTGCAGGAGTGGCTCGCCACCCAGAAGTTTGAGCCGATCGACAAACATAACACGGGCCAGCTGAGACACCGACCGCGCAAAATCTCTTGGGTTTGCAAATTTCTTTCGAAGCAGTGGTGAGCCGTGGTCGCAACCATCACAGGTTAAATTGCAGTGCTCCACGACAGAGTGCTCGACCGCTCTGTAGTGCAGCCTTCCATCAGGAAGAACGTCTTGCAAATGCGACTCCCGACCGGTTCACCGGATCCGACTGGCTAAGCTGACTGTAACACATTTAGGCACGCAATAGGTGTACACCTACGATATTCCCCTGACAATGACACGGTGAAGTATGCCTAAGGAAGCTCTGAACAACAAGCTCGTACAGAGGGCCCGCAGCTGTTTTTTGTTCTGCCTGAACTATTGTGAGGGTTGATTGGGCATCCATGAGCTTGATTTATCTTTTTGGACGCTCAATCCTGCCAATTTGGGACGGTTCTTGCCCCAAATGGGCACACCACTCCCCCAATCATGTCTTGCATAGCAACTGATGCCGCGCCATGAATAGGTTTGAGAGGGCTGCCAGCACATCCACCTTGCAGCGGTTCTTGAGCATGCCACGCATCCGGGTCTTCGGAAAGACGAACTGCCTCTTGATCACGCGGAATGGATGCTCGACCTTGGCGTGGAAGTGAGCCTTTGCCGTCTCTATCAGATCATCCAAACGCCCCTCTGGTGTATACGGCAACGCGCGACGCTTTCCGGGACGTATCGCTGTACGGAACCCGATACCCCTGCCTTGCATCTCAGGTCGCTTCTCAATCCCCTGGTAACCAGCGTCGGCGTAGACCACTGTTTCCTCTCCGTGCAGCAGATCAGCGGCGGGGGTGAGGTCATGCACATAGGCGGCGGTCGTTTCCACCGAGTGGATGAGGCCGCTCTCGCTGTCCACCCCGATGTGGTCTTTCATCCCAAAGTGCCATTGCTTGCCCTTACAGGTCTGGTGCATCTCAGGATCCCTCTCCCGCTTCTCATTCTTCCTGGAGCTTGGAGCCGCGATGATGGTGGCATCGATGATCGTGCCCTGCTTCATGGCCATGCCGTTGGCCTTGAGGTGAGCTTTGACCGTCTCAAAGATCTGAGCGCCCAGATCCTTCTCCTCCAGTAGATGCAGGAACGCCATGATCGTGGTCTCATCCGGGATCCGGTCGGTAATCAGGGCGATGCCAGCAAAGCGGCGCATCGTTGCCACCTCAAGCAGCGCATCCTCCATCGCCGGATAGCTCAGGTCATACCACTGCTGCAGCAGATGGATCCGCAGCATGGTCTCAAGCGGATAGGGCGGCCGACCGCTCTTGCTGCTGGTCCTGGGCTAGTGGGGTTCGATCAGATCGGTCAGTGCACTCCATGGAACAACCGCCTCCATCTCAGACAGAAAGCGCTCGCGCCGAGACCGCATCTTAGCCGTAGACTGCTCGTAATCACCAAAACCGAACTGCTTGACGCCCATGAAGCCTGTCCACGCCTGCGATCACACGGCCATTCTCGCGCAGGGTGGTGGGGTTTTCCAGAGTCTCCTTAATGGTGAATCCTGAGAAGGATAGTGTGGCTGACCAAAGACGCGCAAAGATATCTGTGTCGAATCATGCTTATCTTCAGCTCTAAATATCTCTGCAAGGCAGGTTTGTCAGTTTATGTCATCTCACTTCTTAGAGTGCTGGAGTAATTCTATTGGCACGTAAACACTGTGCAATCCTAAACACGCTTTCCAGCAGTGGGGCCTGCTGGTCCTTCGAACGCTGCTCTTGAGTGGCAGGCAAGGATCTTGGGGTGGCGAAGCCGAGAGGCCAAGGAGGCCTGTCCACTCGAAGGGCTTGTTCGAAGAGCAGCATCAAGTCAACTCAATTGCTATACCACTTCTGGCTCCAAGGTCGGCAAGGGATACTACTTCCATGGCTACTGTAGTCCAGTTTTCATGGGTCCCTTCAACAAGACCTATATCAGCCCTAAGCCATTTTTTAAGTCTACTCTCAAGCTTCTGGACGTCTCTTCCAGAAGAAGGCCCCCTCCAATCAATAAGTGTCCATCCATTCTTCTCGTGTTGCTTAATTCTTCTGGTCAAGTCATTGGTAATACCAATCTGTTGCTCTCCTGGTCTCTGCATGAGATAGAACCAACCATCCTGGTTTGGATCATAGCCGACCTGGGCACATGAGGGACATCCACTATCAAGGCTTGTTCTGCTATTGATAGAAGCTTCCCATTCATGCTCTGAATCATTGGGGCATATCCACCAGATCTTCCGAGTCGAACCCTTAGAGAACTCAGTGGGTATAGAAGATCCATTCTTGGTAGTGTGCCACTGGCTTGCGATGCCAGGATGAGTGGTTTGCAAGTCATTAAACCCCACCAGAATCTGGTTGCCACTGCATACAGGGCAACCGCGCCTGCCTGCTATTGAAGATATCCATTCATGCTCTGGATGTTTAGAGCATCGCCACCATGCCTTCTTTGAACTGTATCTTGCAACATCCGCAGGCGTGAGGGCTCCATTTTTAGTAGGGTGCCATTCCGCAGCTACTCGGGGGTCAATCGTTGCCAAGTCATTTATTCCAGGCAAGACTCTTTTCCCGGCACAATATGGGCAGCCAGTTATGCCTCTAGCGTTGACAGTCGTTTGCCACTCATGGGAGGAAACCAATGAGCATTGCCACCAGACTCTCCGTTTACTCCCTCTAGAGATCTGAGATGGCTTTAGCTCTCCATTTTTTCGTGGATGCCAAGTGTTTGCAATCTCCGGTGAAGTTGTTTGAAGATCATTAAACCCAGCCTGAATCTGTTTTCCAGCACAGATTGGACAGCCTCTTTTATTAACAATAGAGCTCTGCCATTCATGATCGGAGTAATTAGGGCACTTCCACCATACTCTTTGGTCGCTTCCTCGACTGAAATCAAGAGGTGAGAGAGGTTGATTTAATGTTGGATGCCAATCTCTGATGATCTCTGGAGAAGTTGTTCCAAGGTCATTCACGCCACGATCAATCCTATTCCCACTGCATATAGGGCATCCACTCTTTGATCTTGAGCCAATAGCTGCAACCCATTCATGGGATGGATTTGCCTTGCATTGCCACCAAACGCGGATACTACTTCCTGTAGTAAATTGAGATGGATGAAGCTCGCCGTTCTTTGCTTTATGCCACTGTTCAGCTATGTCTGGAGATACGGTGCTTAGATCATTAAATCCTGTCATCACTCTCGAACCAGAGCATATTGGGCAATTACTTCCTCGGAGAGTTCTATTTTTAATTGTTGCCTGCCATTCGTGGCCTGACTGCCATTTACATCTCCACCAAACCCTCTTTTCACTTCCGTGAGTCACCTCGCTTGGCAGTAAGCCACTATTTTTAAACGGATGCCACTCACTTGCAATTTCCGGGTACAATGATGCAAGATCATTAGATCCAGGAAGAACCCTTTTGCCTGAACAAAACGGGCAGCCACACTTGTTTCTGTCTTTAATTGGCGCTGACCATATGTGAGAAGAATGTTTCGAGCATTTCCACCAAATACTCACCTTGCTACCTTTAGTAAAATCTGTGGGTTTTCGAACTCCATTGAGTGTTGGGTGCCACTCCGCCGCAACTGCTGGCGAGGTCGTTATTAGATCGTTATAGCCCTGCAGCACCCTCTTCCCACTGCAATAGGGACAACCTCTACCGAGAATTGTTCTTTGCTTAGTCGATGTTTTGTAAAGATGCCCCTGGCCGCATTTCCACTCTAAATTCTTGTTGGAGCCAACTGTAACAAGAGACGGATCCCACCCATGAGCCTGATCTGCAATCTCTGGATATAGTGATGCAAGATCATTCTCACCTTGTCTAATCCTCTTGATCGACATAATGGCTATTCAGCGCTTGACTGGAAAGTAACAGTTCCCATGCCTTTCTATGCCCCAGAATGCTCAGTATTGACACGCCTTTCATCTACTATCGACACTTGCATGTAATCTGTCCTTCGAACGCTCACCATCACCTGGCCGCATCTAGCATCGCGCAACGGGGACTAACTTGCGGTGGCGGCTCAGGTGCATGGTGATGTTAGGCACCCTTGCTGGACATGGCCGGCACATCAATCTCCTTGATACAGGTTTGGCGGGATAAGCACAAAACGCAGTCGATAATCATAAGTAGATCTTTAAGCGGAATCGCATCTGTTGCGGGAGCTCCAATCTCTGTTAGGTCCGAGAGAACCTCTGGAGTTCCCACATTGCCTGGATTGATCACTGTCACAGATATCCGATCAGGCCGAAGCTCTTCACGCAATGAGTGGACCACGCCTCGGAGCCCAAACTTCGAAGCAGAATTTGCGACCTCTCTGCTAGGAAAGTTGTCACGCCCGGAAAGAGCTCCCATGAAGATGATCTTCGGATTGCTGGACTTTCTCAAAGCAGGCAGCAGTGCCTTTACGATTCTGATGGGTGCCAAGAGATTGACATTTAGGACTCTAGCAATGTCCTCATCAGGGCAACTTGTAAATGAGTACGATGATGTAAAGGCATTTGTCTCCCAAGTGCCTCCCATGTAGAGAAGAGAATCTAGAACTCCTTCCCCAGCAGCTTCTGCAACCGTATTGACTCCCTCAAGAGTCGAGACATCAGCCTTAATCCACTCGCCATACTTTGAGGCAGAGCGCGACACAGACAATACTCGTTCGGACTTGGCAACGAGGTGTCGCGCAACAGCCTCCCCAATCCCTCTGCTACCTCCAACGATTGCGACGTTTGCCATGTCAGGAATTTCAGGTGTGCCTAACGCT
>Ga0164292_10003614_pt1 | contig 12630 bp, 12 predicted proteins | sample GEODES117metaG_FD_111486 | JGI IMG/M metagenome (GOLD analysis project Ga0164292, IMG submission 111486) | Eutrophic lake water microbial communities from Lake Mendota, Wisconsin, USA - GEODES117 metaG | ecosystem: Environmental > Aquatic > Freshwater > Lake | place: USA: Lake Mendota... | reverse complement strand
TCAACGCGTTGCGGCAGTGTTGTTCATGATTATCGGCACCGCAACGCTCATCAGCGCGCTGGCGTAGCGGGCGCGGCCTCAGCCCCAGGTGCTTTGGCCGAACTTATAGCCAACACTGCGCACCGTTTGAATGAGGTAGGCGTGTTCCTCGCCGAGTTTGGCGCGGAGACGGCGAATGTGCACATCCACCGTGCGTGCGCCGCCGAAATACTCGTATCCCCACACGCGTGAGAGCAGTGTCTCGCGCGAGAACACCTTGCCCGGATTTTGTGCAAGGAACTTGAGCAACTCATATTCCATGTAGGTGAGGTCGAGCGACTGTCCGCCGAACGAGGCCTGGTACGTCTCGAGGTTGAGCACGAGCCCGTCGTATTCAACGAGCGATTCCCTGCTGCCTTTGAGTTCGCGCCAGAAGAGATGACGGAGGCGGGCCTCGAGTTCGCGTGGGTGGAATGGAGTGAGGCAGAAGTCATCGAAGAGCTCGTCGCGCAGCTCGAGGTCGGTGAGTTGCGATCCGCTCAGCAACACGAGCACGCGACTCACTGCGTTTTCGCGTTTGCGCAGTGAACGACACATCGCCCAGCCACCCTCAGGGTCGTCGTCACACATGACGACTGCGCCGGCCCAGCCGCCCTCGGGCTCATGGCGCCAGGCCTCCTCGCCGGTCTGGAATGCCTTCCAGCGGTAGCCGGCGAGGTCGAGTGTGCGTGCGAGTTCAATCGGTGCAGGCGCAGGAAACACGGCCAACATGTTGAGGGGCGTGTCGCGTCCGGTGATCATAAGGAACGGAGGTAGCGATCCGTTTCGTACTGACTGATGTGGGTCTTGTACCCACGCCACTCGGCTCGCTTATTGCGTAAGAACCATTCGAAGACATGGTCACCGAGCGTGTCGGCCACAAGCGCTGAGTTCTCCATTACGCGCAGCGAATCGGCGAGTGACTGCGGCAGCTGTTGGATGCCAAGTTTTTCGAGCATTGCATCGTCCATCTCGAAGAGGTTGGCGTCGGATTCGGCGGGCAGTTCGTAGTCACCTTCGATGCCGCGGAGCCCTGCAGCAAGAATGACCGCGAAGGCGAGGTACGGGTTGCACGCAGGATCCGGAGAGCGGTATTCAATGCGCGTTGCCGACTCGTTGGCACGCTTTGGTACGGGCACACGAATAAGACCGCTGCGGTTATTGCGGGCCCATGACACATGCACCGGCGCTTCGAAGCCTGGCACGAGTCGCTTGTACGAGTTGACCGTCTGATTGGTAATCGCGGTGATCTCAGCGGCATGGTGGAGGAGTCCGGCCATGAACTTCTTTGCTGTGGGCGACAGGTTGTAGGCATCATCGGGGTCGTGGAAGGCGTTGGTGTCGCCGCGGAAGAGGCTCAGGTGCAGATGCATGCCCGATCCCTGAATGTCCTCAAGCGGCTTCGGCATAAACGTGGCGTGTACGCCGCGTAGGGCGGCGATTTCGCGCACGACAAATCGGAACGTCATCACACTGTCGGCCATGGTCAATGCGTCGGTGTGGCGCAGATCGATTTCGTGCTGACTTGGTGCATCTTCGTGGAACGAGTACTCGACGGGGATGCTCATTGTTTCGAGTGTGCGAATCGTCTCTTTGCGCAGCGAACTTGCAATGTCGGTGCTCGTGAGATCGAAAAAGCCACCATTGTCGAGCGGAACCGGTTTTGACTTGCCATCAGGAGGCGCAAAGTAGAAGTACTCGATGTCGGGAGCAACGTAAAAAACGAAGCCCTTGTCCTGAGCGAGCGTGAGATTGCGACGCAAGATCTGGCGTGGGTCACCGTTGAATGGCGTGCCATCGAGGTTGGCGATGTCGCAAAACACGCGCGCTTCGGCGCCCTTAGGGTCGACCCACGGCAGCACCTCGAAGGTGTTGGCGTCAGGAATTGCGAGCACATCACTTTCCTGGATGCGGCTGTAGCCATCAATCGAGGAGCCGTCGAACGACATGCCATCGTTGAGTGCGTTTTCCATTTCGGCTGGCGAAATGGCGAACGATTTGAGGTTGCCGAGCACGTCAGTGAACCACAGGCGCACGAGGCGGATCCCCCGCTCTTCGACCGTGCGCAGGACGTAGTCCCGTTGCTGCTCCTGCATCGACGTCACCGTTCCAGTCTGCCCCCGTAAATGAACAACGGCACCGAGGAACCGGATCCTCGGTGCCGTTGCGAACCTGACCTACTTCTTCTTCGCGGCCTTCTTCTTGCCGGAGGCCTTCTTTGCCGTGCTCTTCTTCGCGGCCCCCGCTTTGGTGGCGGGCTTCTCGTTGCTGCACACGGTCTCCGTGATCAGACGAGTTACCACGTATGGATCGCAGTTTGCGTTCGGACGGCGATCTTCCGCGTAGCCCTTCTTGTCGCGAGCAACCGACCACGGAATGCGGATCGAAGCGCCGCGATTAGAAACGCCGTAGCTGAACTTGTTCCACGGTGCAGTCTCATGCTTGCCGGTGAGTCGGCTTTGGATGTCATCGCCGTAGTTCTCGACATGTCCCATGACGTTTTTGCTCAGGGCGTCACAAGCAGCTTCGATTGCGGCGTAACTCTGGCGCATTGCCTTTGTAGAGAAGTTGGTGTGTGCACCCGCACCGTTCCAGTCGCCCTTCTGCGGCTTGGCATCCAACGACACGACGACGTCGTAGTCCTCGGCGATGCGCTCGAGCAACCAACGCGCAACAATGAGGTGGTCACTCACCGTGATCGCGTCGGCGGCGCCGATTTGGTATTCCCACTGACCGGGCATTACTTCGGCATTGGTGCCTTCGATCAGCAGTCCTGCATCGATGCATGCCCAGGTGTGCTCTTCGATGATTTCGCGACCCATTGCGCGACCCGCGCCGACGCCGCAGTAGTAGGGGCCTTGCGGGCCGGGCTCGCCGCCGGCTTCGGGGAAGCCGTAGGGACGACCATCGAGACGCATGAAGGTGTACTCCTGCTCGATGCCGTAGATCATCTCGTGTACAGCGAACTTCTTGGCCGTGGCCGCACAGGCGGCGCGGGTGTTCGTGGGGTGCGGTTCACCCGTCTGGGTCACCAGCACTTCACACAGCACGAGGATGTTCTTGCCGCCGCGGAGCGGATCCTTGCACCAGAACACGGGCTGGAGCATGCAGTCGGAGTTGTCGCCTGTGGCTTGCTCGGTGGAGGATCCATCGAAGCCCCAAATCGGCGGGGTCTTCACCGAGTCCTTCAGGATCTTGGTCTTCGAGCGCAGCATCGGGGTCGGCTTGTGACCGTCGATCCAGATGTATTCGGCCTGATACGGCATGTTTTTCCTTCCGGTTTGGAGGGAGGCGCTTGGTGCTTCCCTCAGGACGCAGATCAGTGTGGCATCGAGCCGTTTCTCCTCGGTTGCCCAATTGTGAACGGCGTGTGAAGATTCGCGGGACGGGAGTCGAGACGTAGCCTGACTGCGTGGCAACGACTCTGCGCATCGCACTTGCCCAGATGAACCCCATCGTCGGCGATATCGATGGGAACGTCGCGGCACTTGCTCGCGCCTATGCCCGCGCTCACGAGGCGGGAAGCGACGTCGTGGTGTTCGGCGAACTCTCTATCACCGGCTATCCGCCTGAAGATCTTGTGCTCAAAGACGGCTTTGTTGCCGCTAATCGTCGAGCTCTTGACCAGTTTGTGGAGTCCACTGGAGCGTGTGCGGCGGTGGTGGGTTTTGTGGACCGCGAAGGAGACAATCTTTACAATGCAGCCGCCGTGGTGTCGAACGGCAAATTGCACGGTGTGTATCGCAAGCACTTATTGCCCAACTATCGGGTCTTTGACGAGGAGCGGTACTTCACACCAGGTTCATCGCATTCGTTGTTTCGCATCGCAGGGGTGACCTGCGGGGTGACCATCTGCGAGGACATCTGGGTGGCGTCTGGTCCTGTGCGTGAACAGGCGCTGGACGGCGCGACGCTCATGCTCAATATCAACGGCTCGCCATTTCATCGCGGACGACTCGGCGAGCGTGAGCGCATGGTCAGCGAGCGCGCTCGAGACAACCGTTGCGCAATCGTCTATGTCAATCAAGTGTGTGGCCAAGACGAGCTCGTCTTTGACGGCGGATCGATGGTGATGAGCGACGACGGACGAGTCGTTGCACGAAGCCCGCAATTCGTTGAGGACCTCTTGCTTGTCGACGTTGACGTCGACGTTCCCGCCGATCGTCACGACGCCAAGATCGTTGAAGTGTCGACGGTCTCTCGTCGCACGGGGGATCGTCTCGCGCCGACTGTCGCTAGCCAACTCAGCGACATGGAAGAAACATATGCCGCCTTGGTTCTGGGGACGCGTGACTACGTGCGCAAGAACGGGTTTACCGACGTGGTCATTGGTCTCTCTGGCGGCATTGACTCGGCGCTGGTGGCAGCAATCGCCGTGGATGCGTTCGGCGCGCAGCATGTGCATGGCGTGTCAATGCCGTCGCGGTATTCAAGTGAGGGATCGCGCGACGATGCGCGAGTCCTTGCCGACAATCTCGGCATTGAATTGCGCACCATTGAGATCGAGCCAGCATTCGCGTCGTATCTGGAGATGACCGCGCCTTCTTTTGTTGGCCGCGAGTCGGATCTCACCGAAGAAAATCTGCAAAGCCGAGTGCGCGGCACCACATTGATGGCGTTGTCGAACAAGTTCAACTGGATGGTGCTCACCACGGGCAATAAGAGCGAGCTGGCAGTGGGGTACTTCACGTTGTATGGAGACTCGGTGGGCGCGTACGCACCAATTCGTGACGTGTTCAAGACCAGTGTCTATGCGTTGTGTGCCTACGTCAATGCCCGGACGGGACGCGACGTGATTCCACATTCGACTATGACCAAGGCCCCATCGGCTGAATTACGACCCGACCAGCGTGACGATCAGTCGCTGCCGCCGTACGAGGTACTTGACCCCATTCTCGAGCTGTACGTCGAACAGGACCTGACGATTGCTGAGATTGTGGCCATGGGCCACGATGTCGCGTTGGTGACGCGCATCGCCCGACTTGTCGACATCAATGAATACAAACGTCGGCAAGGTCCGCCGGGTGTTCGTGTCTCGACGAAGGCGTTTGGCAAGGACCGTCGCCTACCGATGACGAACGGGTATCGCGGCTAAGCGCCGAGCCGTTTATACATATAGATACTCGCGGCGCCGCACATCGCGAGCGTGGGGCCGAGAATGCCGGGGAGCGCGATGCCGCCGATTTCGTAGGCGCGCGTGGACACCAGTGACATGACGGCGCGTCCCATGGCGCCAGCGCCCAGCACCCAACCGAGGCCCGTACCGGGATTGTCGGGGACGAGTTCCGAGGCGATGGGCAGCAGGCTGACGACGGCGAATTCGAAGCCGAGCAGGTACACACCGAGCCCCACAAGGCCGATCGCCAACGAGTCGGAACCGAGCGCCAACATCAATCCGCCCGGAACGATCAGCGCGGTGCCGAGGATGATGCTGCGCTCCTTGCCCCATCGATCGGTGCGATTCGCACTGAACAACGAGGAGAAGAGTTCGACCGCTCCAAGCGAGAAGCCGACAATGGTGAGTTGTGCTGCACCAAAGTCGTAATCGTCGGCCAGCCAAGAGCCAAAGGTGACAAAAAGATTTTGTGCTGACGACATGATGAAAAACATGGTCAACACCGCGAGCCACGCGCGGCCCGTGATACGGCCCGCAATTGTTGTTGCGCCGTCATTGCGTGAGGGAGGTTCAGGGCTGATCCGCCGCCAGATCACCGACGTAATCACGATCGTTGTGCCGATGGCAACGGCATATCCCACACGCCACGACGTGAGTGCCGTGACAATTCCCATGACGGACACGCCGACCAGCAGGCCGAGCGCCCATGATGTTTCGGTGAGTCCGACGATCCGGCCGCGCTGGTGGTAGGGCACGTGGTCGGCAATCCATGCGCCAAGCCCAATATCGAAACTCTGTTTGGTGGACACGAGCACGGTGATGCCGAGGGCGAAAGCAAATAACGACGGCGACGTGGCCGCAATCGCACAGCCGATCGCGGTGCCTACCAACCCGACAATCATCGATGTCCGATGCGAGACGCGGTCGGTGAATTTGCCGATTAGCGGTGAAGCAAGTCCGGTGAGTTCGGAGACAAAGAGGGCAAATCCGGCCTCTGACAGCGACACGTCAAAGTCGCGCACGATGATGGCGAGAAATGGTGGTGCAAAGCGGTAGCAGGCATTTGCGATAAGGCGGGCCAGCGTGATGACCGTGATATTGCGGCGAACCTCGGCAACGAACGAATCATCAAGTCGGCGCCCAAGAACCATGATGGGTTAGAGCGATTCCGGGGCCGTCGTGCCATCGAGTATCGAAACGAGTTCGCCGGCGACGAGTGAGGCGTTTTCATGAACGTGAAACCAGCATCCGCCAAGGTTGGGGAGACGCGGGTTGGAGACGTTCATCACTCGTCTCAGTGTACGGATGACGCCGCTGTGGCTGATGATGAGGCCGGTACCACCTCGGCAGTGTTCGGCGATGTCGATGAGCCCCTCGTTCATGCGTTGGATCACCGCTTCGTCGCTTTCGAATCCGTTCGGCTTCTGAAATGACTCCATGTAGCCGGGCCACCGCGATTCGATTTCCGGACGAGTGAGTCCCTCCCACGGTCCGATGTCGGTTTCCTGAATTCGTTCATCCACGATGACGGGCCCGATGCCCAGATGTTCGGCAATGATTTGCGCGGTGTCGCGTGCCCGGTCGAGCTGTGATGAGGCAATTACATCGAACGTGCCCAGGACTTGTGCTGCTGCGTACGCCTGTTGCGTACCGAGTTCGCTGAGCGCGATGTTTGCTCGTCCCTGCCAACGCTCGTCGACGTTCCACAACGACTGACCATGTCGGATCACGAGCAGCGATGCGATGACACGAGGCGACGACACGCTCACGCAGGGTAGTGGCGCGGGTACGATGTGTCCGTGGCGCACTTGCGATTGTTCGCATCGGCTCGCGAAGCCGCGGGTACCTCGCGCGAGATAGTCGCCGGATCTACTGTCGGCGAGGTGCTTTCTGTTGCAACCGAGCGATTTGGCCCCTCCTTCGAAGATGTCTTGCGGTCGTGCAAGGTATGGGTCAATGGCGAATCGGCCGATCGATCGACGCCGGTATCGGATGATGATGAGGTCGCGGTACTCCCTCCCGTGTCGGGTGGCGAGCGATGAACGAATTTGCAGGAATGGATGTGCAGGCGATTCGTACGCAACGTGCTGCGCTGCAGCAGCAAGAAGATGCGGTGTCCTATGTGCGGCGACTTGCCCAAGGACGTATCGACATCGCGCGAGACGAACAGCGACGTCGCGGAGCTCAGGAAGAGTCAGTCAATGTTGAGCGCGACCTGGCAGGACTCTTTGGCAAGGAACACGGTGGGGGTTCCACGCGTCCGCCGCGCGAGACGTCGGTGCCCGTCGACCACGTGCTGGTGCGTGAACTCGACACGTTGTGCGAGGAAGTGGGATTTGGTTCGTTGGCGACGCTTGACGATGCGAGCATCGACGATGCAGTCGATCGGCTCGTTGCCTTTGAAACGCGCTGCTCGGGTGATCGCCGGCGACTGTTTGACCAAATTGACGCGCTGACAAAAGAACTCGTGAGCCGGTATAAGGACGGTGGCGCGAGCGTGGATTCGCTTCTAGAGAGCTGATCGCAGCGCCGGTTGGCCAGCCGGAATATCCGACCCCGTCGATAGGTTTTAGAGGTGATGCAACGCGTTGCCGTGCTTTCCTTGCACACCTCTCCACTGGCTCAGGCCGGGGTGGGTGATGGCGGTGGCATGAATGTCTATGTCCGCGAACTCGTCTCGTCGCTTGCTAATGCGGGCGTGCAATGCACGACGTATACCCGTGCGTGGCGCGAGGGATTGCCGAGCGAGATTCAGATCGAGCCGAATCATCGTGTTGTGCATGTACCGGCGGGCGATGTTGACCTACCCAAGGAAGGGCTCGTGGGCGTTGTGGATACGTTCGCGGATTACGTTGCAGAACACCTCAAGCGCGATGGCGGCACCGATGTGTTGCACGCCAACTATTGGCTGTCGGGTGTGGCTGGCCACCGACTCAAGCATGAATTGCAGCTGCCGTTGGCCACGACGTTTCACACGTTTGCACGCGTCAAGAGCGCCGGTGGAGATGTCGAGTCGAACGAGCGAGAAAATGCTGAGTTGGAGATCATCGGGTGCGCGGACGCCATCTTCGTCAGCTGCGCTGAAGAGCGGCAGCAGTTTCAGTCGTTGTATGGCAGAGCGCCCGGCTCCATCGAAGTGGTTGCTCCGGGCGTGGAGCGCGCCTTCTTTTCACCGGGAGATCAGCGTGGAGCACGTCATGCGCTTGGTTTGGGCGCAGGTCCGATTCTGCTGTTCGTGGGGCGTATTCAGCCGCTGAAGGGTCTCGATGTTGCGGTGCGCACGCTGGCCGAGTTGGGCCGCTCGGACGCGCAACTTGTGGTGGTGGGCGGCGCAAGCGGCCGCGAGGGCACGACCGAATTGGCTCGCGTCACCAACTTGATTGATGAGCTCGGGGTGCGCGATCGAGTGTTGTTCTACGAACCGCAGCCGCACCATCGACTGGCGACGTTTTATCGCGCGGCGGATGTGGTGCTCGTTCCGTCACGTAGCGAGAGCTTTGGACTCGTTGCCCTTGAGGCCGCGGCGTGCGGCACCCCTGTTGTGGCCAATGCGGTGGGCGGGTTGTTGAACTTGGTCGAGCATGGGCGCACCGGTTTTCTCGTGCCGGGGCGCCAGGTAGATGAGTTTGCCCGGCGCAGTGCGCAATTGTTGGATGACTCCTTGCTTGCGCTGTCGATGGGTACCCAGGCGGCCGAGCGGGCACGCGCCTACTCATGGGCGAACGCTGCCCGACGCGCCCAGCGCGCGTTCGGTGACCTCGCGGCGCGTGACCTCGTGGCTTGCGCATAGTGCGATGAGCAACGTCTTCGACGACGACGCCCTCGCTCGAATCGAACTGCAAATCGATTCGTGGCTTGCCGAGCAGCGAAGAAATGATTCGTCGATCGTGGCGATCGACCGCGGTGAAGATGATGAGATTCGCTGGTTCGTGCGCATGCGCGGAGAGGAAAAGGAGTTCACGACCATCTGGCTGACCTTGGGTCAGCGGACACTGAAATATGAGACGTATGTGATGCCCGCGCCCGAAGAAAACGCCGAGACATTGTATGACACAGTGTTGCGCCGCAATGACAATCTGGTGGGCGTGCACTTTTCGATCGGCGCAGAAGATGCCATTTTCCTGCGGGGCGAGTTGCCATTGCACGCGCTCACCGAGCCCGAGCTGGATCGCATCATCGGCACCGTCTACGCAACTGTCGAGCGCGCGTTCCCCTCGTTAATCCGTATCGGTTTTGCAAGTCGATTCGTCGATTGAGCCCAAGCCCGTCTCGCTAGCCTGACGGCAATGTCCACCGTTCACGATTCAGTCACGTTCGTCGGTGGCGGCAATATGGGTGCGGCAATCGTCGCGGGGCTGTTGCGTGCTGGTTGGTCGCCTGAGGCCATCACCATCGTCGAACGTTCCGCTGAGCGCCGTGCAGTGCTCGTCGATATCTATCCCGGTGCGCGCGTCACCGATGTGCTCGAGGGGTGCAGTGCAGGTGTGATTGCGGTGAAACCGCAGGACGCAGCAGAAACGTGTGCTGCGCTTGCCGTTGCGGGCGCCACTCGCGTGCTGTCGATTGCTGCAGGAATCGGGTTGTCGACACTGCAGGAGGCCGCAGGACCTACGTGTCACGTAGTGCGTGCAATGCCGAACACCCCCGCGCTCGTCGGCGAGGGCGTTGCGGGTATCGCCGGTTCGTCGCTGTGTGATGCGTCCGACATGACATGGGCGGAGTCCATCCTCGGCGCCGTGGGCACTGTGGTGCGGGTGGAAGAAGCACTCCTGGATGCGGTCACCGCGGTGTCCGGCTCGGGTCCCGCGTACCTCTTCTTGTTTGCCGAGGCGTTGGTGGCCGCGGGTATTGAACAGGGCCTGTCGCCTGAGGTTGCCGATGCATTGGTCCGCCAGTTGCTCGTGGGCTCGGGTCGGTTACTTCAACAGTCGTCGTTTACGCCCGCCGAATTGCGGGCCCAGGTCACGTCCCCGAACGGGGTGACGGCCCAGGCCATTGCGACCCTCGAGGACTCCGACTTCCGTGCTCTTGTCGCCGCCACCGTGCGATCGGCTGTTGCGCGCAGTCGGGAGTTGGGCCGCTAGGTCGCTACAGTATGCCGCAGGTCACGTACTCCGGACGGGGTATCCCCCAACCGGGAGTCGCGCTCGCAAGAGTGCGCCGTTTGGGCCGGTGCCGTCGGGGGGTTGGCACCGGCCCATTCGTTTTCCTCTCGTCATGCGTCTGTGCAGAAGGCGTGCATCGCTCATGACATATCAACACGTTTCGTTCTTCTCCGATTACGGCACACGAGATGAATTCGTGGGAGTGGTGAAGAGCGTGATTGCCGATATCGCTCCACAAGTGACCGTGATTGACATCACGCATGACATTGCGCCATTCGATGTTCGTGCGGGCTCCCTAGCAATTGCGCGTGCGGTCCCCTATGTCGCCCGGGGTGTGGTCTTGGCCGTGGTTGACCCGGGTGTGGGAACGTCCCGGCGGGCAATTGCCGTCGAGGTTGCTGGAGGCGTATTCATTGGGCCGGACAATGGCTTACTAGGCGCTGGCGTCGCCCTTGCGGGAGGCGCGTTGCGCGCAGTTGAGCTCACCAACACTGCCTTTCATCTCGCCGCACCCGGCGCAACGTTTGCGGGTCGAGATGTGTTCGGCCCGGTCGCTGCACACGTGTGTAACGGAGTGCCACTCGACGAGTTGGGCACCGAGATCGACCCGGCCGGCGTACTCCCCGGGTTGGTGCCGTTGCCGCGACACGAAGGTGATCAATTGCATTGCGAGGTGACGTGGATCGATCACTACGGCAATTGTCAGTTGAACGTCGGTGCTGACGACGTGGAGGCATTTGGTGCGCGCGTGACCATCACCGTTGGCTCGGAAAATCCGTCGACGCAGATCGTGCGGTCGGTACCGGTCGTCGCGTCGTTTCAGGACATCGGCGGGGGACTTGGTCTGGTGGTCGACTCGTATGGCATGTTGGCGCTGTGCCTTGACCGCGGGTCGGCAGCGCGAGAAGTAGATGCGGCAACTGGTATGGGCGTCGTCATCGAACGTGGCGAGAACCCTGGTGTTGTCACCTCGGTGTCAATCGGTCGCCCGAGCGCCTGAATCGCTCGGCGGTGCTCCCGTAGTCTGCAGGTATGCGACCGGCGACGACTTTGGCAGTGGGACTTCTTCTGGCGGCAATTCTCGGAGCGGGAATCCTGTCGCTCGTCATTCGCTGAACGCGGTCAGCGACTCCCGATTGCTGCCGCCACGTAGTCCGATGCGCGAGCGGTGGCGCGGCGAGCGGTGGCATTACTGGCAACGAGGAATCCCACGAAGAGGACACATACCCCGATAGTCAGTGTGATGGCGAACGCCTGGTCCTTGCCAAAACGTCCCGCAATCGAGCCGCTTCCTGACAACACGAGTGTGCCGGCAGCGATGAGGAGATTGCCCAGAGCAAGCCGAATAGGAGAAGTGATCACGCGCGGCCCGCGCGTAGCGAGCGTGGTGGGTCGCCCCGACAGCAGTCGTGCGGCAGACCACAGCGCGCCACCGATGATGATGAGCGCGGGCACGCCCGAGCCGAGTGCGGCCAGCGCACGCGAGAACGCGCCGAACACCTCGCGACCGGTGGGGAGTGCAGTGCCGTCAACGGCGATCTTCGCGGGAGAAGCAAGCACGACTCCTGATGCGAAACAAGAAAGACCAATGAGCCACGAACGAGTCACGTTGCCGATACGCGTACCTGCCAACAGGTAGATCGTGCCGAGCGCGAGCCACGCAACATTCAGCACTGCGCCAGCGAGAAAGAAGATGCGGAACCACCACATCGTCCAGCCGATCGTGGTGCCGACCCACAGGGCGAATGAGCCAATTGCGAAGAGGGTCATTGCGATTGTCCAGGCAAGCTCATGTGGTTGACGACGTCGTTGCCAGCGATCGAATGTGGACAAGGCAAATGCGGTCGCTACAAGTGTTGCGATCGCTGCGAGAATTCCCGTGTTGATGCCCTCACCCGCCACAGAAACCAGCCCGCGACCTCGTGAAATCCTGCACGAGCGCCTACCCTAGACCTCGTGGCTGACCGCGTACCCAGCTTGGCGTCGCCGAATCGGCGCCGCATTCCCGATGCGGCGGTTGCTCGATTGCCCGTCTACCTGCAGATTCTGAGCGACCTGAAGGCCGAAGCAGTCGACCAACTCTCGAGTGATCAACTCGCCGCGCTCGCGGGGGTCAATGCGGCCAAGGTGCGCAAGGATCTGTCGTACCTGGGCAGCTATGGCACGCGCGGTGTGGGCTACGACGTGGCGTACCTCATCTATCAGATCAAGCGCGAGCTCGGCTTGCTGCACGAATGGAACGTGGTTGTCGTTGGTGCGGGCAACCTGGGTAACGCACTCGCCAACTACAACGGATTTTCTTCGCGGGGCTTTCCCGTTGCTGGAATCGTTGATAAGGATGCAAGCAAGGTTGGCAAAAAGATTGGCGGGGTGACTGTTCGTCATGTGGAC
>Ga0164292_10003612_pt1 | contig 12631 bp, 8 predicted proteins | sample GEODES117metaG_FD_111486 | JGI IMG/M metagenome (GOLD analysis project Ga0164292, IMG submission 111486) | Eutrophic lake water microbial communities from Lake Mendota, Wisconsin, USA - GEODES117 metaG | ecosystem: Environmental > Aquatic > Freshwater > Lake | place: USA: Lake Mendota, Wisconsin... | reverse complement strand
TCGTGGCCGGATCACAGGATCAAGGGGTCAGAGTCGTTGATCGCTGAAGCAAGGGGAAAAGGCAATCGGGCGCGCCGCAAAGCGGCCGCGCCCGAATTGTTCTTCCAAATTTCTCCCGTCTGCGTGCTGTTGTTCCTGCCGTCTGCCGTCTGCAGGTACGCCGCAGTCACCGCCGCCGTTACGCCGGCGCTTTCCCCGCCCGCGCCGCCACGAGATAGAACCCCGTCGCCACCCCCAGCGTCGCCAGCAGCACCGTCCACTCGGCCTGCGTGATGCTCGTGAGCAGCCACGCGATGAGCGCGATCGTGATGAACGGCACCGCCGGGCCACCCGGCACCGAGAAGGGCACTGCGCCCTCCTGGCGAATGCCACGCTTGCGCAGCATGAACGTGGCCGCCGCACAGCCGGCGTACAGCAGCAGCGCAGCGAGATTCGAAATCACCGCCAGCTGCTCGAACGAGTTGAACACCGCCAGCCCGCCCACCAGCGTGGTCTGAATGACGATGGCGATGTGCGGCGTGCGAAACGTCGGATGCACCGAGCCCACCACTTTCGGGAGCAGCCCGTCTTCGGCAAAGCGGAACAGCGCGCGCGGTACGGCGAGCGTCATGCCGCTCACGTAACCGAACATGCTGATGCTCGCCCCCACCAGCAGCAGCAGGCGGCCTGGCGTGCCAAGGAAGCTCTCCGCTGCGAACGCCAGCGGCGCGGTCGTGCGTGTCGCGAGCGACTCGCCCAGCAAGCCCGCGGCCACGAGATGCACCGCGAGATACAGCAGCGTCACGCCGATCATCGCGATGGCCAGCGCCTTCGGCACCGTGCGCGCGGGATCGCGGATCTCGCCGCTGGGGACGAGCGCCGTCTCCACGCCGCTGAACGCGAACACCAGCACGATCGCCGCGCGCGCGAGGCTCGACGGTGACGGCATCTCCCGAATCGCAAGGTTGTCGGGCTGGATGTAGAACACGCCGATCGCCACGAACGCGATGAGCGGCAGCAGCTTCGCCACACTCGCCACGACGATCAGCTTCGTGCCCTGCTCGACGCCCCGGATGTTGATCCAGGCGAGCAGCACGAACATCGCCACGATCACCGGCACGCGGATGGACGGCATGCCGAAGAGCGCGCCCAACCCCTCGGCAAACGCGCTCGACACACCCGCTACCGCCGTCGTGCCGAGCATCCAGAGCAGCACGCCGGCGAGGAAGCCCACGTAGCGGCCGAACACCGCTTCCACGTACGCGTAGGGGCCACCGGTGAGCGTGATGCGGCTGCCCGCTTCCGCGAAGCAGAGCACCACGAAGCCCATCACGGCTGCGCAGATGAGATACACGAACGGAGCCGCGGCGCCGGCCGCGGCTGCAGCGCCGGCCGGGAGGCGGAAGATGCCGCCACCGACCGTGACGTTGAAGATGCTGGCCGCGAGGGCCCAAACGCCAACCGCGCGGACCAGTTCCGGTCCGCGCGGCGACGCTGCTGATGGTGCAGTCACGAGATCAGGCCTTGGAGAGCAGCGGGATGAGCAGCAGGGCCACGATGTTGATGATCTTGATGAGGGGGTTGATCGCGGGGCCGGCCGTATCCTTGTACGGATCGCCCACCGTGTCACCGGTCACCGCCGCCTTGTGGGCATCGCTGCCTTTGCCGCCGTGGTGGCCTTCCTCGATGTACTTCTTCGCGTTGTCCCACGCACCACCGCCGGTGCACATCGAGATGGCCACGAACAGGCCGGTCACGATGGTACCCATGAGGAGACCGCCGAGCGCCGCGCCGCCAAGCACGATGCCCACGATGGCGGGGATCACGAGCGGCAGGAGCGAGGGGAGGATCATCTCGCGGATGGCCGCCTTCGTGAGCAGGTCCACCGCGCGATCGTACTGCGGCTTCTGCGTGCCCTTCATGATGCCGGGCAGTTCCTTGAACTGACGACGCACTTCCTGCACGACGGCACCCGCCGCGCGACCAACGGCGGTCATGGCCGACGCGCCGAACAGGTACGGGATCATGCCGCCGATGAGGAGGCCGATCACGACCTTCGGATCGTCGATGGAGAAGTTCACCGGCGTACCCAGGTGCTCGCCGAGCTTGCTGCTGTAGTCGGCGAAGAGCACCAGCGCCGCGAGACCGGCCGAGCCGATCGCGTAGCCCTTGGTCACGGCCTTCGTCGTGTTACCCACGGCGTCGAGCGCGTCGGTCGTCTTGCGGATTTCCGGACCGAGATGGCTCATCTCGGCGATACCACCGGCGTTGTCCGTGATGGGGCCGTACGCGTCGAGCGCGACGATCATGCCGGCCATCGACAGCATCGACGTGGCGGCGATGGCCACACCGTACAGGCCGGCGAACGCGTAGCAGGCGTAGATGGCCGCAGCCACCACGAGCACCGGCGCCGCCGTCGAACGCATCGACACGGCGAGACCAGCAATCACGTTGGTGCCGTGACCGGTTTCCGACGCCTTCGCGATCTCGCGCACCGGCCCGTACTCCGTGGCCGTGTAGTACTCGGTGATCACCACGAGTGCCGCGGTCAGCGCGAGACCGACCATCGCGCACAGGAACAGGTTCGTGCCCTGTTCACCCGGGAACATGCTCTGCGTCACGAAGAAGAACGCGATCGCCGCGAGCACGCCCGACACGATGAGGCCGCGGTACAGCGCGTTCATGATCTTGCCGCCCGGCTTCACGTTCACGAAGAACGTGCCGACGATCGATGCCGGGATGGACACCGCACCGAGGACGAGCGGATACAGCACACCCGTGTTGCCGTACGTGGTGTAGCCGAGGCCGGCCACGAGCATCGCCGCGATCACCGTGACCGCGTACGTCTCGAAGAGGTCGGCGGCCATACCGGCGCAGTCACCCACGTTGTCACCGACATTGTCGGCGATCACGGCAGGATTGCGCGGATCGTCTTCGGGGATGCCGGCTTCGACCTTGCCCACGAGGTCGGCGCCCACGTCAGCGCCCTTCGTGAAGATACCGCCGCCCAGTCGCGCGAAGATGGAGATCAGCGACGAACCGAAGGCCAGTCCGACCATCGGCTCGAGCGCATGCTTGACCGCTTCTTCGCCCGTGGCGTCGCCGATGGCGACCATGTAGAAGCCGGCGACACCGAGGAGGCCGAGCCCGACCACCAGCATACCGGTGATCGCACCGCCCTTGAAGCTGATGTTCAGCGCCGCGTTCAGCCCCTTCGTCGCAGCCTGGGCGGTACGCGAATTGGCGCGCACCGACACGAACATGCCGATGAAGCCGGCGACGCCCGACAGAATGGCGCCGATGGCGAAGCCGATCGCCGTGAGCCAGCTGCCGAGGCCGAGGCCGACGGCGAGGAAGAGGACAACACCGACCATGGCGATGGTGGTGTACTGACGCTTCAGGTAGGCGTCGGCGCCTTCCCGAATGGCGCCTGCGATCTCTTGCATGCGTTCGTTGCCGGCGGGCTGGGCAACGATCCAGCGCGCGGACACGATGCCATACACAATGGCGATCGCTGCGCAGCCAAGGGCGAGATAGAGGGCGTACTGCTCGAGCACGTGGGGGGAGGGTGGAGGGAAGGTCGGGACGGCCGGAAGGGACGTGGCCGGTTTGGGGCTATCCCGTGGAAAATCACCGGGGGAACAGGATGTTGCCAGTAGCCAACTCCCCCCGAATGGAATGCGTCGGTGGGCACGGCCACCGGGCGCCCCGATGCTAGATTCTCCCGATCTTGCCCCGGCGGCTCCGCTCGCCATCCCCGAGTGCCGTTCCCGGTCGTCGTCCCCCGCACTTCGTGCTCCCTCCCATGCGAACGCGTTTCCTCGCTTCCGCCCTCGCCCTGGCCGCTATCTCGGCCTGCCGCCCCGGCGGTTCGCCGGCCGCGGCCCCGGCCGGCCCCAGCGGCTCCGCACCCGGTGCCCCGGCCCCCTATGTGATCACCGACGGGCAGTCACAGGTGGTGCCGGCCTTCGCCGACACCACCGCCTGGATCCGTGAGCGCCTCTGGGTGGAGACGGAGTTCGACTCCGACTTCGACGGGAAGAAGGACCGCGTGCACGTGGACGTGACGCGCCCGGGACCCACGGCCACGGGGCTCAAGGTGCCGGTCGTATACGAAACCAGCCCCTACTTCGCCGGCACCGACCCCAACGAAGACATCTTCTGGCCCGTGAAGCAGGAACTCGGCGCCGAGCCGCCGGTTCGCAAGGTCGGCAAGGGGGCGCCGTACAACGGCACACGCACGCGCATCGGCAACTCCCAAGTACGCAACTGGGTGCCGCGCGGCTTCGCCGTCGTACACTCCGAATCACCGGGCACGGGGCTCAGCCAGGGCTGCGTCACCATCGGCGGTATGAACGAGTCGCTCGCCCCCAAGGCGGTCATCGATTGGCTCAACGGGCGGGCCAAGGGCTACACCACCGTCGACGGCACGACCGAGGTGCTGGCCACCTGGACGACCGGCAAGGTCGGCATGACCGGCACGTCATTCAACGGCACGCTGCCGGTGGCCGTGGCGACGACGGGCGTGAAGGGGCTGGAAGCGATCATCCCGGTATCGCCCAACAACTCCTACTATCGCTACTACCGCTCGAACGGGCTGGTGCGCAGCCCCGGCGGCTACCTTGGCGAAGACGTGGACGTACTCTACGACTTCGTGCAGAGCGGTAACCCGGCCACGCGTGACCTGTGCCACGCGCGTGTGCGCGACGAGATCATGCGCAACATCGATCGCCGCAGCGGTGACCTCAGCGACTGGTGGGTGAAGCGCGACTACCTCGCGCAGGCCAAGGGGATCCGCGCCGCCATGCTCACCGCGCACGGCTTCAACGACTGGAACGTGATGCCGTCGCACACCACGCTCATGGCCGAGGCGGTGCGCGCCAACGGTGCGCCCGTGCAGATGTATTTCCATCAGGGTGGACACGGTGGCGAACCGCCGCTGACTATGATGAACAAGTGGTTCACGCGCTATCTGCTCGGCGTGCAGAACGGTGTGGAGCAGGACCCGCGCTCGTGGGTGGTGCGTGAGGGTGCGGCGCGGACGAGCCCCACCCCGTATGCGGCCTATCCGCATCCCGAGAGCGCGCCGGTCGAGCTGTTTCCCGCGAAGGGCGGCGCGCAGGTCGGAGCGCTCGCCCTGGCGCGACTCGCGGGGCAGGGGAGCGAGACGCTCACCGACGATGTCTCGCAGAGCGGGGCGCAGCTCGCCATGGCCGCCGCGTCGGCGAACCGCCTGCTCTACGCGCTGCCCACGTTCACGCAGCCCGTGCATATCAGCGGCACCGCCCGCGTGACCATTCGGGTGTCGTCCAACAAGGCCGCTGCCAACCTGTCGGTCTGGCTCGTGGAACTGCCCTATCCGGCCGGCACCAACGGCGCGATGGACCCGCGTGGGATCGTCACGCGCGGCTGGGCCGATCCGCAGAACAGCAAGTCGATCCGCTCGAGCGCGGCACTGCGCGCCGGCGAGCCCGTTACGCTCACCTTCGACCTCGAACCCGATGACCAGATCATCCCCGCGGGCAAGCGGCTGGGCCTGATGATCTTCTCGAGCGACAAGGACTTCACGCTGTGGCCGAGCGCGGGCACGCAGCTCACGGTGGACCTGGACGCGACCACGCTCGTGCTGCCGGTAGTGGGAGGCAAGGCCGCCCTCTCGCGCGCGGTGCCCTGAGATGTGAGATCCGGGAGTTGAGTATGAGAGTCGAAGGGTCAGAATGAGAGGTGAGCTCGGATAGAAGCGAGACTCCAGCTCTCCAGAGGTGGGAAGCGAGTACCATCGCACTCGCTTCTCACCTCGAGAACGCTCAGACTCCCTTCTATCCGGGCGGACGTCTCGTGCTGAGCCTCTCCACACCGTTCCTGTCGTCTCGGGTCTCACGCCTCGGCCAACGGCGCAAGCAGGTCTCGGTACCCCTCCCGCGACGTGTTGTAGATTGAACAAGCATCCCCGGCGTCGCCCTCTCGGGCCTCACGTTCCCGGATTCCGTTTCCCTCCGTCGTCTTCGCCATGGCGCGTGCCTGGTTTCTCCCCCTGAGTGCTGTACTGGCCGCCGGTTGTGCCGCCGCCGGTGCCCGTTCTGTCACGCCGGCCACGCCGGCCACGCCGTCGTCCGCGCCCGCCGCACCGCGCACGGAAGCGCGCACCACACCGCGCTCGCACACCGAGTGGGCCGACTCCGTGCTCCCCACTCTGACGATCCGCCAGAAGGCAGCGCAGATGGTCTGGGTGTGGACTCTCGGCGATTACACCGCCGTCGATGCCCCGCAGTACGCGACCATCGAAAAGCAGATCACCGATCTCGAACTCGGTGGCATCATCGTGTCCGTGGGCGGTCCCATGGACATTGCCACCAAGGTGAATGCGCTCCAGCGGGCGGCGAAGTTGCCGCTGCTGGTGGGGGCTGATCTCGAGACCGGCGCGGCGTTCCGCGCGCGTGGCGGGTGGTTCCTCCCCAACGCCATCGAACTTGGTGGCGCTACGTCGTTCCCGTACCAGATGGGCATCGGTGCCACCCGGGACCCCAAGCTCGCGTACGAGATGGGGCGCGTGACGGCCGAGGAAGGGCGGGCCATGGGGATCCACATGGCCTTCGCGCCCGTGCTCGACGTGAACAACAACCCCAAGAATCCCGTCATCAGCGCGCGTTCGTTCGGCGAAGATGCGCGGCTCGTGAGCGAGATGGGTACGGCGCTCGTGAAGGGCATTCAGGAGCACGGGATGCTGGCCACCGGGAAGCACTTCCCGGGGCATGGTGATACCGAGCAGAACTCGCACCTCGAACTGTCGCGCGTGAACGTGTCGCGCGCGCGCCTCGACAGCGTGGAACTCAAGCCGTTCCAGGCGGCCATCGATGCCGGTGTGCGTGGCATGATGACCTTCCACGGCGATCTGCCCGCGCTCGACACCACACACACGGCGGCCACACTGAGCCCGCGCGTGATGACGGACCTGCTCCGGACCCAGATGCGCTTCAACGGGCTGCTCGTCACCGACGCGCTCGACATGAACGGCGTCCTCGGCAGCCTGTCGATGGCCGAGGCCACGCTGCGTGCCGTGGAGGCGGGTAATGACGTGCTGCTCATGCCCTCCGACGCGAAGGTGAGCATTCAGGCCGTCGTCGACGCCGTAGCCAGCGGCCGCATTACCGAAGCGCGCATCAATGATTCGGTGCGTAAGCTGCTCGCGGCCAAGCACGAGTTCGGCCTGCACACCAACCGCTTTGTGGATGTGGAGGCGGTGCGCGCCAAGGTGGGCACCGTGGCGAATCAGGCTCCGGCCCGCGATGCCGCGGCCAAGGCCATCACGCTCGTACGCGATTCGCTGTCGCTCGTGCCCTTCAAGATGCCGCGTCAGGCGAAAGTGGTGAGCATCACCGTGTCATCGCGTGTCGACCTGAGCGCGGGGCGTGGCTTCGATGCGGAACTGCGCAGCGCCTATCCCAACCTGCTGTCGCTCACGCTCACCCCTGAAGTGGTGGCCGACGCCACGGCGGGGGCCGCCGCAGGCAACGCTGGCGGCTACAAGGTCACGCCCGATCCTGCCATTCTCCCCGCGTCGGTGGAGAACGCGCTCTCGATCGCGCGCGGGGCCGACCTCGTGCTGGTCTCGAGCTACGTGGGCGCCACCAGCAACACGGCCAGCATGGTGCCGACTCGGGGCCTGCCCGAACTGCTGAACGGCTTGCGCGCCGGCAACACCAAGGTCGTGCTGGTGAGCTTCAATAATCCGTATCTGCAGCTCGGCTTGCCGCTCACGGAAGCGCATCTCATTGCGTGGAGTCCGTGGACCAGCTCGCAGCGGGCGGCGGCGCGTGCAATGCTGGGTCGCGCGCCGATCACCGGCAAGCTGCCCATCACGCTTCCTGGCATCGCCAGTTACGGCTTCGGCCTCACGCGCTGACTGCGTCCTTCCGTCAGTCGTCGAGATCGAGCCGCAACTGATTCGGGTCGGCCAGCACGCGGGATCGACGCGCCCCTCTCAGCATGTCGTCGAGCACGCGCACCACGTCGGCGGGTCGCTCTTCGTGCATCAACGTGCCGGCTCGGCGTACGGTATCGATCGTGATTCGTCGGACGTGTTGCATGAGCAGCAGAACCTGCTCGCGCGAAGGCGCATTGGGCGTTGGCTTGTCACCCAGCAGCAGTCGCATCGGCGCGACCACCTGCGGTAGACGCGACGCGATGGGGTGCGGCTCCTTCGCGTCGTGCATGTCCTTGAGCACCGTGAGCTGCCCGCGCACATCGCGCTCGAGCGGCGCCAGATAGCGGTCGGCGACCTCCGGTGTGAACCAGGCCGGATCGGCGCTCTGGTCGCGTACGGCCGCCGAGAACTTGCGTCGGCCGAGGGCTAGCCCAAGCCGGGTCTGCAGGAGCGGCGCCAGCGCCAGCGCGATGCGTACGGTGCGCGTCCCCTGCTGGTCCACCGGCCCGCCAGCCAACGACGCGACGCCGGCGATTCGTGCGCTGTCGATGGCCGCGAGGTGCATGGCGATCGTGGCACTCGTCCCCAGGCCGGCGACCACGACGCGGGTGTTCGCCGGCAGTTCGTGGTCGAGTAATGCCTTGAGTCGCGTCGCTTGCGCACTCAAGGCGTAGTCGGCCGTGCGAGGACGCGACGACGCGCCCATACCGAGCGGATCGACGATGAGGACCCGGTGACCCTGAGCCACCAAGCCCTGCTGCACGTGCCGCCACGAGTAGGCGGAACCCACCGGGCCGGGGAGAAGGAGTGCCACAGGCGCATCCGTTGGGCGGCTGGGGTCGATCCGCGACACGGCCAGCGACTCGCCGGGGGCGGCCACCCAGCGGTACAACCGAGGTACGGTCGGCTCCCCCCACCGCGGAGCCACCGTGGCGGTACACACCAGCCATGACACGGATACGAGAAGCCAGCGACCGATCGACATGGACCAAAGTGTCGTCCCGTCGTGTCTCGGCCGGGCCGTCTTCGCGTCACGACTTGTCGACGATTTATCTTGAATGGCGAAAGCGTGGTCCCTGTCCCCTTCAGTCCCAGCCCGAACCATGACTCCACGTATCCTGGCCATTGCCGTTGCCGCGTCCGTCTTCGCGGGCGGCGCGCTCGCCGCGCAGCGACTCGCCGACCTCACGGGCAACTGGAACTTCAAGGTGGTTACCGAGAACGGGACGGGCACGCCCACCGTGACCCTGAAGCAGACCGGGGATTCGCTCAGTGGGACCTACGAAAGCGCGCGCATGGGCAGCTTGCCCTTCAAGGGGATCGTGAAGGGCAGCACGTTCACCTTTGCGGTGAACACCAGCGGCGGCGCCACGCTCACCTTCAACGGCACCATCGTCGACAACGACAACGTGAAGGGTGAGGTGGATTTCGGCGGGCAGGGCGGCGCGACCTTCTCGGGCGAGCGCCGCAAGTAAGCCGCAACGAGGGCCCTGTCGGGGCAGGCGTCGCGCGGTTGCTTTCGGCACCGCAAGGCGTCTTCCCCGGTGAAGCTGCAGACGGGACTACGCGCCAGATTCGGAGGGATCGCACCACCCATGACGAATGAATTCATCACGTTCCTCGCCGCAATCGGGGCGGGCGTCGTTTTGGTGGCGTTGGCGGCTTTCTGGTGGATCAACCGCATGCCCTCGGTGGAACGCGAGGACGCCCCGCTCCCCCTCTTCGGTGGCCTCACCGCGGACCAGTCGGCAACCGTGCCCTCGACGCCGCGGGCGCCGGTGCCCGCCGCGGTGCCGGCGGGTGTGCCGTTTCGGCCTGCGCCTGCACCTGCACCTGCGCAATCCGCGTCATTGCCGCCTGTGCCTCCCCGTGAGGCGTCGCCTCGGCCCCGACCGGTGATCCGGGAGTTCGTTTCCGGCGCGCCCGAGCAGACGGCACCTGCTGCAGATGGGTGGAGTTTGGACGGTCTGCCGGCGCCCGCCACCGTGTCGCCGACCCTCACACCGGTCGCTGTCGCCCCAGCCACTGCCGTGATGAATGCGGCCGGTGTGCCCGGCACCATGGTCGAAGGGCATGCGCTCCGCTACAGCGTCCCGGCCGACGGCACCCTGCAGTTCCTCCCCGGTCGCCTCGAGATCGGCAGTGGCCTCGACGCCAATCGCGAGATCCGCTTCGTGCGGGTAGACGGGCCCGACGGCATCGAAGTGACGTTCGGGCGCGCCGAGGGCGCGTTGTACAAGCATATCCAATTGCGCGACATGACCGTCAGCCGCGCGCATGCCCGCATGCATTTTGCGCTCGGCACGTGGTATCTGCAGAACCTGTCGCAGACCAATCCGGTGGTGCACAACGGAGTGGAAATGCCCGCGGCGCTTGAACGGCCTCTGGCCGACGGCGACCGTATCGAAATGGGCGAGGTGCTGTTCACGTTCCGCGAACGCTGAGTAACGGGCGGTGAGTGAGGCCCACGAATCGCAATTGCTCGCCGAGCTCGCCGACGAGTACGCGCTACGCGGTGAAATCGGGCGGGGCGGAAGTGCCATCGTGTACCTGGCACAGGATCGCTCCCTGTTTCGGGATGTGGCGATCAAGGTGGTGCGGCCGCGCTTCGTGGGCTCGGCCGACGAGGCGATCGCGCGACTCGAACGCGAGGCGCGCACGGTGGCGCGCTTGCAGCATCCGGGCATTGTGACCGTGCACGCGGTGAAGCGGCTTAACGATGGCGGATTGGCGCTCGTGATGCAGTTCGTCCCCGGGCGTACACTCAAGCAGGTCATCCAGGACGATGGGCCGTTCCCCCCCGAACGCGCCGAACGGGTGCTCCGGGACATCGCGGAGGCGCTCGCCTTTGCGCATGCCCACGGCGTGGTACATCGGGACGTGAAGCCGGAGAACGTGTTCCTCGATGCCACCAGCGGGCGCGCCCTGCTCAGCGACTTCGGAATCGCGCACTCCACGGAGTTCGATTCGCGGCTCACGATGGACGGGGCGGCGATCGGTACGCCGGCGTACATGGCGCCGGAACAGATCGATGGGGCGCCCGCAAATGCCCGTTCCGATCTGTACAGCTTGGGGTTGGTGGGGTGGGAAATGCTCACCGGCGAGCGGCCGTGGGACGGCGATGCGCTATACAACGTGATCTACAAGCAGAAGCACGAGCAGCTGCCGGCGATCGATGCGCTGCGCCCCGGGCAAGTGCCTCCCCGCCTGCAGTACATCGTGGAGCGCATGCTGCAGAAGAAGCCGGCCGCGCGTTGGGCCGGCGCTGACGGACTGCTGGTGGCCCTCAATGCCTGGGTGATTCCGAGTGATTGGGCGCAATGGGAAGCCTCGCACAAGCGGCGTCGCGAACGCGAGGCGCTCGAGCCGCGCGCGAAGGCGAGCGGTGCAGGCCCCGTCGACGCGGCGACGATCCGGTTCATTCGTGGCGACCTCACGATCGACGCGGCACCACGCCAGCTCCAACTGGCGCCGGGGGCCCGCGCCCCCCTCACGCCCGCAGCCGAGCCCGAGGCCGCCGGCGATGACGTACCCTCGTGGGCCTCGGAAGAGGCGGCCGACGACGAGGCGGTGGCCACGCCGCCGAAGCGCCGGTGGCGCCTACCGATCGCCGTATTGCTGATGGTGCTGGTCGGGAGCGGTGCGGCCGCGGCGGCCTGGCGGCTCAAGGTCGGTCCCTATGCCAGCGCCCCGCGCGCTGTACCAATGCCGAAGCTGGTCGTCAGTGTCCCGGTCGCGCCCGTGATCGCGGTGCTGCCGGATACGGCCACGCCTGACAGTCTGGTGCCGCTCGACAGTGCGGTCGCCGAACGGCCGCGGTCGGAGTCGAGCGCGGCTACTACGGGCACCGCCGCCGCGCCGTCCGCGCGCGACTCGGTCGCAGCGATTCGGGGTGCCCCGGTGGCGCTTCGTGTGCGCCCCGGGAATGCCGTCCTCTTGCCGAGTGAAGAGCAGCGCCTGTCCCCGTCGCTGATCTACGCCAACGGCGAGACGGTCACCCCTGCGCAGCTCATCTGGAGCAGCGGCAACGCCGATGTGGTCACGGTGGACGCGCGAGGGCGCATCACCGGCGTGTCGCCTGGCACGACGGTCGTCTTTGCCCGTCGGGGCGCACTCTCCGCCCTCGTCTCCGTCACCGTACGCTTCGCGCTCGCGGCGCAGCTGGAGATCACGCCCGCCGATCCCATCGTCGAGCGAGGCGGCACGGTACGCCTCCGCGCCTCGCTGCGCGACGCCAGCGGCACCCCGATGACATCGCGCCCGCTGATCTGGAGCAGTTCCAACGACGATGTGGCCATCGTCAGTTCGAACGGCGTTGTGGTCGGCGTCGCGCCCGGCGTGGCCACCATCACGGCCAGCGCCGACGCGGTCAGCGCAACGATTTCGGTGATCGTGCGCTGACCAGAACGTCGCGCCGGGTCACTTCCCCTTGAAGGCGCTGATCGCGTTGCGTGTGAATTCCGAAAGCACGAGCGTCCCGCTCATCGCCGCGCGTTCGGCCAGCAGCGTATCCCACTGCTCGGTGCCGGCCCAGAAGACGCGCTTCATCATCGCCATGGCCTCGGGGTTGGCCCGGGCGAGCGTAGCCGCCTGCGCCTCCACGGCCGCATCGAGCGCCGCGACATCGGAGACCACCTTGGCGTAGAGTCCTCGGCGCTCGCACCACGCGGCGTCGCGCCAGTCGGCGTCCACCGCCATCTGACTGAAGCTCGCGAGGCCGATCTTCTT
>Ga0164292_10003611_pt1 | contig 12631 bp, 12 predicted proteins | sample GEODES117metaG_FD_111486 | JGI IMG/M metagenome (GOLD analysis project Ga0164292, IMG submission 111486) | Eutrophic lake water microbial communities from Lake Mendota, Wisconsin, USA - GEODES117 metaG | ecosystem: Environmental > Aquatic > Freshwater > Lake | place: USA: Lake Mendota... | reverse complement strand
GATTTAGTTCTAAGAATTTCCTTGGTGTTTTGCCAAGGATTTGAACCCATCATGCCACTATCTCTACCTTTGTAAAGGGTTGGTTTAGGAACCATTGAGCCCCGTGTAGAGTTTCTAGCAATGGATTCAAGTCTTGTTGCAGATCCAAAATAATAGAATGGATCACTTTTCTTGGTTGCAAGACCATCAGTTGGAATGTAAGTAGAAAGTTTTTTACTTACAAGTGACTCTTCATCATGATCAATTTCCATATCATTTGCCTCTTCTTCATTATCGCTAAGAGGTTCACGATATGGAAATGATCCTTGATATTGCCTTGCTGCGTGAAAGCCTGACTGCGTGCCATAACCTAACCCGGTTCTGGCATCGTAGTTGGGGAAGTTTGCAGGACCTCCCCCAATAGCTTCCCAAAGCTTAAGAGGCATTCTGTGTTGCAGGTGATTTACCGAGGTCAGGAATATCAACGGTTGCGGACATTCTTTCAGAGGCAATTACAGGATTTCTGGATGCATCTGTTGCAGTCACTGATGTTCCTGCGTGGGCACCATTTGTAGGTATTGTTCCATATCCGGCAGGAGCTGCCGCCATGTCTGCAGGGTTAACTGATCCTTCACCTGGGCTCACGACATTAGGAACCCATGCTGAAGCAGGAAGACCGCCTGCGCCTGTTGGTACGCTGGCATAATCAGGTGCTCCATTTCCTGAGAAGTCTCTATTGTAGTTTCCTACCTGTAAGTTGTCGACTATTTCACCATCAAGCAAAAGTTGCAATGCTGCTTTTTTGTATGATGATGCATTTGAAGTAGGTAGATCACCATCAGCAAGTCCCGGAGACTGTGGAAACATAGACTGGAGGTTTGCTGTATCAGAGCTACCTTGCGACCTGCTTCGAGTCCCAACGGTTTTAATTGTTGGATAAGTATAAGTTCTGCTCATTAAAACCTCCAGATTTTATTATCAACGATGCCTACGTGCAATGGCTGCCTTGCTTTCCCTAATTTTTCTGAGCTGCCTTGCAAGTCTACGCTCCTGCATGGCAAGATTACGATATGCTGCTGACTCATTCTTGGGTGTAAAATCCTCATGAGCAGCTAGTGTATCGGCATAGCCATCGGCATCAACTTCTTCGGGAGCAGGAACATCAAGCTCGCTCTGAAGTTTTCTTTTCTCTTCAAGGACAATTCTACGAAGAAGGGCGGGTGTAAGGGTCACGGTTCTTGACATTTTTTATCTCCTTGAGCAATCGCTCACTTATTATGTATTCATCATCTTGAGTTATTTCTAACATTTGAAAAGGCCATTGTGGCCCAATTTTCAGATCCTTCAAATAATGTAGGATCAAATCCTGTATCAATTAGAGGATTTGCATTCTCGTTTGAACCAGGTGATCCAATTCTTTCAACGAGACCGCTTTTTGCTGTGTCGGCAAAAATCTCGGCCATAATGTGATTTTCACCTACAATATTTCTGATATTGTCTACTGCAGGGGATTTTTTGCTTGTTTGATGCGACTTTTCAGCCAAAGGTTTTCTTTGAGCTCCATTAGGATGAATAAAATCCAATGCAGGACGAGAAACAGTAGGCTTTTGTGTAGGTTGCTGTGTAGGCTGTTGTCTTGGTGTTAATTTTCTTTCTTTTAAATTTTCAACTACATTTTTGGGGGTGCCTTCAATGATTATTTCAAGTAAGCATTCTTTTACCAGCGACTTCAAATCATCTCTTGTCATTTTTTCTCCATGATAGAACTTCATTGAATACTCTATCAATCCTATCACCTCTTGTGAATGTCTTTTTCAAATCATTTTCACTTACTTTTTTCCCCTCAGCCATCATGAAGGCACCAGGTGTTGAGGGTTCGGCGACGAAATCCCAGCAAATAAGCTGAAAATCATCTTGAACAACTTGAGACTCACCGTCTCTTTTTGTTGATCCTACACCTCGAGAAGAAATTCCTAAAGTAACTCCTGATTCTATGAGACTCTGTAAAATTTTACCCATTGGTGTATCAAGAATTTCTACAGAGCCATAACAAACATTTCCTTCCATCCAAGCTTCTCTAATGATATGGCTTACTTTTTTCAGTTCAACGACAGAGCTATCCGGGTGGTCGCACTCTCCTAATGCTCTATTTTCACGAATAAATTTCTGGTAATTACGAACTTCACGCTCAAGAATGGAAAGAGGATAAACTCTTCCATTTTGATTAAGGGTTTCAGCTTTTTGCAAAATTCCTTTCATTATGACTTTGCCGCCATTACGATCTCTGCTCTCCTTTACCATTTCAGGCGTGTATGAGAAAGCAGTCCACTCAGTAAGTAATTTTTTATCACTTGGCATCTTTATTCTCCACTTCACTAATCAACTTGATGAGTGTAAGATATCTGGAAAGATCAGCTTCTTGAATTTTTTCTTCAGGCAAAGAGTTGATCTCTTTCTTCACAGGATCAAATTTCTCAGTAATAATTTTTTCATTCTTTTCAGTACTTAGCTTCTTAAGTGCGTTAATTGCCCTTGTCTTAATTGATTTGCAGGATTCCATTAATGACTTTGAATCTCCTCTTGTAGAAGATTTCACATATGTGTTGATTAGGGCAATTTGTTCATTTGAAAGAGAGTCTGAATATTTTCTTTCAAGTTTTTCCTGCATTAGCTTTAATGACAATGAAGTTACTTCAGGTTTTTTCACAACACCAACTTTTTGTTCTTTATGTGTGAGATACCCCACAACTCGAGATTCATGAATTGCAAGTTCAGGTGTTGTAATTCCTGAGGTGTTTCTCCATGTATTCAAAAGAGTTTGAACAGTTGCAAGTTTTCGATAGTTTGGAATTCTCATATCGAAAAAACCAGGAAAATCAAGCTTTTTATTTATGTTTCTTATGAGCATGCTCTTTTCATTATCAAGTTGTCGACTATTATGACCAAGAGCTGATGATTTTGCTTCATCAAGAATTCTAATTGCAAGATTTTCACTGTCAACATAAGTTTGTGCTAAAGCATTAAAAAGCCTAAACTCTTTGTAGAGTTCGGTTCCAGGTTTGAAATGATCATTCATAATGCTCATGGCGATTTCGGCTTTATCGTTTTTACCTTCAAGTATGCACTTAGAGGTGTAGCGAATTAATTGCTCATAAATCAGACCGACATTTCTTTTCTTATTGTGATTACTCATCGTCGGACTCTCCATCAAAGTTTATTTCAGACTTCTCACGAAGCACTGCTCTTTTTGATACATTTATATTTATGCTCTTATCGAGCAGACTTATCATAGATTTCATTTCTGGTGTATTTTTAGGTGTAGGAGATTCATCAAACATCGCTCTTGTAAGTGAAAGCCTATTCTCCCAAATCTCTCTATTCATTTTTGATCTTCCATAAGGATCATTTGATGTTGATTGAGGATGACTATCAGTAGTCATTACAAGGAAATCAGGAATTTCTGCCTTCGCATTTGATGATCTTGATTGCTTTTTCTTTCTTTTCCCACCAAAAACATTCTTAGATTCATATGAGGGTGAAATTGGAAACTCTAAATCATCAACTTCACCTAAAACATTTCCATCCTTAATATCTCCTGAGAAGAGATCCTCAGTGCCTCCACCGCCACCTCCGCCTGTATCAGCACCTGCATCAGCGGCACCAGCATCAGCACCCATATCAGCGCCACCGCCCATATCAGCGCCACCGCCGCCTTCAGGTGATTCAGCTTCAGCCGCGGCTTCAACTTCTGCATCTTCAAGTTTGTCAGCTTTTCTGCCTTCCTTAACTGCTTTTATTTCTTCATCTGTAAGACCAAGAATATTCTTTCTAATCCATTTTCTATCAACAGCACCCTCAGGAGCACCTCCTGCAATCTCAAATTTAGTTTTGATTAATTCAAGCTTTTGTAATTGAGCAACTGATGAGGGGTTATTGAGACTAAGATGAAAATTTAACAAATCATCATCGGTAAATCCATGAGAATAGAGATGAATCATTGCAATTTTATTGAGTTCTGAAATGATAACTTTTTGGATTCTTGTTATGGTTCTTGAAAATCTGATATCTTCTTGTGCGAGTGTTGCTTTTGCACCAATTTCCTCATCATACCCTAAATAAGCTTTTGGAATTTTAAGGGCTGCAAATAGTTTCTTTTGAATGTATTGAACATCCTCAACAGCTGCGGCGTTTTGGCCACCTGCAAGAGTTTCAATTTTTGTGCCTGACTCACCACCTCTAACAGGAATGAAGTAATCATCATCAACCGCCAAAGGATTATAGCGTAAATCAAGCCTGCCTGTTGTTTGATCAACAGCCTTGTTTCTCTTTAGGCTTGTTTGCGCTTGTTGCATATAAGTTTCAATTTCTTCAGGAGGAACATTACCTACATCAATGTAAAAAATTCTACGCTCAGGTGCCCTAACAATTCTATACACTAACATTGCATCTTCAATAAGAATTAATTGTCTCCAAATTCTACGAGCAGACTCGAGAACAGAAGCACCATAGGGTAAGAAAGCATCATTTCCTAAAAGTCTAAAATGGGTCACTTGCCAATTTTCAAGTGTTGTGTTCCCGCGTGTAATCCAACGAAATCTTACAGCCATTGGATCTTGTGGATCATATCCTTCTTCCCTTTCAATTTCGGCAATAGGAATAGGATACACATTAAGAACTCCATGCCTTGGATCAACATCATTGAAAAGAAAGAAATCTCCATACTTGCAAAGATTTCTCACCCACATTGGAAGGTTGAAATTGACATTAAGAACATCATCAAAAAGATTGTCTAGAAGCTCAAGAATAACTCTATTCTCTGAATAGACATGCAGAACTCTTCCTGTGTCATCTTGCGATGCTGTTTCTTCAGCATAAATATCAAGAGCAGAAGCTATTTCAGGTGTTGCTTCCATTTCAGAGAAGTCTGAATACCTTGACATTCTGTCATAAGCACCATATGCAGAAACAGTGCTAGCATAAACATCGGAAACATTTCTTCTAAAAAGTTCATATGCTGATGAAGCCGATGGAACAGATTCGCCTTTTACTTTTCTCCTTACGACAGGACCACTCCTAAAGAGCTTTGTGAGTCGTGAGAAAAGATTTCCCTGTGGTTTTGCCAAGTTTTTCCCCTTTTAACTATTTTTCTTGAAATACTTTACCTGTAAAGCCAAGATATGCCAGCAGGAATAGGTTGATTACTATTTTCCTCTTCCATCGTTCTTGGATCATAAGATCGAGGTGTGAATGGATTTCCCATAATTAGAGGTGGTGGCCTCTTTGTGTTATTTTTATTTACACCAAACCCCGCAAGCATTGCCTTGTAAGTACCTGATGAATTTTTCTTATTTTCTGCCTGTGAAGGATCATACAAAGATGTTCCAATTGCCAAAGCCATAACTAAGTCATCATTAAAACCTTTTTGTGCTCTTGGTGAATCACCATACCATACAAATGTTTTTAATTCATCAAGAAGGCGAGATGAATAAACCTTTACAGCACCTGTTCTTAGATGCTCTTCAAGTTTTGTAAGGACTGAGGATCTTGAATGACCTGAAGTTGTAAATCCAAATTTTGCAGCAGGAATTTCGGATGCATATTGAAATCTTTTATCGTTAAGGTATATGTTAGGATATCCAATATCACGAAGCTTTGTGATAGTTGAAAATCCATAAGTGTTATTTTCAGGACATACAAGGGCTTTATTATATCGATACCCTATGTCACTTAACAAAATACCAAACTGATCAGGCGGTATTTTTCCTCTAAACTCACAAACTTGTTCTGACTCATTTATGTCAATAACATGAAATGTTGAAAAGTCTTTACCATCACCTCTGGCAATATCCGCTGACACAACATATTTGTGATCAGGTAATGGGTATTTCCAAAGCCAGATTCCGTGCTCAGGACCTGTTTTTTCAACAGGCGTTCTGGTAGCAACTCTAAGCTTTTCAAAATCTTCTGCATTAAGGAATGTGTCACCTGATGATGCAAAGTCACACATAAGCTCTTGAGAGACTTGCTTTCTCGTCATCTGTCGTGATTCTTTTTCAAACCACGCTTGATTACGCTCAGGATGCACATCCCACATAAGCTTAATTGGATTAAAGTCTGAAACTCCTGTTTCAGCATCAACCCAAAGCTTGTGATATTGATTTCCTACACCGTTAGGAGTACTGAGGATAATGGCACCTCCTCCTGTTGAAAGTGTAGGATAAAGACCTTTCCACAGTTCATCAAAATTTCTAATGAATGCAGCCTCATCAATGATCAAAAGCGAAAGAGCTTCAGATCTACCTGCGTCCTCGGATGTAGGAACCGCTTTGATAACTGATCCATTTGAGAATTCAACGCTTGTTTTTGTTTCTGAAACGATTTTAGGAATCAATAGCCAAGGAGGAAGTGAAGCAAGCATAGTCTTCACTTTTCTTACGAAGTTTGTTGCAGTTCCCATTTTGGTTGCGATAACAAGGATATTCTTTTCCTTGTAAAATATCGCTCTCCAAAGAGCAAAAGCAGCTGTGACGGTAGAAAGTCCAAGCTGTCTGCTTTTAAGAACAATGTTAAATCTATGCTTTACGAACTCATTAACACATGTGTCCTGAAATGGGAATGTCTTGAAATTGATTAGTCCTCTTTCAGGATGCGTGATTTTAGTCCACTTATTGATGAAGTGGACGGGATCTTTACCGCATTTTATGATTTCTTCGGTTTGCCCTTGCTTTGAAACAGGCATCAGTTCACCGTTATCAGAACCCTATATCTGTAATAGGCAATTCTCCTGGGGTTATGTGCTGTTGCCTGAATGATTTCAATTTCATCATTTTCATTGGTGATTTTTGTTTTTATTTCTTCTCCTGACAGGGCTTTGTACTCTTTAGCAATGCTCTTAAGTGCATCTTTTAGCATAGCCTTTGCCCTATCAGCTTCACGACTAGTTTGCTGCCTAAATGATGTTTCACTAGCATAGTGAACAACACATGTGTAGCAAAGCTCTAATCCTTGAGTGCCAATAATTTTTGATGTAATTGATGTTGTTCCATCTCTTGAACCCTTGCAAGTTTCAAGAGCTTGGCCAAGTGCATTGTAGTTCATTCTAACTCCTTTTATTATTTATCTCTTAGCGAAACAAATTGTCTTGCATTAATAGCGTTTTGCAGGAGATTATTTTCAGGTCTCCATCCTTCTTTCCATGCTTTTTGATTAGGCTCAAAAAATTGTTGTTCGCATTCTCTGCAACAGCTTGCATTTTCAAAAGCTTCAACATCTCTAGAGTCAACAAGCACAAATTGACATACAGGGCAAAATGTAGGAACTTTAGGTGAGGTACTATTAACTATTCGGAATTGAATCAATGGCGCTAACATGTGCATCTGGTCCTTGTGTTGTAATCTCAATGAAGCCGTCAACGGCATCCTTAATTGCGTCAACATGCGAAATAACAAGAATGGTTTTAAAGAATCTCTTTAGAGAGTGCAAAAGCTTATTACAAGCTTCAACATTTTGCTCGTCCAGAGCTCCAAAGCCTTCATCAATAATGAGAATATCAGACTTTGGAAGGCTTGAAATATTAATCAATGCAACTCGAATGGCTAGTGATGAAAGCATCTTTTCCATGCCTGATCCTAATTCCACAGGCCTACGAGAATCTCCATAATCAAGGAAAACATCAAGATCTGAACCTGACTCATCGGTTTCAAGCGTGATTGTAAAACCCGTCACACCTTGAAGAATTTTTGCAATTTCTCCATTGATTCTTGGAAGTTCATCCCTTACAATTAGCATAGGAATGCCATCTTTTCCATAGGCGCTCAAAAGCTTATCATAAAAATCTTTCTTGCCAGTCACATCATTAAATCTTGCTTCTTCTTCATTTAGAACTCTTAGCTTTTCCTGCATTACGGCTTTTTGACTAGTGACATTAGTGATTGAAGCTCTTGTTGACTTCAATTCATCTTCAGCTTGTGCAAGCCTTCGACGACTATTTGAAGCAATCTCAGCATCAGGTGAATCTGAAATGTTTTCTTGTGCAATTTGGATTTCTTGCTTGATTTCAGAGATCATCGTAAGAATTCTTTCAACATTGCTAATCGAAAGCTTGTATTTTGCATCAAGCGCAATCTTTTCTGATGCTAGAGTTTTTTCACGAGAAATAGCATCATTGTATTTCTTTACTTTCTCAATCACATCTTCAATTTCATTTGATTTAATGGTATCTGTGATTTGCTTGATAGTTTCCTTAAGCTCTTCAAGCTTTTTACGCTGATCTTCAATAAGCTTTTTGTCTTTGATAGAATCCTTAATAAACTTGCATGTTGGGAAACTTTCACCACATGGAACTTCACTTAGCTTGGAAACTGACTTTTCTTGATTTCCAAGGATAATTTTCTCTCTGTCAAGCTGATGACGAGAATTAATTTCATTTTTTACAAGATTTTCATGCTCTCTAATTTTAGCATTCATTTCTACAATTGGGAAAATATTTCTAATCTTCTCAATTGAGGCAAGCTTTTTGCTTACTTCCTGAATGCTTTCTTGCATACTAATTTGATTGTTTTGCTCATGTGAAAGCTTAGCTTCCATAAGCCGAAGCTTGTTGAGCATTTCATCAACTTCACTTCTAGTGTAGCCCTTCTTTTCAGGTGTATTTTTTAGAATACTTCTAATGCTCTCGACTTCTTTTTCAAGAACAAAAAGTTTTGCATTGTAATCGGAAAGTTTTGCATCAGCATCCATAGAAATTTGCTGATACTCATTTCTAAGATTTCTAAAGTTTCTTTCTGGCATTGATCTCAAAATTGCTTTTAATGAAACATGCTCTTCTTTTAATTTTGCATGAATTGCATCAAGCACATGAAGATCAAGAAATCTTGAAAGCAAATTTTTTCTGAAGGTTGCTTTTTCACGAATGAAATTGTTCATTTCTCCTTGGGCTGCAAATGATGTAATAAGAAAATCTTCAGGACTTCCTACTAATTTTCTAAGGATTTTCTCTGAGTCTTTTCTTTGCTCACCTGACAAATCCGATTGAAGGTCACCCTGCTCATCAAGTTTTAGCAAGTTAAGATTGGTGCTAGAAAATACATGACCTTTTTTGTTCGAATGCTTCGTTGTTTGCCTTTCAGCCTTGTAAGGAATCCCATTAACACTAAAATTAACCGATGCTAGACAATAGTCTTTCCTTGTATTGACGACATGTTGTGATTTGAGGCTTCCTCTATCAGTGGTATTGAAAAGTGAGTACATAAGAGTGCCAGGAATTGATGACTTACCAATCCTGTTTCGACCAAAAAGTCCTACTACACCTGTCAATTGATTAAAGTCAATAGAGTTTCCTTTTCCATATGAAAAAGTATTGTCCCATTCAAGCTTATCAAGTGTCCACTTCTGGTTTCTGATGACTTCATCTTCGCTAGAAATTCCACTTAAAATTTGCTTAATTGTTTCTGTGTATTTTTCAATGTCAGGATCACCCTTTAAGAAGGAGCTCAACAAAGATCGATGAGTTTCGGCATCTCGAAGACTCATTCTTGTTGTTTCAAGCTTTTCAGTAAACTTTGAACTGCTAGTTTCAGTTCCCCATTTCCAAACAATCTCGTGTGAATTCAGACTTTCTTTTAGGTAAGCAGTAAGCTGCTTTATTTCTTCCTGAAGTAGATTCTTCTCGGCAGCAATTCTAAATCTTGCGCCCTTCAATGATGTGTCAATAGAGTCAATTGTTTCTTCTACGGATCCTTTCCAATCAATAGTGATGAAAGGATGCGGAGTCTTTAGTAGCTTTCTTTCTACTTTAAAGTTGTCGTTATCGAAGATTTCCCAAAGCAAGTACCCCTTATCTTGGGTTTCTCCAAAGTTCTGCTGGATTGTTGAACCTGGGTATGCAAATCTTTTTTCCTTATCAAGGAATTGAAACTTGTGAATATCACCAAACATTCCAAAGTGACATCCCTTGAAAAGATCAAGATCATTATCACCATCAGTTGGGAAATCAGAATCGGTAACGGCTCCTCTTAATGAACCATGATAAAGCGCAATAAGAGTATCACCCTTTCTTGAAATATTTTCCCACCCCTCTTCATCAAAGCAAGAGAAGTTGACAAATCTTACACCTTGCATATGTGACGGAAAGTTTCCTGACTTTTTCATCAGGATAAGATTGTCAATTCCAAGAGCTTCAATTAGAGGGCTAATGGCATCTTGCCTATCCTGATTATGGATAAGACCATCATGATTACCAAGGCAAATGTATGTAGGCGCAATTTCAGCCATAGACTTGAACCACCATGTAAGGCATTCAATAATCTCAGGAGAAATTCCTTGTGTCTTAGTATGAACAATGTCGCCTGCAATTACAATTGCATCCACATTTTCTTTCTTCAGCTGCTTAAATGCTTGTGAAAAAACATTTCGATATTCATCATGTCGCGACAGACCGCGCCAATGGATATCAGCAAAATGAGCAATCTTATAACTTTTCAAAGTAGTGACCCCGAGCTAATATTACGAATGAGATGAAAGAGTCTATCGTTTGGCTGCCAATTTTCAGCTTCTTTTATTGCAGAGAGCAATTCATTTTGTGGCATTTCTCCCACATCTTTGTAATTGCCTGTATTTAGGAATCTTACATTAACACCATGAGAAAATAAAAGTTTTGCAATTTCATGTGACTTTTTTCTCATATCACTATCAAGAGCAAGAAGAACAGGAGTTTCATTCTCTACAATTCTATGAAAGAGAGCATGTTTGGTTGATAATGAAGATCCCAGAAGGCATGTAGCATTACCTTTCATTTTGATAAGATCAAAAGGACCTTCAACCAGAGTGAGCTCTTGATTCCAATTAATATCTAACTCATTGAAAATGATATCACGTCTTTCAACCTTGGGGTTAAGATAGCGAATGGAAGCATCAGCATCTATGGCTCTTCCTGTCCAATAATTAAGATTTCCTTCATTGTCATATGAAGTAATAATTGCTCGACGACGACATCCGCCACGAGTTGATGTTCCAATCCTAAATCTCCAGATATCACTGTCATCGATTCCTCTGTCTGCAAGGTATTTGATAACTGCATTGAAGTCAGGATCAATACTGTCACCTACGAGAGGAACAAATCCTGTAGGTAGCTCAACTTTCTTCTCTTCTTCAATGGGTTCATCAAGAAATTTTTTCTGTTCAACAGAACCAAATCGTTGGATCCATGCAGATCTATGATTTTTGGCGAACTTTCCAAGAAGGGATGCAATAGAGCGACCTTTTGATCCACAAACCCAGCAATGCCACATTTCAGTGTCAAGACGAACACAAAGCTTTAGCTTATCCTTGTGCTGGCAGGTAGGACACTTAAAGACAGCATTAATGCCATCCTTCGCTAGATGACCTTGGCCAATTGCATTGGATAGAAAACGCAAGCGTTCTGCAACATCAATCATAAAATGATATTACACTACTTGTCTAAGTTTTTCAATCCTGCTGATGCAAGTAAAAAAGCATCTGCGGCATCTACGCTTCCGTGAACAAGAACTTCCTCACCTTTTCTTTTACCTGATTTCATTGTTCTTGTTTTCCAAAATTTTGCATCCGTTCTTTCCATTGCCCACTTCACAACATGCTCTTTTGTATTTTGTCCTTTAGGAACTTTAAGTCCTACAAGAGAGCGAGCCCTAATCGCAGGTATTGAAACGGGTGCAATATTCCAAATTTTCCAACAAATGTATGAAACAATAGCATTGAATTTTGCAAGGGTAATGATTACATGAGCTGATGAACTTCCTGATCTAAAACCTAAGACATTTTCTTCAACAAAAATTTTTGCTGGTATGGGCAAAGATCTCAGTCCTTTTTCAATATGATCAGCCTTTTCATGCATGGTTTCTGCATCCGAGAGATCAAACCATCCAATATCATGAAGTGAACCATCAGGATTTAGAAGAGCCCAACCTGTACAAGAGGTTGAAATATCAAGCCCAAGAACGAGATCAGAAGTCAAACTTAACCTTGATAAGGAATTTGTCTGAGAGTCGTTTTGCAACGGGTTGTGCAATTTCTGCTCTTCCAACGATATTGAGGTTTTCATCATGAAAGTTAACTCTTGTTATGTAAACTATTGGATTAGAATTTTCATTTGCATAATCAGATGCAGTTAATGGCAAGTAAGATGGGCTTGAGCTTGAGTTTATTTTCCATGCAGGAACTTGAACATTTGCTGTTAGAAGTGGAACAGGTTGCTCACCTCTAAAATTTACTTCGAATCCATTTTTTCCAAATAAGTCTCCCCAGTAGGGAGATGTGATACAAGCAATTCCTTCCTCATAAAGTAATGTTCCAACAGTGTTCCATTTTGCATGAGGAGTTGTGCAATCTGCTCTGTATAAACCACCAGCTTCATTGTCATTAATGGTAAATGATAGCAATCCTTTGCTTCCAGTAAAAGAATTGTCAGCAAGAACAAAAGTTCCAGGATGAATTTTGCTTCCGTAAAGAAGATTTGAGATATTGAAGAATGAAACTAAATTTGATGAATCATCAACATTTTTATTATCTGATGTTGAGATTGTGCCTGATGGGAAAAGTACACTAGGGTAAACAGAACCACTTGGCCATATCAATAAACCATCTGAGGTCTCGGTTGTATTGCCACCTAAAACAT
>Ga0164292_10003607_pt1 | contig 12633 bp, 11 predicted proteins | sample GEODES117metaG_FD_111486 | JGI IMG/M metagenome (GOLD analysis project Ga0164292, IMG submission 111486) | Eutrophic lake water microbial communities from Lake Mendota, Wisconsin, USA - GEODES117 metaG | ecosystem: Environmental > Aquatic > Freshwater > Lake | place: USA: Lake Mendota... | reverse complement strand
CGGCGCAGCACCGCATCGGCGAGCCCGGTGAACTCGTCGCCAAAGATGTAGAGCCCCATGCGCATGTTCGGATCGTTGGGGTCGTGGAGCAGACGGAGTGCGCGAAAGATGCCCGGGACCGGATTGCTCTCGCTGAAGACATCGTAGCGGCGCAGCGCCCGCTTGATGCCCTCGCGCGTCTCCGGACTGTCGGGAAGCCATTGGGCGCCGCCACGTTCGCCGAGCACGAAACGTCCGTCGGCATCCAAGACCTGTATGCCGTCCACCTGCGGGTACACGTCGAGGACCTCCTCGACCTTGCGAATCACGATCGGCCAGAGCTGACCAGAGTTGAAGTCGCGCATCGACCCCGAGGTGTCGATGACGAAGGCGATGTGGTTGCTCCCGACCGGCACGCCGACCGGTGCGGGGTCGACCTTCGGAAGGACCATCTCGGGTTTTTTCTGCCGCGCGGCGATTGCGCGGCGCAGTTCGTCGACATCGACGAGGAGCGCCTCCTGGCCGGCCTTTTCGCGCGAAAGCTGGCGGTCCAGATCATCGAGGAGCGACTGCAGGTCGGAATTCTTGAGCTTGGTGTCGGCGGTGAGGACGAGGGCCTCGGTGTAGTTCCGTTCGAGCTCCTGTTTGCTCTGGGTGAGGTTGGCGAGGCTGGCCAAGTGGGCGGCAAGCATGCGCTGGAGGGCCTCGACGGTGGCGCGTTGGTTCTTTCCCTGCGCGCCGATCGTGAGCACGAAGATCAGGATCATCGCGCCGAAGCCGCAGCAGATGCAGTCTAGGAACGAGAGGCTGAAGACCTCGATCTTGCGGCGACGGATCATGCTTCGGGCCAGGTTTTCGCCGGGCTGACCAGCGCCCCGCGGGTGCGGTTCGCCAGTTCCCAGAAGAGGGCTGGAGCGGCGGGATCGCCGCTCATCGGGAGAAGGATCGTGCTGACTGGGATGCGCTCCGGCAGTCCGCGCACGGCTTCGCGGAAGAAACGGATGCGTTGCTCGTCGTTGGTGTCGCCTTCGCTCAGGAAAGAGTCGCTCGCGGTGGGCAGGCCATCAGTCAGCAGCACGATCGAGTCCGGCAGCCTCGACAGCGTACGCACGCGGAAAAAGGCGCGTTCGAGGTTCGCGCTGCCTTGCGGCACGATTTCGCGCAGGCGGGTGACGACCTGCTTAAGAGTCTGGCGGTCGCCGGTGGAAAACCACTCGTCGCTCCGGTCCGGCAGGATCAGCCCGGCATCATCGCTGAAGAGCAGCACCTGGAACCGCGTCTTCTCATCGAGCGAGGCGATCATCCACTCGAGCGAGCGGAGGGTGCGCTGCCACTTCGGGGCCTCGCGCTTGCGGGCTTCGCTCTCCTCGAGGAGCGCGGAGGCCTCTTCGACGGTCTCGCCGAGCATGGAACCGGACGTGCGGACGATGAACAGGACGCATTCGCCTTCCAGCTTTACCCCGGTGAGGTATTGCCGTCGGTCGACCTCCGGGATGGGAATGGGGGACTGGTCAACGGTCGGCAGTGCCTTCTTCTGGTCGAGCAGCGAGGCCAAGGCCTCGCGGAGTTGGCCAGTCTGCTCCAGCATCGCGAGCAGCTGACGCTGGCGCTCGGTGAGCTTGAGTTGGGTCTCGGTGGTCTTCTGCTGCAGTGACGGAAGTTCCGCCTGGGCCGCGGCGAGCAAGCGTTGGATGCGCTCCACCTCGTTGCGCGTGGTGGCGACCTGCGTCTCCATGCGCCGAACGCGTTCGTCGAGGTCGTCGACGTTGACGCGGTCGACCGAGCGCTTCTGGGCGACTGTGAGGATAAAGATGAGGATGATGGCGCCGAAGCCGCAGCAGATGCAGTCGAGGAACGAGAGGCTGAAGACCTCGGTGTCGCGACGTTTCTTGGCCACGGCCATGGGGTCGGGTCAGTTTGCCGTCGGACAGTGGGCGAGCAGCACGTCGACCGTGTGGCTTCCGGTGCGGAAGACCAGTCGGTCACCCGTCTCCAGATCGATGCGGGCGCGTCGGTCACCGGTGGCCTCTGCCGGGGCAGGGTCCTCGAGTTGCCAGTGGCCAGCGGTGCGCTCCAACGCGATGCAGCAGTTGGCCGCGGGATTGAAAGACTCGGGAAGGGGGAGGGTAGCACCCTGGCCTTGGGTGCCGATGGTGACGCGGTCGCGGCCGGCGAGGGATAGGCCCAACCCTTCGAGCACCAGATGAGTCGGGGGCGGGTGCGGCAGGGCGTTGGCCCTGGCCTTCTGCACGTGAACGTCCCACGGTGCGGAGACGCGTCGCGCCGCAAACTCCGATGGCACGGAGGTGACAACGGGGACGTCGGCCAGATCGGTGGGCGTGGCAAAAAGCGCTCCGGCCAGTTGGGCGGCGCCGGCCGCCGCGGCGCCCGCGGGCAGGTGGAGGAATCGGACGAAGCCCGCGGTCCGCAGGCGCGCCTCCAGCAGTGGGACGCGGCCTGCGCGTTCTGAGAGCGCGACGGCGCAGAGACCCGGTCGGAGATGATTCTCCTCGGTGAAGGCGAGGATCGACTTCAGGAGCGCCTCGGTGAAGGCCTGCGCATCGGCTCCGAGACTGTCACGCTTGACCGGCAGTTCATAGCCCCGCCGGGCGGTGTTGATCTGATACACGAAGTCGGCCTCGTTCCCGTAGAACAGGCTCTTGGTCTGGTTGTAGAAGAGCTGCTCCGTGCGTCCGTCGGCCATGACATCGAACGACGTCTGGCGCAGGAAGCGGTTGGCCATGGTCCCGGTCAGATGTTTCAGCAGCGCGATCAGTCCCGAACCCGGGAGGTGCAGGAAGGCGCGCCGCTCGAGTCGCTCACCCGACACCAGCAGAGACAGCTCGGCGGCGTGCAGGTGGAGATCGAGGTGGATGACTGGGCGCGCCGGGTTGAACCGGGGGGCGCGAGGGTCGCAGAGGGAGGCCGTCGCCAGATCGACGATGCCGCAGAGCGGTAGCTTCAGGTCCGCCGCCATCCCGAGGAGCAGGCCGACCTTCTCCTCGGCGACCGCCGGGTCTCTCAGGTAGGCGCCGGGGACGGCGAGGGCCATTCGGGTGGAAGAGGGCGAGCTGATGCGCAGTCTTTCGGAGAAGCGGCGCAGAAAGGTGTAGGCGATCTCGGAATACGAGAGTGGTCGTGACTCTCCGGTGAGCGCAGTCGGCTCAAGGCTAAGCTTGCTCCAGAACGAGTGAATCACGTTCCGCGGGCGGATCAGCCAGACGTCCTCCGCAGCCTGACCGCAGACGAACGCGTTGCCGTCCCGCAGTGCGTAGCCCGGCCAGGACGACGCTCCGTCTTCGGTGGCCACCCGCAGGAGGGTGGGTTGCGACCCGTCCGATACGGCGGCCTGCAGATTGGCATCACAGAGTTCGAGTCCCTGCGTCATGGGTCAGGAGCGGGATGATCCGGGGTGGTGGCTACGCCACTGACTTGGACGCGGGGTTCTCCTGCGAGGGGACCTTCATGACGTCGATCAGTCGATCGCGGCAGTAAGTTTGTGTCTCGATGACGAACGCCTCCTGACGGGACTGCATCATGTGGAGGATGAACATCAGCACCAAGCTGAGCAGCAGCGCGACCAAGGTGGAATTGAAGGCGAGGCCGAGCCAACTGGTGACGGCGGAGATGTCCCCTTGGATCGCTTCCTGAGCGTAGGCGAGCGCATAGCCGATGCCGCGCACGGTGCCGATGAAGCCGATCGCGGGGATCGCCCAGGCGATGTACCGGACGAGTGAAAGAGCCGAGTCGAGTTGGTCGGCGGCGAGCTCAGTGCGTTCCTTCACCGCATTGGAGGCATCTTGAATGGAATGCGAGGCGTGGAACCGGTGTAGAGCTGCCAGGAGACACTCCGGCAGGAGGCGCTCGCGCAGCTTGGGGTCACGCTCGACCTGGACCTTGAGCTCCTTGTAGCGGTCAAAGGCGTCCTCCGGAATGATGCGCTCGCCCTCCTGGAGGGCGAGAAAGTCGCGCTTGAACAAGCGGCGCTCCCGGCCGATCTGGGTCAACTTGTAGCTGAGCACCGTCATGCCCCACAGAAACAGGATGATTTCCCACTGCTGCTCCGGGTCGCGGATGATGATGTAGATTGATCGTTCGTCGAGGTTAGCGGACGCATTGGCGCCGGCCTGGGCGCGCATGACCTTGTTCTTGAGCAGCAGTTCGTCGGCTTGCGGCCGGACGACGGCGCTATAGAACATCTCGACGACCACGATCGCGAGGATCAGGCCGAGGTTCGGGACGAGGAACTCCAGGGAGAGAAGCCCCTTGTTGCGGGAGATCATGCGGAGGGCGGGGAGGGGAAAGCAGCGGGCCTTGTGAACCGCCGGGAGAGCAGGCCGGAAGGCACTTCCGGTGCGCGATTGAAAAAGCCCAAGCTTTGACTAAGATACTGCGGAGTTGCCTGAGCGCAATGCCGGTTTAGCATCTCAAACGATCCCTCTCCCCGCATGACTGCGTCCCGTCGTTCTCTCCGTTTCGTGATCGCGAGCGTGACCGCGTCGGCGGTCCTCGTTGGCCTCACTGCCTGCAACTCGCCCGCTCCCTCCAAGACCGCCACGGGTGCTGGAACGGGTGCGATGGCCGGGGCCGTGGTCGGCGGACTGGGCGCCGGTGCGACCGGTGGCAACACCAGCACCGGTGTGCTCGCGGGTGCCGCCGCCGGAGCGCTGATCGGGGGGGTCGTGGGGATGGTCAAGGACTCCAAGGAACGCAAGGAGCAGGATCGCCTCGCGCAGGAGCGGGCGTACCAGCAAGAGTTGGCCCGCAAGCGGGCTGAGGAAGCGAAGCGGAAGGCGGAGGTCGAGGAGGAGTTGGCCGTGACTCAGGGTTTCCGCATTTCCGAGATGGAATTGGCCGACGCTCAGAAAAAGGTCCAGCAGGCCAACGAGCGACTCCAGAAGCTGAAGGAGGAGCGCACCGCCGCCTTGAGCAAGAAACGGGCACTGGATGAGGCGAATGAGAAGCTTCTACTCACTGAGGCGGAGATTGCCCGGATGGAAGAAGAGTTGGCCCGGCTCAAGAGCGATGATGCGGCGTCAGCCGCGCTGGCACCGGCGGCTCCAGCCCCGGCGGGCGGCGCTTCCGCATCCACGGCCGGACAGAACAAAGCCCCTGGCGCGCCGTAGGCCGCGCCCCTTCGTTCGTGCGCTGCGCCACCAACGTTCGCCGGACTCCGGGAGGGTTCATCGTGGCGGGTCTGCTGTTGCTGGTATCTGGCTGCGCGACCTCGTACCCGGTCAAGGTGGAGGCAGTCAGATCGGGCCGACCTTCGCCAGGCCTCGCGTATCAGATCCAGCTGAAAGGTTTGTCGCCGGATGGGGTGGTCCGATTGCGCGAGACCGAGGCCGCCACGTACGTGCGCACGGCGCTGTCCGGGCGTGGCTTCTACGAGGCTCCCTCCGCGGACCGCGCGGACGTCGTGATCGAAGTGGAGTTCGGCATCGAGCCGGTGCGCGGCCGGGACGGACCGGACCGGGTGCCGATCTACGCCGAGGTGGCGGGCGGCGTGCGGCAGGAGACGGTCACCGTCACCGATCCGCAGGGTCGAACCTCCACGGAGACAGTCAACGTGAAGACACCCGCGCGCCGCGAGGTGATCGGATATCATCAACTCGTGGACGCGACGCCGGTCTATGAAAAGTTCCTGCGCATCCGGGCCCGGGAGTCGCGGGCTCGCGACAAAGATGGGACCCCCAAGGATCTTTGGAGCGTGGAGGTGACCAGCGAGGACGGCAGCAATGATCTCCGGCGCTATCTCCCCGTGCTGGCCTCGGTGACGATGCGCTCGCTCGCGGGAGAGGTGACTTCCGGCGACATGCGCGTACGCGAGGACGACCCGGACGTGGCGTTTGTGCGGCGCGGGCTGTAGCATCGCGGCGCTTCGCCGCTTGCGCCCTTCGTGCGCCCTTGCAGAGTGGCCCGCATGGCGTTGCATCCCTTCACTGATCCGTCCTTCGCGATCCGTTGGTCTGAGCATACCGCGGAGCATGCGGTCCCCGATCTCGACGCGGCGTTGGCCCGGGCGCAGGCGGCGATTGACGCGATTGCGCGCGCGGATTTGGCGACGCTGAGCTTTGCGACGACCTTTGGAGCGCTTGAACAGGCCACGGAGGAATTGGACTTTGCCTGGGATAAACTCTCGCACCTGCAGTCAGTGGCGGACTCCCCCGCAGTGCGCGAGGCCTACAACGCGCTGCTGTCAAAGGTCACCGTCTTCCACGCCAAGATCGAACTGAATCCGGATCTCTGGCTGCGGTTGAAGACGTTCGCCGCCACTCCGGCCGCGCAGGGGTTGCAAGGGATCGAGGCCCGCCTGGTGGCGGATCAATTGGCATCTTTCAGGCTGGCGGGTGCCGACCTGCCGGCGGAGTCACGGGCACGTTTGGCGGCGATCGAGGAGGAGCTGGCGCAGCTGACCCAACGCTACTCGGAGAACGTGCTCGATGCGACCAATGCCTGGCAGTGCGTGGTGGAGGCGCCGGCGCGGCTCGCCGGATTGCCCGCGCATGCGGTGGCGGCGGCGCTGGCGAGCGCGCAGCGCAAGGGCCTCGGGACCGCAGATCGTCCGGCGTGGCGGTTCACGTTGCAGGCCCCCTCGCTCGAACCCGTGATGACCTATGCGGTGGACGAGAGCCTTCGTCGCGACATGTGGCTGGCTTCGATGGCGATCGGGGCGGAGGGGGATCGCAATAACGAACCGTTGGTGAAACGAATCCTCGCCCTACGTCGGGAGAAGGCCTCGCTGCTCGGCAAGGAGCACTTCGCCGACCTCGTGCTGGAGCGACGCATGGCCAAGACGGGAGCGCGTGCGCTCGCATTCATCGAGGACCTGCGGCGTCGCGCGGCTCCGGGATTCGAGCGCGAGTGCCGCGAGTTGGAGGCTTTCAAGGCGGAGCAGACCGGTGAGCCAGCCGGCCCGCTGAAGCCGTGGGAGGTGTCCTTCTGGGCGGAGCGACTCCGGAAGTCCCGTTACGCTTTCGACGAGGAGGCGTTGCGCCCCTATTTCCCGATGGATCGCGTGGTCGCCGGCATGTTCGAGATCGTACGGCGCGTGATGGGCCTGCGCGTCGTCGAAAAGCCGGCGGGCAGCTTCGAAGCGTGGCACGAAGAGGTGCGTGCGTACGACATGTTTGACGGCGGCGGACGGCACCTCGGCGCGTTCTATGCTGACTGGCACCCGCGCGAGTCGAAGCGGGGTGGTGCGTGGATGGGCAGCCTGATCACCGGAACTCCACGCCCGGGTGGCCCGCGTGGACCCCATCTCGGCTACATCTGCGGGAATATGACCCCGCCGGCCGGGGGCCGGCCCGCGTTGCTCACGCACCGCGAGGTGAACACCGTCTTCCATGAATTCGGCCATCTTCTGCACCACCTCCTCTCGGAGGTCCCGGTGCGCTCTCTCGCGGGAACCAATGTGGCGTGGGACTTCGTGGAGCTACCCTCTCAGATCATGGAGAATTGGACGTGGGAGCGCGAGGGTTTGGATCTCTTTGCGCGGCACCATGAGACGGGGGAACCGATTCCCCAGACCCTATTCGAGAAACTCGTCGCCGCGCGCCGCTTCCGCGGTGCCGCGGCGGTGATGCGACAGCTCCAGTTCGGGAGAATGGATCTGATCATGCATATGCGATCGGCGGAGTTCCTCGACGGAGAGCTTGAGGCGAACGTGCGGGCCGTGATCGCGGATTGCCTGATTCCCACCCAGCCGCCGATGCCCACGGTCGTGAAGCGCTTCAATCACCTGTTCAGCGATCCGGTGGGCTACGCAGCGGGCTACTATTCGTACAAGTGGTCCGAGGTGCTCGATGCGGACGCCTTCACTCGGTTCCAGCGTGAGGGCATCTTCAACGCTCAGACGGGCGCCGACTTCGTGACGCACATCCTGAGCAAGGGTGATTCGGCTGATCCGGGGGACCTTTACCGCGCCTTCATGGGGCGCGATCCCGATCTCTCGGCGCTGCTCATCCGGAGCGGACTGACCGCTGCGTAGGTCACGAGCCGCGCTCTGCTGCTCGCGGGCCTAGCTTGAAGTCTGGCCGGACGCGCCGTTGCCGCCCAGATAGCGGTGGCGCACGAAGCGCCACGCGGACACAAAGAAGGCGGTCAACGGGATCGCGAGCACCATTCCCAGCAGTCCGCCGAGCGCGGTGCCCCAGAAGAAGATCGCGACGATGATGGTCACCGGGTGCAGGCCGGTGCGGTTCGACATGATTTTTGGGGTGAGAAACCACCCCTCGATGTTCTGCACAACGATCTGCACGCCGAGCGTGAGGGCGGCCAACTGCCAGCCGCCTTCAGGCTGCAGGAGAGCGACTGGAATCGTGATGGCCAGCCCAAGAATCGAACCGAGGTACGGGACGACATTCAGTAAACCGAGCAGGAATCCGATGACGGCGCCGAACTTCAGCCCCACGGCGACGAATCCCGCGGCGTAAAGCAGCCCCATGATCAGCCCGATCAGCAGCTGCCCACGGAAAAAAGAGATGATGATCGAGACGAACTCGCGCGCGAGAAATGCGAGATCGGTGCGCAACGAAGGACTCAGGAACGGCAGTTGCTCGGGAATCCGGTCGGCGGGATGGGCGCGGGAAAGCAGAAAGAAGAAAAAGTAGATCGGGATCACCGCGACCTGCGTGATGAAGCCCACTCCTTGGGCGATCCCTGAACCTGCCGCCGCGAGACTCGGGACCGCGTCGCGAATGAACGACTGCAGTTGCTGACCGACGCGTTCGATGATCGTCCGGAGGGTCGGGTTCTCCCAATAGCGCTCCAGCAACTGCGCCCACTCAGGTGTGTGCGTGCGGAGGAAAACCCCCGCCCTTTCCCAGAGAACCGGGACGTAGGCCACGAGGTCGAGCACCTGAGCCAACGCGGGTGGGACGAGGGTAAAGCCCACTGCGGCGACGGCTACGGCGAGGAGACCGCAGACGAGCACGACGGCGGCAAGACGGCGAAGGCGCCACCGGTGCTCGAGTGCCTCCACGACCGGCCGGAGCATGAGCGCGAGGATGCCGGCCACGGCAAGCGGCCAAAGCACGCTGGAAAAACGAGCGACCAAAGAACCGAGCACGACGACGGTTCCCAGAAGGACGAGGCTCACGACCGCGAAGGCCAGGCAGGTCAGAGCGGCGGCGACGACCTTCCGCTGAGTGGGGGAGAACAGCGTCTCCGGAGCGGGAGCGGGGCTGGGCTCGTTCATCACTTCAATCAGGCGGATGGTGGGGTTGGGTGCGAGCCTCGTTTTGCGCCCGCCTTCTCCCCTTGCTTGAACCAGAGGCGCCAGCAGACTGGTCGACGCCATGTGTGGCCGTTATCGACTCAAGGATCCCGACCGCGTTCTGGACGCTCTCCGCGCGGTCTTCGGCGAGCGTCTCGGCCCGGTCCGCCTTGAAAGGCGCTGGAACATCGCGCCCTCGCAGCAAGTGACGGTGCTTCATGCCGAGGGGGATCAGGTGGAGGGCCAAGGCATGCGCTGGGGCTTCGTGCCGCCGTGGGACCGGAGCGAGAAGCCGCGACTGGCTCCCATCAACGCGCGCAGCGAGGAGGCCTTCGGCAAACCCATGTTCCGCGAGGCGGTCCGTGCTCGGCGGTGCCTCGTCCCGGCTGACGGCTTCTACGAGTGGCAGCGGACTGACGCGACAAGCAAGACGCCCTTCTGCATCGGGCTCACGCACGAGCGACCCTTCTTTCTCGCGGGGATTCACACGGACGCCATCGCGGATGTGCGCCCGCCGACCTTTGCCCTGCTTACGACGCGCCCGAATGCCGCCGTGGCTCCCGTGCATGATCGGATGCCGGTTATCTTGGAGGCCTCTCGGGCGGCGTCGTGGTTGCGCCCCGGCGCGTTGGCGGAGGCGGACTATCGCCTGCTGTGCGAGCCCCTCGCAGCGGACCAGATGCTCCTCTGGCCGGTGTCGACGTTGGTCAATAATCCACGCCACGAGTCGGCCGAGGTGTGTGTGCCGGTCGGTGGATGAGGAAGACGCTTTTCCGGGCTTGCCGCGGCGTCCCGGGCAAGGGGAGCATGGGCCGCGGCGCCTCGCCGATCTCCCTCCTCCTACGTTTCGCCCCATGATGCTCTCGGTGAACCTTGATTGCGAAGCTCGCCGCACGGACTCGCGGTGCCGATCGGAAGCACGCGTGGTGGGCGCGAGGCGAATGCAGATGAATGTCTCGTCACGGTCGGAGCATGGAAGCGCCGGAGATCACTTTGTATGAATATCGTAATTACAGGAGTCACCCGGGGCTTGGGACGTGCGCTGGCGCGCGAGTTCATTGCGGGAGGCCACACTGTCTTCGGATGTGGGACCAATGGAGAGGCGATCTTTGATCTCCGCTTGGAGTATGGAGCTCCAAATGACTTCGCGCTCGTCGACGTCGCGCAGGACGTGAAAGTCAGCATCTGGGCGACCAGCGTTCTGGCGGGCCATCCCGCGCCTGATCTCCTGATCAACAACGCAGCCGTGATCAATTCCCCGGGCCCGCTTTGGACGCAGGGGGACGCCGCGTTCACCCGCTTGGTCGACGTGAACTTGCGTGGAGTGGCGAATGTGATCCGCCACTTCGTGCCCGCGATGGTGCAGCGCGGATCCGGGGTGATCGTGAATCTGTCCTCCGGCTGGGGCCGGAGCGTGTCTCCTGATGTAGCTCCCTACTGCATGTCCAAGTGGGGCATCGAAGGACTCACCAAGGCGCTCGCTGCTGAGTTGCCGGCCGGAATGGCAGCCGTGCCGCTGAATCCCGGGGTGATCGATACCGACATGCTGCGAACGGTCTGGTCGGGTGGGGCAGCGGAGTACCCCAAAGCGGAGGTCTGGGCCAAACGGGCCGCGCCGTACCTCCTCTCGCTCAGCGCGCGCGATAACGGTCGCTCACTGAGCGTGCCTGGAGCGGAGGACTGAGCGATGTCCGAGCCTTTGATCCTCGCTTCGGCTTCGCCGCGGCGCCGTGCCTTGCTCACGCGCCTCGGTTGCCCCTTCACCGTGGTCGAAGCCCGCGTGGTGGAGGACGAAGATCCGCTTCTCGATCCCCGCATCATGGTCGCCCGCAACGCCGCGCGAAAGGCGGACTGGGTCGCCGTCCAGCATCCGGATGCCTGGGTGCTCGGTGCCGACACCACGGTGTGCATCGACGGACATGCCCTCAATAAACCGGCTGACCTCACCGAAGCCCGCGCCATGCTCCGACGCCTTTCGGGGCGCACCCATTCCGTCTTCACGGGCCTTGCCCTGCGCAGGTTCGATCGCGGCGTCGCGTGGGACGCCACCGACACGTGCGACGTGACCTTCCGGGAGCTGGACGAGTCACGGATCGATCGCTATCTCTCTCTCGTGCATGTACTTGACAAGGCTGGAGCCTACGGAATCCAGGATCACGGAGAGCTGATCATCGCGGGTCATACGGGCGAGGTGGCGACGATTATGGGACTTCCGCTCACTCTGACGAAACACTTGCTGACGAAGGCGGGTCTCCTGACCTAACCTCTCTGACCGCATGGCCTCTCCCTCCACCGCAAATAAGCCGCGTCGCCTTGGGCGTCGTTGGGTGTGGCCGCGATGGTCGCGCGATGACGATACGCGCTCGGTGCAGATTGGTGTCGTTGCGACGCTTCTGGTTCACCTCTTGCTCCTGCTCGCGCTGCCTTACCTGCTGCGGCGGACGGCGGAGTCCGGGTCGGTGAAGCCGGCGGATAAGACCTTCAACATCGAACTGGCGCCGGAGGAGCCGGAAGTCCCGCTCACGGAGGCCAAGCCGCCGGCCAAGCCGTTCAAGTTTGTGGAAGTGAATCCCGATGCGCCGGACAATCCCCCGGACCAGACGGAGAACTTTGGGGCGCAGAACCAGCAGGTCGCGCAGGAGAAGCCCACTCCTGACGGGAAGAGTGACACGCCCGCCGTGGAAGGGGACAAACAGAAGCAGAGCACCGCGATCGTCTCGGGCCGCCTCCAGCCTCCGGAGCCTCCCTCGCGCCTCGCGCAGCCGGAGCCGGCACCGACGCCGCAGGAGGCGGTGCCTGCGCCGAACCAGAAGGTGGCTCAGGCCCCCATTCCCGGTTTTGAGAAAGTGGAGGGTGAAGATGCCGATTCCATCGGCAGTACGATCGCCAAGATTCCGCCGCCCGGGACCAAACGCGGTCCTGAGGAGGTCGACGGCAGCCCGGACATCCGGGAGGTAGTCGCGTTCAACGGCCAAGTGGTGCGGATCGATCCGCGCCGTCCGCAGGACCGCGAGCGCGTCGCGCAGCGCAATGCCCGGCCGGCGTTTCTCCGCGACAATCAGCTCGGCACGCAGAACATCGGTCCGGTGGCGTACAACGCGAAGTGGAGCGAGTACGGCGAGTACCTACGGAAGCTGATCGAGACGGTGCAGATTCAATGGGAGCGCCTAATCGTCCAGAGCTCGGTGTACCCCCCTCCGGGCACCATCGTACGCGTGACTTTTATCATCAATGACAAGGGCGACATCACCGACATCGCTCCCGGTGATGGAGAGGCGCCTCTGCAAGCCAAGCGCGCCTGCGTGAGCGCGATCACGGCCCGCGCTCCGTACGGCAAGTGGAGCGACGACATGGTCGCGGTGCTCGGTCACGAGCAGGAGATGACCTTCACGTTCTACTACAATCCGTGATGCGGGCTGGAGCGAATGTTGCGCGCG
>Ga0164292_10003605_pt1 | contig 12635 bp, 9 predicted proteins | sample GEODES117metaG_FD_111486 | JGI IMG/M metagenome (GOLD analysis project Ga0164292, IMG submission 111486) | Eutrophic lake water microbial communities from Lake Mendota, Wisconsin, USA - GEODES117 metaG | ecosystem: Environmental > Aquatic > Freshwater > Lake | place: USA: Lake Mendota, Wisconsin... | reverse complement strand
GGCCTCTCCAGCGCACTTATATCGATATACGTTGTGAAAGAGCCTTTGTCCCATCGTCTGTGGCTCGACGCGCTCGGTTGGGCTGCGGGATTCATTCTGGTGGCGCTCGCCTTGGACTCGTTCTTCGCTTGGGCCCATCGAAGGTGGTACTCTGATGAGGAACCGCGTCCACCGAGCGGAGGGAACTGAAGGTGACCCGCTCCCCGGACCGAGGAGCGGCGTGGGTGAGAAGCTTGGGTGACGGGTGCGCTCGCGGGAGGGACCGGCTGATCCGCAGCGGTTACGCACCTGCCTGCGGCGTCCGGGGTCGCTGTCTTGTCGGTGGGTGTGGGAGGGTGTGCGTGTGGGTGGGGGTGGGCGGCACTTTCGGTGTCATTGCGTGCGATTCGTGCCGATGACCTCTCAACCCGCCCATGCCCGCACAGTGTCTTTTTCTTCAATCTCGTTCCGGGACTCGGCCTGAGATCTGGCCTCGTTCGCTGCGGTCGTGTGTCTCGCTACGCCGGGGCGGCGCCGAGGCTGCGCGAGGAGGAGGCGCCTTGTACCCGTGAATGCGTCGCGTCGCCCGGTCTTCTGGCTCGGCGGTCTGATCGGCGCCGCCGCTCTCGTCGGCGGCTGGTACGCCGTGACCCGCGCCGGCGCACGTGACGGAGGAGCGGGGGACCCGACCGCGTATGCGGTGGCCTCCGCTCGGCGGGGAGAGGTCGCGAAGGCGGTGCTGGCGACCGGGCGGCTCACGCCATGGGAGACCGTCGAGGTGAGTTCGCAGGTCTCCGGGCTCGTCACGGCCGTGCATGCCGACTTCAACGCGGTGGTTCGCAAGGGAGATGTCCTCGCGGAAATCGATCCTTCCACGTTCCGGCAGCGGCTGCGGCAGGCGGAGGCCGATCTCTCCGCCGCCCACGCAAATCACCAGGTCGCGCTCCTCGATGTCGCGCGGCAGAAGGACTTGCTCCAGCGAGGACTCGTGACTCCGCAGCAGTATGATCATCTCAGCGCGGAGTTGCAGCAACTCGCCGCGATTCTGCTCTCGCGCGAAGCCGCCGTGGAGAACGTCAGGCTGGACTTACAGCGTTGCCTGATCGTCTCGCCGGCGGACGGCGTCGTGCTCCACAAGGCGATCGAGGCGGGCCGGACCATCGCCGCGAGCATGGTCGCTCCGACGTTGTTCGTGATCGCACAGGACCTACGGCGGATGCGGATCATCGCGCCGCTCAACGAGGTGGATGTCTGGCTGGTCCGGCCGGGGCAGCGGGTGCGCTTTTCGATCGAGGCCCTGCGGGGGCGCGAGTTCTCCGGGCGGGTCCTCCAGATCCGGAATCCCTACTTGCCGGCCGAGACGAAGCCTGCCTCCGCCTCCACGCCCGCATCCCCGGTCACGTTCGACTGCGTGATCGAGGTGGAGAACGACGATCTCCTGCTCCGCCCGGGGGTCACGGCGATCGTCTCGATCACCGTCGCCAGCGAGCCCGCGGTGGTGCACGTTCCGAATGGAGCGATGAACCCGCGTGCCGCGGCGCTGCCGCCGCATGGCTTCGGACCGCTGAAGCCGGGGGAGGCGGTGGTGTACCGGGTCCCTTCGCCCGCCGCGATCCCGGTGCCGCTCGTCGTCACCACCGGGATCTCCGATGGCCTCCGTACCGTGGTGCGCAGCGGACTGGAAGAGGGCGATGTCGTGGTGGTTGGCTCCCGATAGTCGTCGTCGGCCGCGTTCCCTGCTCCCATGGTCACGTTCTGCGGCGTCAGCAAGACCTACCAAACCGATGCCGGTCCCGTGCCGGCGCTGCGGCCGACGGACCTGGAGATCCAGCGCGGCGAATTCGTCGCCGTGATGGGCGCGAGCGGCTCCGGCAAGTCCACGCTTCTGCAGCTGATGGGCTGCCTCGACCAGCCGTCGGGCGGCGTGTACCGGCTGAACGGTCAACCCGTCCACGCCCTGAGCCCCAACCAGATGGCGGCGGTGCGGAGCGAGAACATCGGGTTCGTCTTTCAAAACTACAACTTGCTGCCCCGGACGACCGCGCTCGAAAACATCGAGCGCGCCCTCTGGTGCGACAAGCGCACGCGGAAAAACGCCCGGAGCGTGGCGGAGCGGGCGAGGCAGTGCCTCGAGTGGGTCAATCTCCCGGGGCACGGCCATCACTTCCCCTCCCAGCTTTCCGGGGGGCAGCAGCAGCGCGTGGCGATCGCGCGGGCGCTCGCCAACGCGCCCTCGCTGATCCTGGCCGACGAGCCGACCGGAAATCTCGACAGCGCCTCCGCGCGGGGGATTCTCGCGCTGCTGCAGTCGGTCCATGCCGGCGGGACCACCGTGGTCGTCGTGACCCATGATCCCGAGGTCGCGGCGCACGCGGGCCGCATCCTCACCCTCCGCGACGGGGTCGTGGTCGCCGATGAAGTTACGCCCCGTCGGGCGGCGCCTCAGGGCAGGGAGGACCGTTTGGGATGAATGCGCTCCTGCTCCTGAAAGTGACGCTGCGCACGCTGCGAAGACGCCTGCTAAGGTCGCTTCTCGCCTGCCTCGGCATCATCATCGGTGTCGCGTGGCTCATTGCCTCCGTCACGTTGTTCAACAGTGGCATCGCGCACGGGCGCAAGACGCTCTCGTTGCGTGGCGAGCGACAGGTGGTGATCACGGCGGCGCCGCGGGGAATGCGCTTGTCTGCGCTTCGGAACCGGGAGGTGCGCCCGCAGGATCGACTCAGCGTGGACGACTACGTGGCGGTCCGGCAGGGTGGAGGTCCGTTGGTCGCTTCGACCGCGATGGTCATGTCCCTGCACACCCTGCAGGCCAACGGCCGTGAGGTTACGGCCGTGCTGCGAGGGACGGACGTCGAGGGCCTCGCCTTCGACCACGCCGTGCCGCGCTCGATCATCGCGGGGGCGATGTTCGACGCGGCGGATGTGGACGCGGGGGCCGGGGTCTGCGTCATCACCGCGGATCTCGCGCGGGAGTTGTTTTCCGACGACGCGTCCGTCGGCCGCTACGTGAGGGTGAATGGGGTGCCGCTGCTCGTGGTGGGCGTGGCGAGTGCGAAGGCGGCGTGGGGTGAGCCGGCCGGGCGTGACTACGAAGCGTACCTGCCGTATTCCAGTCTTCTGCGTCGGATCGATCCGGGAGCCGCCCTGCGGATCTTCGTTGAGGCGCCGGAAACGGCGGCGATTCCGGAGCTCCGGTCGCATCTTCTTGGCCTACTTGAGGCGCGGAGGGGTGAGCGCAGCGCCGAGTTCGTGGTGTCAGATCCCTCGGAGCACCGCCTGCGCGATGCGGAGGCGGCCGGCATCGCGCGGCGCCTGCTGATCGCCGTGATGTGCATTTCCCTGCTCGTTGGCGGCATCGGTGTGATGAACATCATGTTGGCGAACGTCGCGGAGCGTACCCGTGAGATCGGCATCCGGCTCGCGATTGGGACGCGGACCCACGACATCCTGTTTGAGTTTCTGCTGGAGGCGACGGTGCTCTGCCTCCTGGGCGGGGCGATCGGCATCGCGCTGGGAGCCGGGGCGGCCGCCGTGGTTGTGGCGCAGTTTGGGTGGGACCTGCAGCTGTCGCTCGGCGTGATCGCGCTGGGGTTCGCCAGCAGCGTGGCGGTAGGCCTGGTCTTCGGCTTCGCCCCGGCGCGAGCTGCGGCCCGCCTGCACCCCCTCGAGGCCCTGCGCCACGAGTCGTGAGTGCGTCTCAGGCTTCAGCTCCCGAGGGTCAGGATTTGCACTTTGTCCTCTGAGCCGGTGCCTGCGGCGGACTTCGAGTCGGAGCGGGCGTCTCGGTGAACGGCGAGCTGGGCGTGCAACGCCTTCCCCCGTCGTCAACTCACGCTTGGCGCCAGCGCGGCGGGAGGGCGGCGAGGAACTGCTCGAAGTCGTCCTCCGTCGCGCTCGCGTAGGGCGGGAGCAGGCGGAGGGGAAACGAGCGGTCGGAGATCCGGTACAGCATCTTGTCGAAGGCGCCGTCGATGTGGTAACGGCCGGTCGAGAGTTCGCGGAGCTTGGCGCCCATGGCGGTGAAGTCGGCGACATCGGCCGTGCGGCGGGCATCGTCGCCGGCCACGAAGGCGTGGGCCTGCGCCGGATTCACCGAGGCCAGCGAGATCAGCAGGCCGACGTCGTGCGTGCGGCGCGCGATGGCATAACCCATTTCCGTGATGAAGAAGCGCAGCCGCGGCGTGAGGGTCATCAGATCCGCGATCACCGCAGGGTCCGAGGTGCTGTTCTTCACCGCGACGAAGTTGGGATGGGTGTCGGCGAGACGGCGGTACTCCACGGAGGTGAGCAGCCGCTTCGTGCGCATGAGATTGTAGTGATGGAAGACGCAGTCCGGGAAGCGTCCGCAGGTCTCGGCGAAAAAGACATCGACCTCGCGGTCGTTGAGCGCGCCCCAGGACGGGAGTGACAACTGGAAGCGACGGAACCCCAGAGCGTGACTTCGCTCGATGCGCGAGAGGATGGTAGGCAGCGAGAGCGAGATCAGCCCCACCATCGGGACGACCCCCGCCTCCTGCGAACTCGACCAGAAGGAACGGGTGATTTCGTCGAACTGGGATTCCGAAACGGCGTACCCCTCGCCGGCGGTGCCGAAGACGTAAAGGTGCTTGGTCAGAGTGCGCCCGAGCAGGTGCACCTGGTGGCGGAAGACGGGCTCATCGAAGTCGTAGCGGGCCGTCCACGGCACCACGGCGGTTCCCAAGATGGAGACGCTATGGTCGGGATTGGTGAAGGATGTGGACATTGGGGAAAACGGGGGAAAGTGCGGGACGCCTCCGCCGACCGGCGGCGCTTTTCGGGGTCGAGGCAATCGGGTGGGAAGCGCTCGTCAGCTGCAGCGTGGCGATGTTTCCCGGGAACGCAAAGCTCGGGAAGGCTGGACTTTGTCCTTTGTGATGATGGCGATGCTTCGGGGGTGATCTTCGGTCGGCACGAGCGGAGTCGGCCCGAAGAACGAAGTGCAGAGCCTGACCTTCTCGGGTGGGTGCGGTTGGTAGGTCGCCCTAAAGTGGGGCGGACGCTTCGCGGCGGACGGGTGGGGCGGGCGGCTTCGGCGGAGCGGACCAGAGGGGGATGAGGTCGGAGGCCTGGACCCAGCCGGTCTGGCCGTTCGTGAACTCCAGGCGGCGCCAGCCGAGGAAGGGCTTGGTCACGCGCGCCACCGAGCCGGCGGCGAGGGGCGTGGCCTTCTGGCTGGTCGCGGCTTCCGTCGGCACCGAGCGCAGGGTCGTCGGGCGCCAGGTGATCGCGGCTTCTGCCGAGCCGAGGTCCGCGTAGCGGAGCGCGCCGGTCACGCCGGCGGCGGCGGCCACAAGGCCGAGCGCGCTCAGCGCGGCCGCAGTCGGACGGAGCCAGCGGACATTGCGATAGCCGTGCAGGAGGAAGAGGCCGAGCGCGAAGGCGATCGTCCACGCACCCATGATGCCGACGCGCTGCCATTCCGCGGGGGAGAGCTGGACGGCGGCTTGTGCGAACAGGCTGCCGTCGACGAGGCCGCTCACGCCGGCCGGCGTGACTCCGGCGCGTTCGCTGCACAGGGCGAGGTGCCAGCGGACCGAGGGGTCGGAGGGATTCTGGACGAACGCGGCGGTCGCGTGGCCCAGCGCCTCGCTCCAGCGATCCTGCTGACCGAGCGCGAGCGCGAGGTTGTGGCGGGCGACCCAGTCGGTGGGCTCGGCCGCGATCCGCGCGCGCCAGGCTTGCTCGGCCGACGTGAATTGGCCCGCGCGATACTGCGCGGCAGCGTTCGCGGCACTCGCTGTACCCGCGGCACCGGTCGCACCAGCGACCCCAGCCGCACGCTTGGCACCGGCGGCACCCACTGCACCCACTCCACTGGCGTCACTGGCGGCCCGTAGATCCGGCGCGAGCGTTGTGATGGAGGTGCTGAGTGCGAGGAGTGCGACCCACGGCAGCAGGTTCCGGCGCCGGAAGAGCGAGCGCAGCTGGAAGCGCGCCCGCGGCACCCCCGCGGCGGCGTTCTGCGCGCGGGTGATCCAGTCGTTGGGCAGGGGCGGATTTTCCGGACCAAAGAGCGTGCGGTCTGTATCCGTCCAAAGGCTACGCCACGCTTCCGCCTCCGCCTCCCCGGCCTTCGGGTTCGCCGATGCGGCGTTCGCCTGTCGGGCGAGGTCCCCGGCCGAGGGAACGCTGCGGCCGAGGCCGAGGGCGCGGGCGGCGTGCTCGCGCCACGCGGTGAGCAGGCGGCGCTGCTCGTCTGGCGCGGGCTTGGCGGCGAGGGCCCGCAGCGTGGCCACGAGTTCGGCGCGGGCGAGGCGCCGGGCCTTGCGGGGATCGGTCGACCGGGCGCGACCCCACGCGAGGGCCACCCAGCCGGCGAGCGGTAATAGGAGTGAAGCCGCCGCGAGTCCACCGACGGTCAGCCAAGAAAGCGGACGAGGCGCGGCGGCCTCGCCGGCGATTGGATCCCGCGGCAGGCCGCGCGGCAGCGGGGCGGTCCCGGGACGGGGGCCGCCGGTCGCGCCGGCAACCACCGGGGTTTCGCGCGCGGACGAACCGGCCGCGCCGGAGCCGGCGGCGACAGCGGCCGAAGCCGGCGCGATCGTCACGGTCACCGTCTCGGTCGTGAGCGTGCGATACTCTCCCGCCTTCGGATCAAAGTAGCTCCAGCGCACCGGTCCCAGACGGTAGGTGCCGGGTTGGGTCGGGATCAGGACCACGTCCTCGGTCAGCGTCGCCTCGAAGAGCGTGCCTTCCTTGGTCGTGCGTTTAGCCTGCGGCTGCACGACGCGGAAGTCGCGGCTGGCGTCGCGGGCAGGCAGTCCCCCGAGGTCCGGCCAATTGCCGGTGCCGGCGAGTTCCAGCGTCCACGTGATCGGCTCCCCGGGCGCGGCGGTGGTGGGCACGATCTTCGACGTGAGCGTGAATTCTCCGACCGCGCCGGTGAAGTCCGCGGGCGCGGGGCTCGGCAGTGCTTTCACGGTCAGGCCCGCGGCCGGCGTGGTGATCGCGAACTGTTCCATCGTCGGCCGGGAGAACAGGCCGAAGGCGGAGGTGCCGGTCTGGACATTGACCAACTGCTGGGCGGGGCTGAGGGCAAGGGGGCCTGGCGTGCGGGCGAGGGCGCGGGTGCGGTAGGTGGCGACGTTGCGGACCTCACCGCCGGAGTTGAGCTCGCCCATTTCGGGTTTGGACCAGTCTTCGACGGAGAGGGGGGCGGAGGACCACTCGACGTTGCTCGCGAGCTGGGCGCTGAACCGTCGCACGATCGACAACGTGTAGGTCAGCGGAAACACCTCGCCGGCCCAGACCGGTTCGGCGGGCGGGTTGAGTCGGGCCTGGATGACGGAGTCGAGTGTGGCGCCGGAGTTACCGAGCGTTGCGTCGCCGACGGTGAAGCTCGCGGCGGGCACGCGGACGTTGCCTTTGTCGGTCGGGATGTCGAAGGGCGGGATGTCCAACGTGCCCCGCTGGGTGGGGCGGGCGACGTAGGTGAGGAGGACGCGGCGCGTGACGTTGAAGTTGACGATCTCGGTGCTCTGGGACTGCCCGGCGAGTTCGAGCGAGACGCCGTTCACCCGCGGCACCGCTGGGGTTCCGTTGGGGGAGCAGTTCTCGAAGACCAGCTGGATCTCGGAGGCTTGGCCGAGGCCAAGGTTGCCGCGGTCCGGCTGCCAGCGGGCGGTTTGGGCGAAGGCGCTGGGCATCGCGCCGAGGGCGAGCAGGAGCGCGGCGATGAACGGCCCTGGAAAACGAGAGAGGAAATGAGCGCGCATGGTCACCACGTCTGGCCCTTCTTACCGGTGGCGGGTCCGGTGGGTTTGCCCTCCATCACGCGGAAGAGCTTCGCGGGAGAGTCGGCCTGTTTCACCTGATCCAGTTTCTGCAGCGGCATGGCGAGCTCCGGCTTGCCCTCGGCGCTGCTCGGGCGCGGCGGCTGTCCGCCGACCGGCTGACGATCAGCGTCGCCGGCGCTGGCACCCTCGCCGGGAGGCGGGGTGGGCGGAGGCGATGGCGGACGCTGCATGTTGCCGAAGGCGGATTCGCGGTTCTCCGGGTTTTTCGGCGGCTCGCTTTGCCCTGACGACGGATCGCTCGGCGGAGATGTCGGGGACTTGGCGTCGTTGGCCGATGAACCGTTCTGAGGCGGCGGCTCGCCGGGCTTCGGCTCGGAGTTCTGGTTCTGTTGCTGCTGCTCCTGCTGTTCGTTCTGCTGCGAGGGATCGGACGGCTGCTGGTTCTGATCCTTTTGCTGGTCCTGCTGCTGCTCCGGCTGGGGAGGTGGCGGCTCCTGCGAACCATCGAGGTACGCCTCAAGCTCCTTCCGCAGTGTCGGCCAATCGGCGGCGTTCCGGTCGAGCGCCTCGCCGGCGTCGACGGCATCCAACGCGGACGTGATCACCCCGGGGCTGAAACCCTCGCCGCCCATTGCCTTGCGGCGGGCGAAGTCGAGGGTGGCTTCGGTGAGTCGGCGGTAGTCGCGGGCTCCTGGAGCCGCCTTCCCGGAAATGTCCGCGACCGTTTGCACGAGGGCCTCGCTGGTGGCGTCGGCCCCGGCCCCGGGACTGGCGGCGGGGAGCGGCGAGCCGCTGCGGCTCAGCGGAGGCGTGGCGACGGATTGCGCGGACGCGCTGGAGCCGATGAGCAGGAGGAGGGTGGGGACGAGGACGACGGGCTTCACGACGACGCGGACTTGAGGGTGACGGGGCGCGGGGTGGGCCGCACGGGGAATTCGCGCCAGAGGCCGGCGAGCAGCAGCAGCACGGCCGGCGCGAGGAAGAATTGGAAGCGCTCGGCGAGCCGCACGCGGTTCACCTCCTTGAACTCGCCCCGGCGGCCCGCCTCCACCGTCTGGCGGAGCAGCTCGGCGAGATCGACCCAGCCCGACGCGTCGGCGTAGCGCCCATCGGTCGTCGCGGCGAGGGATTGCAGCGTGGCGGGCTCGAGACGCGAGAGCACCACGGCGCCGCGGTCGTCCTTGACCAAGCCGCCGTCCGTCTCGGGGATCATCGCGCCGTCGCGCGTGCCGATGCCCAGCGCGAGCACGCGGATACCGCGGGTCTTGAGCTGCTCGGCAAACGGCCGCCATGTGTCGTCGGCCGCCTCGCCATCGCTCAGGATGATGAGGTAGCGGTCGGCGCCGCCGTCGCGGCTGAACGCCTCGAGTGCGGCGGTGAGGAGGGCTTCGTAGTTCGTGCCACCGGCGGGGAGAAAGTTCGGCTGTAGTTCCGGCAGGAATTCGCGCAGGATCTCGTAGTCGGAGCTGAGCGGACTCTGCAGGAAGGCGGTGCCGGAGAACACGAGCAGGCCGACCCGTTCGCCGGCGAGTCGCTCGAGCAGCGACTGGATGAGCAGCTTGGCGCGGTCGAGGCGCGTCGGCTTGACGTCTGGGGCGAGCATCGAGCGCGAGAGATCGACCGCGATGAGGATTTCGCGTGACTGGTCGAAGACCGGTTCCTCGATGCGGCCCCACTGCGGCCGGGCGGCGGCGACGCCGACGAGAATGAGACCGAGGCAGACGAGGATGCGGCGCGGGGACGCGGCGGGCGTGGAGCGGCTCAACCGGACCACCCCGTGCGCCGCGGAACCCCCGAGGATGCGCGCGGGCGCAGTCTCCCGGTCGCGCCGCAGGCGCAACAGCTCGTACCCCAGCAGCACGAGCGGGAGGAGCGTGGTCAGCAGGAGAAGCGGCGCTGCGAACGTCATCGTAGGGGCGGCGTCGATACCGTCCGAATCGTCCCGGTCGGCGAGGAGGAGGCGGCCGCGGAGGAACGGGTGCTGGCGGCGGCGGTGCTAGCGGGGTTCACCGGACCGGATTTGGCTGCGCCGCCGTTGGCGGTGCCGGCGGTCGCGGACGCGGATCCGGTGGGCGCGAAGCCGGTGCGGGAGCCGGAGCCAGCGGCGCTCGTTCCGCGGGGTCGGCGCGGCAGCGTGAGGGCGGCGCCGAGGAGCAGCAGTGTTCCGCCGGGCAGTGCGAGCCACGCGAAGAGCTCGGTGGTGAGGAGGTGGCTCTTGGCCTGGAATTCGATTTTCTTGGCGCGGTCGATCGCGGCGAAAGCGAGCTCCACGGTGCGCACGTCGTCGGCGCGGAAGTATTGCCCTCCGGTCTCGGCGGCGATCTGACGCAGGGCGGACTCGTCGAGGTCGGAGGGGCGCCGCTGGTAGCCGATCTTGTTGCCCTTGTCGTCGAAGACCGGGAACGGCACGAAGCCGTCGCGCCCGGCGCCGATGGTGTAGACGGGGATGTTGCGGGCGCGCGCAATCTCCGTCGCCTGGGGCGGCGTGAGGGTGCCGCGGTTGTTGGCGCCGTCGGTGAGCAGCACGACGAACGCGCCGAGGCGTCGGCCGCCCTCGGCCGCGCGAGCCGGTTGCTCCAGCCGGGCGAGCGCGACGCCGAGACCGTCCCCGATCGCGGTGCCGTCTTCAATCAGGCCGATCTTCAACCGCTCGACCTGGCGTCCGAGCCAGGCGTGGTCGAACGTGAGGGGAGCGAGCGTGTAGGCCCGGCCCGAGAACACCACGATCCCGATGCGGTCGCTCGGGCGGTCGCTGATGAACGCTTGGATCACCGGCTTGATCGTTTGCAGGCGATTGATCCGTTCCCCGTCGCGCTCGAAATCCTCCGCCTGCATCGAGCCGGAGAGATCGATCGCGAGCATCAGGTCATAGCCCTCGGCGCGGACCTCCTGCCGGCTTTCCACGCGCTGGGGTCGGGCGAGTCCCACGATGAGGAGGGCGAGCCCGATGGTCGCGAGGGAAACGGGCACGCGTGACGTCCGGATGAGGCTCGGGCGGTGCCACGCGGCGGCGAACGGGACGATCAGCACCGGCACGGCGCGGCGTCCGCGGAGCCAGATCAGCACTGGCAGCGCGATCAGCGCCAGCAGCCAGAGGGGGTCCTTGAAGACGAAGTCGGACACGGCGATCGGGGCGAACGTCTCAGCGGCCAGCGCGAAGCCGCGCGTGAAAGAACCGCACGAGCGCATCGAGGCGGTTGTCGGCGGTCGACACCGCAAGCCGGCTCTGCGGGTCGGGGAAGAGGCGGGTCCATGCGGCTTCCCGCTCGGCGCGCCACGCGGCGTGGGCGGCGCGCTCCCCGCTTGATCCTTCGAGCGTCACCAGACGCCCGCGGGTCGGATCGTAGGCGACGCGCAGGCCGTCGGAGGGGAGTTCGCGTTCCCACGGATCATCGACGCGGAAGCCGATCGTTTGGTAGCGGCGTTGGAACACCGCCCAGCCCTCGGGCGGCTCGGCCGGCGCGAAGTCGCCGAGCCAGACCAGCACCGAATGCTTCGGCGCCGCCCGCGAAATGAGCCGCCACGGGATGGCGGGTCGACCCGCGGCTGCGCGTTCCAGCGCTGGCGGCGGCGTCCCGAGGAGGTCGGCGGCGGCGTGCAGGATTGCGCCGCGGCCGCGCACGGGTTGGCGGAACGTGTGGCCGGCGGGACCGGCGATCACGCAGCCGACCCGGTCCCGGTTGAGGGCGCCGAGCACCATCAGCAGGCCGGCGAGTTCGAGCAGCGCCTCGCGCTTCGAGATCTCGCCGGACCCGAACTGCAGGCTCGGCGTGTCCTCGAAAACGAGGAAGACCGTGACCTCGCGCTCCTCGACGAACTTCTTGCGGTAGGGTTCGCCGAGCCGCGCGGTCACGTTCCAGTCGATGTCGCGCACATCATCCCCGAATTCATAGCGCACGACCTGGTCGAACTCCATGCCGCGCCCGCGCAGGGCCGAGCGGTATTCGCCGCTGAGCACGTTCTCGACCGCGTGGCGCACCCGCCACTCAAGCTGCCGGAGCAGGGCGAGCGCGGACGACGACGTCGGGAGTGCGGAGGGAGGCGCGGCGGACACGGGGTCGGGACAAAGCGGGAACGCAAACCGCTCAGAGCGGCGGGATGGCGGTCTTGTCGATCACCTGGCCGATGATCTGGTCGGGCGTCTGCCCCGCCGCCTCGGCCTCGTAGGTCAGGGCGATGCGGTGGCGGAGGACGTCGGGGGCGATTTCCTGCACGAGCGCGGGGGTGACGAAGTCGGCGCCGCGCAGCCACGCCAGCGCGCGGCTGGCGGTGTAGAGAGCGAGCGAGGCGCGCGGCGACGCCCCGAACGTGAGCAGCCGGTAGCCCTTGTCATCCGCCACGGTCAGCGCGCGTGTGCCGCGGACAAGCGACAGGATGTACGCCTCGATCGCCGGGGCCACGTGCACGGCATCGACCTGGCTCCGCAGGGCGATCAGTTCCGGGCCACTGGAGACGGCCTTCACGGACGGGGCGCGCGTGACCTGGCCCCAGCGGGACAGCATCAGGGCCTCCTCCTGCGCGGAGGGGTATTCGACGAGCAGCTTGAAGAGGAAGCGATCCGTCTGCGCCTCCGGCAGCGGGTAGGTGCCCTCCTGTTCGACCGGATTCTGCGTCGCCATGACGAGGAACGGGGACGGGAGCGGGTGGGTCTGGCCCCCGATCGTGACCTGCCGTTCCTGCATGCCCTCGAGCAGCGCGCTCTGCACCTTGGCCGGGGCGCGGTTGATTTCGTCGGCGAGCACCAAGTTGGCGAAGATCGGCCCGTGGTGGGCGCGGAACGTGCCGTCCTTCGGCGAGAAGATCATCGTCCCGACCACGTCGCTCGGCAGCAGGTCCGGCGTGAACTGGATGCGCTCGAACTGCACCCCCAGGGCGGAGCCGAGGGACTTCACAAGC
>Ga0164292_10003601_pt1 | contig 12638 bp, 12 predicted proteins | sample GEODES117metaG_FD_111486 | JGI IMG/M metagenome (GOLD analysis project Ga0164292, IMG submission 111486) | Eutrophic lake water microbial communities from Lake Mendota, Wisconsin, USA - GEODES117 metaG | ecosystem: Environmental > Aquatic > Freshwater > Lake | place: USA: Lake Mendota... | reverse complement strand
TGTTTTCCAAAATCCACTTACATTATTAATGGTAACCGGTCCATCGTATATATCAAATAATTTAATCGATGTTATATCGTTTGGAGATACTCCCGTTCCATCAAATTCTCTTTCATCTATTAACAATTGATGTCCACCTAAAGTTACATTATATGGATTTATTATTGCCCATTCAGTTTGTCCTGCAGATGTCAGTGCTTTATATCCATTTGCGGTTTTAGCAGTATCTAATAAACTTGTCAAATCAACTTTACCTAAACCACTTAATTGTTTAGCAGTTCCGTTTACTATATTCCAAGTATTATTTGTATATGTGTATCCTTTTGCTGAAAATTTAGTTTCATCTACATTTGTTCCAAAATCAATATTGAATGCTGCTCTTAATACTTCTCCGTTTGAGTGTGTTACCGAATTTGTATAAAACTCCGTAAATGTAGCATCATCGGGATTAGACCAAGTTCCATATTCAATTATATATGGATTACTCCAATTGTTTGATAAATCATTCCATGTTGATGCACCACCCCAGTTTGTTACTGCATAATCCTCACCATGATTATATCCATTTGGTTCACCACCTGCCCAGTTGTTATACACACCGGCAATGTTTCCTGCAGTTTGTCCATTTGAGGTTTTCATTACAGTTCCCTTTTCAGGCCCTGCATCAATTACCCATCTTCCATCTATAACCTCATCAGTTGCTGCAAACCATACATTCGCTTGAGGAACATTGGCAAATATAAAAGCATTTTCTGATGCTGATGTTATTGTTACCAAATATCCAGTCTGTCCCTTGAATGTTGTTAATAAGGATGCTGCTCTTGCTCCGGTGTATGTTGTACCGGCGGTTACGGGTTTGTAAAAATGGCCATTAACACCATTGTAATAAAATCCAACGGGATTAACAGTTGCTGCTACCGATATTTGAACATTGCCAACTACTGAACCTGTATTTATTTTTAGGGATTCTAATGCAGTATTAATACTAGCCATTGTACCTGTTACCACCAAACGAGTTTTATTACCTGTTAAAGTAAATCCACTTGCCGCGGTTAAGCCGGTTGTTGTAATTAAGTAAAATGTAGTATTTGTTGATGGGTTGATTAAACTGATTGAAGCTAGTAATGTAGATGTTGAAGTAAATCCACTTAATTGAAATCCACTTCCATCTTGTGCGGTAGTGGATGGTATAAACGATTTAGAGTCCGGAGCAGATACACTCTGTCCGAACCCTAAAAATGATATAAATAAGAATAATGTAACTAATAAGTGTTTCATATTATTCAACTATTAAGTTGATTTTGTTACCTTTAGCATCTACTGCATCTGATAATATAAAGTAAAATAATCCCGCAGTATTACTTAAAGTTTCTTTTGGTGTGAATATTAATTTATATGGAGTACCTACTTTAATTCTTGCAGTTTTTAATTGGTCAATAGAACCAAATGTTAATCTACCATTATCATGTGTTGAGAAGTTAGTAATTGTACTTCCTGCATCGAATATTACATTATCCAAAGTTAATTTAGATTCGTCATAATTCATTACTACTTGTAAACCTGCTAATTCTGCTTTTGTTAAAGTTGTAGTTAATACTACTTTACCACCTTCTAATGTAGATGTAATACCCAATTTTGCCGTTTCTACCGCTAAAGTTTGATAAGCCATTGGTGCAGTACTCATAGATTTAATTGAGTTTGTACCTTTATCATTTACTGAATTAGTAAATTGTCCTGCAGTTATTTTGGTTGCAATTACTGCTGGGTCTGATGAATGTGACCAGTTCAAATCCCCGCCCCATGCGAATACTGCATATACTTCTTTTATTGGAGTATCAATTAGTACTCTATTCTTTACAACACCATCTAACCAACTTTGATTTAATAAACCACTATACCATCTTACTGATGTTGAAGTTGAAGTAGGAATCATTGCGGTTGTTGACATGTTTTGTCCCATTACGTGTGCAAATAATGCATATGAATCTGCTTCACCAAATGGACCATTACCTAAACTAACTTTACCAACCTTCTTTTCTAATGCAGGTAATGTAAAATAATTTGTAGTTCCACTAATATCAGTTTGAGAGTGTCCTAAAAATGCTTTGTAAGCATCTGATACAGTTACGATGTTATTCATCCAACTTTTTTGGAATGCTCCTCCAACAAATACACCAACCGAATCACCCACTTTAACTTGAGTTGTGAAAAGTGCTTCACCACTTGCATCTAATGGTAATTGTGCGATGGGTTGTTGTGACCAATCGATGTCCCCACTACCATCCGTTTTCAATTTCATCAATTGAACACTATGGTCAGTAATAGTATATCCTTGTGGATATAAAACTTTTACTTTAAATTGAGATGTATTACCCGTTACACCTGTTATAGATGAGAATCCACCACCAGTAATAGCTCCAACGTTTCCACCAACAGTATCAGTACCAGTTGCCAAATCTATTTTGAATATGTTTGAATAACTATTTTGGTCTTTTAAGATATATTTTTGAGTAGCTATTAATCCACTAATAGATTGGTCTGCTCTTTGAACTGTTAATTGTCCTACATTCCAATCTGCATTTACTGCATATGCCCAAGGGGTTAACCCATATTGTGCATAAATATCATTATCATTTGCTCCTGCGTTTGGAGTAAACTTATAGTTAGTCCAACCGGTATAAAATGTTTGTGCAGATGTACCTTGATTAAATGTAGTTGAAACATATGTTAATGCTTTATTGTTAAATTGATATCTAAACCAAAGATAACGAGGATTAACAATAGTCGGACCTTTAGTTAAATTGTACTTAACTGTCAAAGTATCACCAACTTTTAACCCCGTTTCTGGCGTCATTGATTGACCAATTTTTAATTGTGCATTAGACGTAAATGCGATAGTGGATAGTATTAATATCCCTAAAAATGTTAATAGTTTTTTCATTGTTGTTGTTTCTCAATTTGTTTTACTAATGATTCACATGCTTTTTTAATAGCATTACTTAAACTTTGTTGATTGAATTTACCACCCTCATCAACTATTAGTGTAGACATTGAGACTTCAGATGAACCCGCTTCAACAACAATATCTTTTCCTTTTTTGCCTTCTTTGAAAAGATTTGCTTTTAAGCGAACGACAACTTCATCTTCATTTTTATGAAATACTGAAATGTTTGTTTTAGTTGATAGGACATCTAAATAAACGATTTCAACTTTTAATCTATATTTGGCATCTTCGGATAATCCATATCCCTTTTCTTGTAAAAACTCTTCTAAGATATTTTTTACACCAAAAGCAAGATTACGATTTCCTGCTAACTTACCAATTTTAACCTGATTTTCTACGGATTCAACAAAGATATGGTCTTCGGCATCATACCATATATTTTCTGGATTATTTTTGAATGTACCATCGATTCTCCATTCAATCCAATTTACAATATTTCTTTGTAATTCATGTTTACCAGAAAATTCTAAATAAACAAAGAACATTTGGAAAGATATGGCGAATATAATCCATAACCCTACTAACGAAAGAAAAGCTGTGAATGCTTTTTCTTTTAACGAATCTACATTAATGTGTAAACTTTTAATTACCTGTTTCATATAATACCTTTTTTTAATTGAAAACTAAAACTAAAAAAAATAACCTATTTATGAAACATGTTGTTGCTAATAAGTATTATTCAAAAACAAAAAACCTCATTGTTAAATGAGGTCTTGTAATTCTTGATTAAAATTTTCTTCGGATATTTTTTTAAATTCATCTCGTTTATCAAAAGCACTGAGATGATTTAATAAATGAGAATTGTTTCGGTATTTATAATTTTCACAAACTACTAAATTTTTTATTTTAAATTGATAGATTTCCATATCAGTAGTTGTCATCAGTTTTTCTGCAGCCCACATTATAAATGTATCTTCAAATCCATAATGACTAAATGTTTCCGGTATTCCAATTCTTCGTAATAATTGGCCGGATAAACAAGTAAACCAACCTCCATTAAATTTATATTTTGGTTGATTATCTATTACATTATTAACTATTTCTATTGTAACCTCTCCTTTAACTCCACAATCTATATATGGATTATTTGTAAGATGATAATCCAATGGTTTAGTTAAATACTTTTCATTAACTAAACAATCCCAAGTGGAATCACCAACTCTAACAATCTCCGGTGTTATGATAGTATATGGATATACATCATTAATTGCTATTAGGGTTTCCTCCATATAAGATAAAGTCTTTTCATCAAATATGATATCACTATCTAACCAAATATAATAATCTGCAGTTTCTTGAGTTTCTAATGTATGTTTTCTATGAGATACACACCCCTTTATATCTTCAGATGCAGTGAAGTATTTTGCACACCAATCACTATGTGCTGATAGTTTTAATAATTTATCAATGAAATAACTTTTTGGTAACGCAGAACGTTTCCAATCTACCATATCATTCGCTATACACATACTTATATCCAATACCCATTCGTGTTTTCCACTTAGGTATTTTGATGCACGTCTTAACTGAGTTAGTAGAGTTTCTAAATCATCAATTTCATGTGGTAAAGTAAATATTGATATTACTATCCTCATTTGTTATTTAATATATTTTGTAAACCGATATAAAATAATTCTTCGTTATACTTTTTATACTCCCCACGTTTATCTATAAATTGTATTTGGTCTTTATAAGTGGTGATTCTATCGTAATAATTTTCACACACAACTGTATTTTTTAATTTGAATTGTTTTATGGTAGGGTCTTGCAATATATTTGCACCCCACATTAAGTAAGTATCATCCAACCCATAGTGTCCGTAGTTTTCTGGAAATGGTATAACCTTCATTAATTCTTTTGATATCAATGCGAACCACCCACCACCAAATTTCATATATGGTTGGTGATGAACATTATTATGTACCTCCTCTAAGTGTGGGTCTCCATAAATAGTGGCATCAATATATGGATTATTAGTTGCCTGATATCCTATTGGTTTATTTATAAATCTTTCATTTACTAAACAATCCCATGTGGAATCCCATTGCCTTACGATTTCTGGAATAGATACAAATTTAGTAAATCCTGCATATTCAATTACATCTATTGAATTGATTGAATGTGCTAGGGTTTGTGGGTCAAAGATTATATCAGTATCTAACCACAAATAATAATTTGAATCAGAATACGATGCTAATCTTCGCATTGAGGTACATCCATTTATAGTAGTTGTAGTTTCAAACGTACCATTAGATGCCCAATCGGTTAATGGTTTTAATCCTAAAAACTTTTCAGTACATTCTTCTTTGGTAACACTACTTTTACTCCAATCAATTATCTCATCAGACACACACATAACAATATTAAATTTAATATTATCACATTGTTCTTTTGTTAGATAATCCTTTCCAATATACAATCGATTTAATGATTTTTCTAAATCATCAATATCGGTGGGTGATATCCAAATTACAATTTCTATCATACTAATTCTGCAACTTTTGCCATTCTGCCAAACACACATATTGTATTTTGTCCAACCAATGGTAAGTTATCAGTTAACATAACCAATTGGTCTTTATCTATTATATATTTGTATTCATCTTTTATCTGAACTGATTCACCCTTACTCTTTTTGTTTTTAATATAATTGATAAATGTGTTTGGATTACTACCCCATGTGATATTACCAATTCTAATAATATTATAGTTTTCAAAATTAGATTTGATAAGCAATTCCATTCTTCTTTTATGTTGTAAGTATTTGTTACTACCTACCTTTTCAATATCATCAACTGAAATGGAACTAAAATAGAATAAACAGTTTGTTCTATCTTGTTTATCTAACAATTCTATTTCACGCATAAATTCAGATTCTCTAATTTCATTACTATTGGAAACTCCAGATACAAAGAATGTTGCCCCTTCTCTATCGTTTAAGACAGATGCTATATCACCTCTACCTATAATCATTATTCGTATTTTTTTGTTATGATTCGATTCCATTCTGGAATTCTATCGTATTGGTGTACCATTGCGAATGGAATACCCGTACTTGTTTTTACAATGTCCCCATCCATAATCGGTGATGGTTCTAATAGGTTTTCACCATACTGACTGACCATTCTTTGGTCAACAGTCGTTCCACATTGTGCAGCCCAACCCTCTTCAGAATTTGTAAACCTAGTCAATTCTTTATATGGAGAAAATGATAATGCTACATTTACTGCTGCTTGGTCAGGTGTTGCCGATGGACTTCCTTGACACATTAAGTACACATTTAAAAATAATTCAGACATTGTTTTCCAATCACCTGATATTGTTCCTGCATTTACTGTTATATTTTCTTTACATCTATCATACACAATCTCACCAAAACTTTCAATCATATTACCCCTACCCCATACCTCATCCTTATACTTAACACTTTCTCTACCTGCATTTATTTTATAATCACCTAAGTTTTTTTCTAACCATTCTGATGGGTTATATTGAAATACTACATCCTTTGGGTCTAATGCCATTACATACCTTAACCCACCGGGAGTTTCTTGTGCTAATTGATTTAATACAAGATAATAATGTAAATGTCTATCGACGGTTACTATAAAATTATCTCTATAAATGTATCGTTGGTTTGTTTCATCTTTACCAAACCCAACAACATCCCATCCTCTTTTTTTTAATTCATCGACCGTTGAAAATGGAACATTATAAACTATCATAACTTTATGACCGGTGAATCCACTTCTATCAATTGAGTTTACAAATAGTTTAATATTTTCAAATGTATAATTTGTGATACATCCTATTACTACATCTTTCATATTATTTCGTTAACTTTTTTTAATGCCGATTCAATTACTTGATGCATATCATAGTATTTGTATTCTGCCAATCTACCTCCAAAGATAACATTTTTTTCTGAGTTTACCAAACTTTTATACAAATTATATTTCTCATTGTTTTCAGAATCATTTACTGGATAATAAGGTTCGGTGGTTTTAGCATCATATTCTATTGGATATTCATGTGTAACCCATGTGGTATTACTATCTCCAAATTCAAAATGTTTATGTTCTATTGTTCTGGTATATGGAGTTTCTGAATCCGTATAGTTCATTATAGCACAACCTTGATAATTTGGAATATCCAATTGGTTATGTTCAAATTTAGTTGTTTTATATTCTAATTCACCAAATTTGTAATTATAAAATTTATCAATTGGGCCGGTGTAGATTACTTTTTTATATTCGGGTAGTTCATCGGTAAAATAATCCGTATTTAATTTAACATCAATACCTTCTAATAGTTTTTCAAATATTTGAGTATACCCCCCAATTGGAATACCTTGATATTTGTCATTAAAATAATTATTATCGTATGTAAATCTAACAGGTAATCTTTTAATAATTTCCTTTGGTAATTCCGTTGCCGGTTTTCTCCATTGTTTTTCGGTATATCCTTTTATCAATTTGGTGTAAACATCCTTACCTACAAATTTAATTGCTTGTTCTTCTAAGTTAGTAGGTTCGGTAACATCATCACTTTGTTTCTGAATCATTGTCTTTGCTTCATCCGGAGTAGTGACCCCCCACATTTGGGAAAACGTCCACATATTAAATGGTAACGAATACAATTCTCCTTTATAATTTGCAACGGGTGATAATCTAAAATGATTAAATTTAACAAACTGATTTATCCATTTCCAAACTTCTTCGTTTGATGTGTGGAATATATGTGGGCCATAATCATGCACATTTATACCATCCCTATTTGATGTATGACAATTTCCACCAATATGATTTCTATTATCAATTACACAAACTTTATAACCCTTTTTATTTAGTTCATATGCACATATAGAACCAAAGAAACCAGAACCAACTATTAAATAATCGTACATTTATTTTATAATTTTTTTAAATACTTCTACAATATGGTTATTTATATTTTCTTTTGTAAATGTTTTTTCTGCAAACTCATATAAATTATTTGATAATTTATCATATAGTTCTGGATTATTTTCTACATATTCGAGTTTTTCAATTAAATTAGATAAATCTCGTTTAACCATAATACAATTTTCACCATCTACTAAACCATCCATCCAAAATTCTTGATAAGGTCTTTCATTTATAAACAAAACACGTTTAGTACAACATAAAAATTTTAATCTACCTGACCACCCAACTCCTTCAATATCAATTAGATATTTGTATTTACAATGTTCTGCCAATGAAACAAAATTATTAGCTGTTAATTTTTCTGGATTATCTCTTATAAAATCAATCGCATTACATAATAGTAAGTTTGGATATTGAATAGCCAGTTGATTATACTTCATTCTTGTCGGTATATGTGAACCGATAGAACCAGACCAAAATAGTTTATTTATGATTGGTATATTTTTCGCTTGTATTTTTATTTCATTTACTGTATTTTCAAAACTTTCTATGCCAATTTGTCTCCAACCATCAAATGTAAAACAAGGAATTGTTTTATATTTATCACTTGCGTGGGCGTAACTAAATCTATCATTATCAAGTTGGTCAGATGTATTGATTAGTATTTGTAACTTCTTATTATGAAAAACTTCTTCATTTGATTTTAACCCATCTATTATAAGTTTTATTGTTGATGGATTTCTATCTTCATATCCACCATAATCATAAAAAGTAAAAACATTTTCTACAAGACGTATTTCGAATGAATATCTTGGACCAGATTGGTTTATAATATTATATTCCATTTAGTATAATTCTTTATATCCGTGAATAAAACATGCGGTATCTGATACAATCCTATTTGGATATGTCATATCATCAGTGCCTTCCCATATCTGATAGGTATACCCAAAATATTGTAAAAAACAATTGATTAAAATATCACTCCAACCTGTAATTCTACTATCGTATTTAACTAACTCTTCCAATTTAAATTCATCAATTTTTGAATATGAATCTAAAAAAGATTGTCTTCTAAAAATAGAACCACCACACATACCATACCCCCAAAGTGTATTTTTTTGGTTTCGATTCATCAATACATTTTTTATTGGGGTAGGCCAATCCCATGCTATCATTCCACCACTATCTTCGGTTGGAAATGTTATATCAGAACTTACTGTTAATACATCATCTTCAAATATTACTATCCACTCTTCATTGTATTTTAAACAAGTATCATTTACTCGTTTTAACCATTCATAACAACCTTCTATTTTATCAAATCTACCACCAGGAAAAACGTTAATATCTGAAAATGTAAAATCAATTCCGTATGTTTCAACAAAGTGAGAATAATCACTACCATTGTCAGATACTACTCTCATTTTAGCAGTTGGGAAAAACTCTCTAAATTTTTGTATTGTAAATTCAGTTGCCTTGTCATTTTTCCAAGTCTGATAGTGTACTGCAAATTTATTTTCCATATTTATTTTGATTTATAATTAATTATATAATCAGAACATATCCCTTCACATTCACTAACATCATCATTATAAATTTCAGGCATTACTGCTATACTTCCTTTAATCGGTTGTTTACCAGGATATACCCACATCCACCCATTTGAAGTTAAAGTCATAACATCATTTTCGTGCCAAAAATAGTTAAATCCATCAAATGAATTAAACCATTCCATCGCTTCTATATTTTTACAATGTATCCATAAACTATAATGTCTATCATTTAACCATTTTTGTGAAACGCCATATTGTGGTTTATCATGCCCTAAAAATAATTGACCTTCTACCATCCATACATCCACTTCAACATTAAATCCATCTGATATTGCTTTGTCAATATACATTGGTTCGTTTTCATATGATTCAAACTTTCCATTTGTGTTTCCTCTATGTGATATTAGTATCATCTCTTATTTTCTAAATAGTAATTCAAATCTTCAGGTGTTCCTAACCCCCACATCTTTTCAATGTTGAATGTTTTTATTTTTTTACAATCTGCAATTGCTTCATTAAAAGTTGGACAAGTGTAAAATTCACCATTTGTTCTAATATCTTTACTAATCATTTGTTCTGCATATTTTACATAATCAGAACCTTTGGCCCAATAGTAAATCCCAACTGTTGCAATATCTGAAATTGGATTCTTCTCTGCTACTTCGGTTACATATCCATACTCATCCACTTTAGCGAATGACCATTTTGGATGTGTTGCGGTAAATGTAACAATTCCTCCATCTACTTTCTGCTCAATCATCTTATACATAAACTCATTACTATCCCACTCAAGGAATTGGTCAGAGTTAGCCATAACCAATGGTTGGTTATTATCAATGAATTCTTTTGCTAATAAAGTTGTACATGCTGCACCTTCGGTTATACCATCAACTTCTACAATTTTACAGTTAGGGGTGATTAAATTTAATAGGGTATCTAAGTTATATTTTGCTCTATGTTCTTTTTGTACTACATAAATGTACGTTGCTTCTATATTAAGATTATCTACAACCACCTGAATCATTGGTTTACCTTCCACATCAATTAGTGGTTTAGGGAATGTATATCCAGCTTGTTGAAATCTACTTCCAGCTCCGGCCATTGGGATAAGAACGTTCATCTTACCACCTTGCCATTTTGGAATACTCATAACTTTATTTTTGTTTAATTTGTTTTCTATTTTTTCTAATGTCAAATCATTTGGGTTGTCCACTCTTAATACACTTGCTCTACTTCTACTTGCTGCCAATAGTCCATGTGGAGAATCTTCTACTATTAGAGTTTCTTCAGGCAAACATCCCATCATACTCATAGCCTTCCAATACATTTCAGGGTGCGGTTTAGAGTTCTTTACATCCTCATTGGAGATGATTAAATCCATATACTCAATTATACCTATCTTTGCTAACATAACCAATACAGACCTTCTAATTGAGTTTGAAGCACATGCTAACTTATAACCCTTATCTCTCAATTCCTTAAACAATTCAATCTTTTGTAAATCGGGTTGTAATTCAGATATTGCTTCAATTGTTAATTGTTGTTTTCTATTCCAAACAGTTTCGTATGTATCTCTTTGTAGTCCTTTGTTTTGTGTTAATAATTCTAATTTCTGATTGGTTTTTAATCCATCGTATATAGATAGGTGTTCTGCTTCTGAAATAACATATTTTGTACTCTTTGCTATTTCCCACAAAGCCTTATTCAATGTTTCAAAATGTATTTGTTTTGCTTCTACTAATACACCATCCAAATCAAATATAATTAATTTTGTCATTATCTTCCGTATTTTTGATAATCGTTATGCATAAACAATCCTTCGTTATGCCCTACTTTATATTCCTGTTGTGCCCACCATTTACTAATATTACCTTCCAATGCAATACCTTCTCCTGCAAAGGGTTTGACAGTATCTAAATAAAATTGTTTTTTATAAAGACATGGGTTATTTGTCCAATTACCATAACGAGATGTAGTCCAAAACATATCTTCCGATTTCTTTATCAAATCAGGGAATTCAACTGCAGGGTCTAACCAATGCAGTGAATCTAAAAGATGAGGTGATGTACATTCAATTTCATCATCATAATAAGTAAGTTCTTTTCCTATATTTCTAAATGAAAAATGTGGATTACCTGGCTGTTGTCTATGTCTTAATCTAACAACATCCATACCCATTTCAATTGCTTGATAACTTTTCTTTAATGTATCATATGTAGTTTCTTTATCTTCAATTAAATTCCAATCATGTTCTAATACTAAAACATATTCTTCCTTTGCATTTTCAGTCAAACGAATGAATGCTTGACCTATTCCGATATTCTTTTGTAACCCAATGAAATCTAATCCAAAGTGTTTTGCGATTTCCATATCTTGCGAGGTTACCTCCTGAAATAGAATCGTAACATCGTTTACCATATCAAACAAACCATTTTCATAATATGTAGTTAAAGTATCTACAAGGACTTGTCCACTACGCCATGCCAATATTCCTATACTGATTGGTAACTTATTCATAACTTATATTTTTTTATAATGTATGTTTATTTCTGCTTCAACTTCATCATTAATAGTTTCTTTTACTATTTCAAATCCATTTGACTTTAAATACTCTCGAATATCCTCAGCTTTATTACTTGTATTTTTATATAATTCAACTGCATTTGATGCTTCAATTACACCTTCATTTACAAACGATATTTTATCTTTTAAAGATTTTAAAACATTAAAATCATTTCCTTGTGCATCTATATGTAAAAAATCGATAGTTTCAATTTTATATAATTCACAAAAATCATATAATGTAATGGTTGGTACAATATAAGAATGAGTATTACTAAAATCAACTCTACCTGGCCAAGTTTCATTTAAATTATCGGAAAATTCATATAAACTACTACAACCCCAATCCCAATGACCTGCTATATTAAATTTTTTGAATGAGTTTTCAGAGTCTACTGCAAATGGTAAAATTCTAATATTTTTATTTTCATATGATAATGGCCAAAGATACTTTACTAATAATTCATATGTCGGTTCGAATGCATATACAATAGAACCATCTGATGCTAATTCTTCGGTTTCCGTGCCTTTATTAGCCCCTACTTCAATTTTTATTTTCATTTTTATAAATTTAAGAATTTGTATGGATTTTCTGGCCAATGAGTTTCT
>Ga0164292_10003600_pt1 | contig 12640 bp, 5 predicted proteins | sample GEODES117metaG_FD_111486 | JGI IMG/M metagenome (GOLD analysis project Ga0164292, IMG submission 111486) | Eutrophic lake water microbial communities from Lake Mendota, Wisconsin, USA - GEODES117 metaG | ecosystem: Environmental > Aquatic > Freshwater > Lake | place: USA: Lake Mendota, Wisconsin... | reverse complement strand
GCAGCGCAGCAACTTCCTGCGCCAACAGATCTTACGGCTACCGTACAGGGTGGTGCAAATGGGGCCTCGGGGTACGTTGTACTTACGTGGAAGGGTGTTACATCTCCAGCTCCTCTGAAGTACTATGTGTATCAAGCATCGGGCGAGACAGAAGACGTAACCAAGTTCAGCAAGGTTGCAACTATCCCTCATAGTGCTAATAACCGTGAGAATGTATACACAGCTACGATTCAAGGTCTCAAGGCTGGTGTCTACACCTTCTTTATACGGGGCTACTGGGACGGTGGTGCAGAAGGTCTTCGCTCGGCAATAAAGGTTGTAGAGGTCAAGGGTACCGCCACAAGTGGACTGCGATTTGTGAGCGCACCAGTTCTTACGGGCTCAACTACGAAGGTCTATGTGTATGACGCAAATGCAGAATCCGATAAGTCTGCGACCATTTCGTATGTGCTCGTTGCTGGCCCGAAGGGCATGACGATTAACAAAGAAACGGGCAAGATCGTTTGGGAAAAGCCATTAGCTGGACGTTATGAAGTTGTGATCGCTGCAGTACAGGTAATCGACGGCAAAGAAGTAGTCGTAAAGCAGACATATGTGCTTGTGATCACTGAAGGTGACGGTCAAACAGGAACGCTGAAGTTTGTATCACAGCCAGTAACTGTTGGTTTTGCAGGCGTAAAGTATATCTATGCTGCCAAGGCAATGGTGCCTGGAGTAAATACCACGGTGATGTACAAGCTTGATGGCCAACCTGCGGGTATGGTCATCGATCAAAACACTGGTGTAATCACATGGGAAAAGCCTGTTGTTGGAACATACCGATTCGTTGTTCTGGCTAAGGCTATTGTGAACGGCGTAGAAATCATCGCTACGCAGATAGTAGAACTCGTGATCAAGGAGAAAACAGGCGGCGAAGCTCCGGGTTGCGCCAAGGTTAAAGGCATGGTGAAGTATGACGGTAACGTCAACGAAGCCGTCAGTGGCGTCGTCACTGCATGGCGTCAAGAAGTTATCCGCACCAAGGATGGAAGCAATGGTGGAGTTACATACCGTCCGGTCTACAAGGCGGAGATCAAGAATGGTACGTATACACTCATGCTCCCGGCCGGCACCTATAAGATCCGCGTTGAAGGCCCCGGCATGATGGCCGAATGGTACGACAATGTCGTTGAACTCGCTGATGCCAAGGATGTTGTGATCGAGTGCAATACGATCAAGGAAATCGACTTTGTTGTTGATATGCGTCCGACACCTGTTTTTGCAGTTGCCGAAGGACGCGTATTTGATGCAACAACGAATGAGCCTGTCAAGGCACTTGTTGTCTTTGAGGTTCGCACAAAGGAATCTGCTGCAGACCCACGCTACATGCGCGTTGCTGCTGAGACACGCGAAGATGGTTCATATGAAGTAAAGCTTCAGTCGGGCGTTAACTACATTGGTGTTGCCCGCGCGATTGGACGCGATGCAGCAGGCAATCAGTATCTGGCTGAGTACTACAACAACACGCATGATGCTCTCTCTGCTACTTCGGTAAACATCACGGAGAACAAGGGTGGCGTTGACTTCCCAATGGATAAGCGCGAAGCCTATAACAATGGCTTTGGCGGCACCATGAAGAACAACTACACCCAGGCCGGTGTTGCTGGCAAGGTTGTAGCATACCGCTTTACAATCGTAACCAACGAGAAGGGCGACGTTCTTTCGAAGAATGTTGAAGCAACGACTGTAGAAACAGATCAAGACGGCAACTACAGCTTCACCAATATGATTCCAGGCAACTATGTGGTGTTCGGTATTCCTGCCAAGCGCCCAACAATGCCAGGCTGGATGGTACTTGGAGCGCTAGCTGCCAAGGAATCTGGCAAGGCTACACAGGTTGTTGTTGCCGACGTTACGGTAGCAGTGCAGTACGACATTCTTCTCGATACAGTTAAGACAGACAAGGGCAAGGGTCGCGTACGTGGACACGTCTACGACAAGCGTGGCGGCATCGTGAAGTCGGGCTCAGAAAAGACACAAGAAGCATCGGCAGTATTGGGTGCGTTCATCATTGCTCGCGATGAAGACGGCGACATCGTAGACTTTGCGCTTTCGGAAGGCGAAGGGGCATTCGACATGACAGAAGTTTCCATGGGCAACATCACGATCGTTGCTGATCGCATCGGTTTTGATCCAACAACACAAACTGTTGCTGTTGAGGCAACCAATACAGACCGCGTGATCTCAATCGGCCTGATGAAGAATTCTGTCACGAGTGTTGAAGTGCCAGTTGACGAAGTTGGTTCATCTCTCAACCTCTGGCCAAATCCAACATCAGTTTCTGCATCGCTTCAGTTCGTTGCTCAGCCTGGTACCGCAACCGTGCGTATCGTATCCATGACGGGCGTTGAACTTGCTTCACAGCAGTACACTGTGGATAGTGGCATGCAGACTCTCATGGTCAACACCTCCACGCTGCCAGCAGGAATGGTGATGATTCATGTGAACAATGGCACGTCAGCGTTTGCACTTCCGCTGAACATTGTTCGTTAAGCCACTTTTATAGCCAGCACCTTCAAGGGCCGCAGGAAACTGCGGCCCTTTTCTTTTTTGTGTCATTGGCTAGCTTTGCTCTCATGAAAGCGTTAGCCCCATTCATCCTCGTCTTCTCGGCCATTGGCCTGTTCGGACAGATCTCCTCACCCGACCGGTTTCGTCCGCAGATCTTCGACGTTCAGCAGTATGATGCGTCGATTACCTTTCCAAATCCAGCTGCACGTTCAATCGAAGCTGATGTTTCGATCACTGTAGACTGGACGACTTCTTCAGATGCACCGACGTTTCCGTTCCATCTTCGTGACTTAACGATCGATTCGGTCTACGTTAATGGCGTACGGTCCACATGGTCAACCATCGGCACACGCGACATGGACACCATGCATCACCGTGTAGTTATTCCTCATGCCGTTGCGTCCAGACGCAGAGACACGATACGCGTATTCTACCACGGCGTGATGACAAACGAAGGGGGCTCATCGCCATGGGGCGGTGTACACTACCAAGACCAGGTACTGTATGCTCTGGGCGTTGGCTTTGCCAATAACTATGTAAGCACAACGCAGCACTGGTTGGCATGTTATGACCATCCATCAGACAAGGCCCGATTTACCGGACGCTTTCGTGTGCCCACAGGGGGCTGGGTTGTAGCTTCTGTTGGGCCTGAGATGCCGCCACGATCTGTTGATACACTTGTTGAGTATACGTGGACAGAGCGCAACCCGATTGCGACCTATCTTATCACCTTTGCTGTTGGCAAATACACGTTCCACCGTCAGCAGGACCTCACGGCAAAGGGTACTCCCCATATCTTCTACTACCTGCCGCGTGATCAAGCCAAGAGTATTCAATCGTATTCACTCGTGCCGCAGATGACCGAACATCTGTCGTCGTGGTTTGGTGATTACCCATTCGCCAAGGTTGGCTACTGCAACACCTATAAGGGGGCCATGGAACACCAGTCCATGATCTCTATGCCAGTTGCCACAATCCAAAGGGGCGACACCATGTGCATCACCGCTGCACACGAGCTTGCGCACCAGTGGTTTGGAGACTACGTAACGCCGATCGACTTTCGGTATGCGTGGCTCACTGAGAGCTTTGCCACGTTCTCGGAGGCACTGTGGATTGAAAAGAAGCGTGGCTGGGACGCCTATCTACGAGAGCTTGAAGTCAAGACACGCAGCGCAATAAACGCGGCAAAGCAGGAAGGTGTTTTTGCACTGGAGAACTTCCCCCGCAAAGCCCCCTCATCAAATTATCCGCAGACGATCTACCAGAAAGGGGCCGTTGTTGTGGGTATGATGCGAGCAATTGCCGGCGACGATAAGTTTCGTCAGGGTCTGCAATACTACCTCAACAACAGTGATCAGAAGTACGGCAATGCACAGACAGAACAGTTTGTTGACAGGATGCGTGCATCCATGGGAAAGATCACGTATGATTTCTTCACAGAATGGGTTCAGAGCAAGGGCTGGGCTAAGCTGCGTGTAGAACAGCGCAAAAGCGGATCCTCAACACTAGTAACGATCCAACAGGTGCAGAAGCAAGAGTTTCCCGACTGGCCGATCTTTACATCACTGCCACTGAACGTGACGTACGTGAATCTTTCCGGCAATGCGGAAGATGTGATCATGTATCCCGATGATCGCGGCGTAATCGAGTTTGAATGTCAGGAACTTATCGGCGTGAACTCCGGCAAGAAATCTCGTTGCATGTGTGAGGTTCAGACCATCAGCAGCGTAGAAGATGCCAACGGCAACGAGTCCTTAACACTAGCCCCGATTCCTGCGAGTGAGCGCATGATCGTAACACGGCGTGGAATCGGCGAGCGAGAGTACACCATGACGATCTATGATTCACGCGGCGCAGCCTTGCGTACATGGACTGATGCAATGTGCGAGAGCGGTTGTGTTATCGATGTGAGCTCGTATCCAAGCGGTGCCTACATGCTTGTGCTAACGTTTGGCAGCAGCGTAACTCGACTCCCGTTTGCCGTCACACGCGGAGAGTAATCCAGCGAGCGATTTCTTTGAACGACGGCTTCTTACCGTAGGAGAGAATTCCAATGCGGTAGATACGTGATGCCAGCCACACCGCGCCAAAAAACGCACCGGAGCTGGTAAGCACGCACACAACAAGCTGCCATACTGGTACGTCGGTTGCAGCAACGCGAACCGTCATCAGGATCGGCGAGAACAGCGGGATCATCGACATTACCGTAGCAAACGTTCCATTGGGGGCCGATACAACGTTGCCGATAAACATCATCGTGAGCACAATCGGCATAGTGATCGGGAACGTAAGCGACTGCGCATCAGCTTCCTGATCAACAGCAGAACCTACAGCAGCGAACAACGACGCATAGAGGAAGTATCCTGCGAAGAAATCAAAGATGAACATTGCGATGGCTATCCATGAGATCGTGGGCAGCACAATTCCCTGCTGAGCCAAAACATCGGTTAACCCTTGAGGGCGCATAGCTGCAGGACCACTCATACTCTGTGCCGCACTTACAGCGTCTGCCGGCACAATATCCCCTACGAACATGCCGACAAGCAGAACCAACCCTATACCCAGCACAGCCCAGATCACCAGCTGCGTAAGCCCAACGAGCCCGATGCCAACAACCTTGCCCATCATCAGTTCAAAGGGCTTCACAGACGATGCCAGCACTTCGATGATACGATTGGCCTTTTCTTCTACCACCCCGCGCATCACCATTGAACCGTAGAGGAAGATCAGCATGTAGATCAGAAATCCTGCGATGTATCCAACTGCAGCCGATGCTTCACTTGCATCGGCTTCGATACCCTTCTCCGTTACCTTCAGCGAGTTCACGCGAACACCGGCATCAACTAGGTCTATAACGGATGTGTCTGCCCCCTGCTTTAAAAGCCGCGCACGCACGATCACCGGTTCGATGTCCGACCGCACGGAGCCCTCGAATGCAATACCCGAGCCGCCGCGCGAATACATCAGCACTTCAGGGTTTTCCAGCACGGTGTTTGGTATCACCACATAGGCATGGATCTTCTCGTCTTGCAGATCCTGCTCCAGCGTCTTTATGGTACGCGCACCTGCAAGCTCGTATGATGCCGTGTCGGCGGCCACAACCTGACGTGCCAGCGAATCAGTTGCATCAACGAAGACAACCTTACCCTCCTGTCCTTCTCCCGACAGCAAGGCGGCCAGCACCGGGACGAGCACCAGCAGAACTAAACCGAAAGGGGCTAGCAGGGTCGACACTAAAAACCACTTTGCTTTGATGCGCTTTAGGTATTCGTGCCGGATAATGACCGTAATCTTACTCATTGGTAACGTGTTTGTGGTGAACATGGGGGAATTTCCAGTCGGAAAAATACGTTACGCCGTGTTAGTTTTGCATGCTATACCTACGGAGAAAAGCCACATGAGCATTCTACACGAAAACCTCACATCGCAAGCCGAAGCACTGCGTGCGCAGCGCACAGCCCTTCTTAAGGAGCACGGCGAAACAGTTCTTGGAAGCGTTACGATCGAGCAGGTCCTTGGTGGCATGCGCGGCGTACCAGCGCTGGTCTGCGACACATCAAGTGTGTCTGCCGACGAGGGCTTGCGCATTCGCAACACGCCTATCCTAGAACTCACCGACATCACACCAGAAGAAACGTTCTGGTTGCTGGTCACTGGCCAGCGCGCAAGCGCAAGCGAACTTGATGAGCTTCGCTCGATCTTCTCGAAGTACTATGCAGTACCTCAGTATGTGATCGACACGCTCAAGGCAATGCCGAAGGATTCACATCCGATGGCAATGCTCAGCGTTGGCTTGCTTGCTATGGAGCGCGAGAGCGAGTTCCGCGCTGCATACGACAAGGGCGCAGGTAAGGATGCTCTCTGGCAGTCAATGGTTAATGACTCTGTTCGCCTGATCGGCTCAATCCCTGGCATTGCAGCAGCGATCTACCGCATTCGTTTCCACGATGGCAACGTAATCGCTCCGCTCACAGACGACAATGATCTCTCGAACAACTTTGCACATATGCTCGGCGTAAGCAATGACGCATCATGGAAAGAACTCATCCGCCTGTATCTCGTGCTGCACTCAGATCACGAAGGTGGCAACGTTAGCGCCATGACGTCATACGTTGTGAGCTCAGCCCTGAGCGATCCATTCTACAGCGTATCAGCGGCTATGTGCGGCCTTGCAGGCCCCCTTCACGGACTTGCAAACCAGGAATGCTTGCGCTTTATCATCGACGTCAAAGATCAATTCGGCGGCGTTCCAACAGATGAGCAGCTCACGGAGTACACATGGAACCGTCTGCGTAACGGTCAGGTTATCCCTGGCTACGGACACGCAGTTCTTCGTGTTACAGACCCACGCTTCACAGCGTTTTATCAGTTCGCTGAAAAGCACAACCTGCAGGACGACAACGTACAGATCGTGCAGAAGATCTTCAACATCGTGCCAGGCGTACTCCGCGAGCACGGCAAGGCTAAGAACCCATGGCCAAACGTTGATGCAGCTTCGGGCTCACTCCTGTATGCATACGGCATGAAGGAGTTTGACTTCTACACGGTGATGTTCGGTGTATCACGCGCAATCGGCCTCTGCTCACAAATGGTAGTGAACCGCATGATGGCATCTCCGATCGTGCGTCCGAAGTCGCTTACACTCGCTGAGCTCAGCAAATAGCAATCATAGCAAAGCAATACGGGCACGATATATCGTGCCCGTATTGCTTTCAGCAGATTCAATTCTCCATAGCCCCATAAAAAAAGCCCGTCAAATTGACGGGCTTACTATTTTTGTCCCTTCCCGAGGGAGGGGGCTTTGTGGGCGCTACTGGATTCGAACCAGTGACCTTTACGATGTCAACGTAACGCTCTAACCAACTGAGCTAAGCGTCCTCGGGGGACGCAAATTTAGAAAAGATTTTTTGATGTATCACCTGAAAGGTTCTGCATGTCGATCATTCCATTGATCCTGGGCTTAGGCGTACTGGCCCTAATCGTCGCTGTGGTGTTCCGTCAGCGCGTGCACGCCGTCAAAGTAGAAGACGGCGCCGCATCTGCTGAAGAGCTCGCGCGTCTTACGGAAATCTCTACCGCCATAGCCGAGGGCGCCATGGCCTTCCTCGGTCGCGAATACCGTGTGCTTGGATTATTCATGGCAATTTTTGCCGTGGTGATTTTCCTTACGGTAGACCACGGTGGCCACACTGCGGTGGCATTTGTCTGCGGTGCAGGAACATCGGTGATTGCTGGCTACATCGGCATGAAGATCGCCACAAAGGGTAACGTCCGCACGGCCTCTGCTGCTCGCGTCTCCCTCCAAAAGGCTTTCTCCGTAGCATTTGAATCAGGCGCTGTGATGGGCTTTGGCCTTACGGGGCTTGCAGTTGTGGGTCTGATCCTTGTATGGCTTGGCATCGACGCAATGCTCCCTGGAATCAGCCGCGAACTTCAAATGGAAATCCTCTCAGGCTTTGGTCTTGGCGGTTCTGCCGTTGCACTCTTTGGCCGTGTTGGTGGAGGTATTTACACCAAGGCTGCAGATGTTGGTGCAGACCTTGTGGGCAAGGTTGAAGCAGGCATTCCCGAAGATGATCCGCGCAACCCTGCGGTTATCGCCGACAACGTTGGCGATAACGTTGGTGACATTGCAGGCATGGGTGCCGACCTCTTTGGTTCGGTAGCTGAATCAACATGCGCAGCCCTTGTTATCGGCGCCGCTGGTTACGGCGTAGCCGGCGGAAACAACCTGAATGTGCTTCTCTTTCCGATGCTCGTAAACGGCGTAGGTATCGTTGCTTCGATCCTTGCGCTGCCGTTTATCCGTGCAACAAGTGAAGACAAGGTGGAGGCAGCTCTTAAGAACGCGCTGATCATTTCAACGATCATCATGCTTGCAGCCCTCTACCCTATCACCATGTGGGCATTCGAAGGCACAACGTTTGCCGTGTCGGGTGTTACGGTTACAGGTATGGGCGTGTTTGTTGCTCTTGGAGCTGGCTTGGTCGCCGGTCTCCTCATCGGCTTGGTAACGGAGTTCTACACATCACACCGTTATAAGCCAGTTCGTGAAGTTGCTGATGCATCAAAGACAGGTTCTGCAACGAACATCATCTACGGTCTAGCACTCGGTTATAACTCAGCTGTTATTCCGATGCTTCTCATTGCTATCTCTGTTGTGATTGGCTATGTGTTCGCCGGCATGTACGGTATCGCGCTCACAGCAATCGGCATGCTCGGTACGATTGCAGTTGGTCTTACGATCGACGCATATGGTCCAACGTCCGACAATGCTGGTGGTATCGCCGAGATGGCAGAAATGGGTAAGGACATCCGCAAGCGCACTGATGCTCTTGATGCTGCTGGCAACACAACGGCTGCTATCGGCAAAGGCTTTGCTATCGGATCTGCAGCACTTACATCTCTCGCTCTTACGAGCGCCTTCATCACACGAGCAGAAGGTGCGCTTGGCAAAGATCTAAGCTTGGAGCTTACAAACCCGCACGTCCTCGCAGGACTGCTGGTAGGTGCAGCTCTTCCATTCGCATTCTCAGCAATGACGATGAAGAGTGTGGGCAAAGCTGCATTCGCGATGATCGAAGAAGTGCGCCGTCAGTTCCGCACCATCCCAGGCCTTATGGAAGGCAAGGCGCGTGCCGAGTACGCTAAATGTGTTGACATCTCAACACAGGCATCGATTCGCGAGATGATCGCTCCTGGTTTGCTCGTGATCATTTCTCCTCTTGCTGTTGGATTCTTGTTCGGCGTGCAGATGCTTGCCGGACTCCTCATCGGTTCTCTCATCGTAGGTGTGATGCTTGCTATCTCCATGGCAAACTCAGGTGGCGCATGGGATAACGCGAAGAAGTACATCGAAACAGGCGTTCTTGGTGGTAAGGGTTCAGACACGCACAAGGCCGCTGTTGTTGGGGATACTGTTGGCGATCCATTCAAGGACACATCTGGTCCGGCACTCAACATCCTTATCAAGCTCATGGCCATCATCTCCCTTGTGTTCGCTGCAGCATTCGCAACGAATGGTGGGATCCTGATTCGATAATTCTATGGCCCCGGGATTTATCCTGGGGCATAAAAGCAAAAGGGGCGCAGCATGCTGTGCCCCTTTCCTTTTTTTGGGGGAACAAATAGCCCCCTTGCATCGTTATCTGCATTTGGTACAACAATTTATCTGCACACCATGAAGCTCATTGCAATCCTTGCTGCGCTCGCGCTTTCTATTGGCCATACTGTGGCTGCCCCTGTTGAATCTGTTGGTACGATCACAGGATCCATTCGTAACGCTGTTACTCAAGAGCTGGTCGTTGGCGCTACCGTCAAACTCGAAGGCACAAAGCTTGGTGCCTACACAAACACCAAGGGCGAGTTCACGATCAAGAACATCCCTCCAAAGTCGTACACGGTTGTTGTTTCTGCCGTTGGGTTCAAGGGCAAGTCACTCTTCAATGCTGTAGTTACTTCTGGCAACGTTGTGAGTCTGTCGATCGACATCGAGCCTGATCTTACAAAGGCGGGATCGATCGACGTAGAGGTTCGCTCCTTCGGGAAAAGGTCTGAAACGCCCCTTTCCGTGCAGAGCTTAACCACCGAAGAAATTCGTAGCAATCCGGGCGGCAACTTTGACATCTCGCGTGTGCTTCAGGCACTGCCGGGTGTAGGGGGCGCAACAGGCGGAGCTGGCTTTCGAAACGACATCACGATTCGCGGTGGTGGACCGAGCGAAAACGTGTATTACCTCGACGGAATAGAGATTCCACAGATCAACCACTTTGCCACACAGGGTAGCGCGGGAGGTCCGGCAGGTATTCTTAACGTCTCCTTCATCGAGGATGTTAACCTGAGCTCGTCGTCATTTGGGAGCGGCTACGACAATGCCCTTTCGTCGGTAATTGCAATCAAGCAGAAAGATGGCAATAGCGAGAAGCTCCAAGGTAACCTGCGCGTGAGTGGTACTGAAGTAGCGGCAACAGTAGATGGTCCAGTTTCCGAGAACACAACCGTTATCGCGTCTGCGAGGAAGTCGTATCTCGACTTCTTGTTTGCAGCCATCGACTTGCCGATACGCCCGAACTACTGGGACTTTCAGTTCAAGACCACGACCAAGATCGACAACAAGACTACGTTGAACGTTATCGGAGTTGGGGCCATCGACGTGTTCCGCTTCGGCGTACCGCGTGAGACCTCATTGGAAAAGGAATACGTATTGCGAGCAGCCCCTTCTGTTGACCAATGGAACTACACCATCGGAGCATCTCTTCGCAAGGCGCTTGATAACGGACAAATCTTTGTCTCGCTCAGCAGAAACATGTTTGACAACAAGCTTCAGCGTACCAAGGAAGCACGCGCCGGCAATCCGGCAGAAAAGGTCTTTGATGTCTCTTCGCGTGAGATCGAGAACAAATTCCGTCTTGAGTACACGCAGGTAGCAGATGGTGTTTCCTACAAGACGGGCGTTCAGGCTCAGTACGTGAAGTACACGAACAACACCTTCAATAAGCTCAACGATTTTGTGACGTTGAATTTTAACTCGAACATCGACTTCTTTAGGTACGGTGTGTATGCGGATGCAACAACGAGCTTCCTCAATGACCGACTGCGCGCTACTGCTGGCATTCGTGCTGATGGCAACACGTTTATGGAAACCGGCAACGACATCTGGCGCACCATCTCCCCTCGCGCTGCATTGTCGTTTATCGTGGACTCTTCATGGAGCATCAATGCAACGGTGGGGCGGTACTACAAGATTCCGCAGTATCCGATCCTCGGCTATCGTGATGCAAACAGCAACCTCGTAAACACTGGAGCATCGTACATAGGCACAACGCACTATGTGGCTGGTGTGGAGTATATGCCAGAGCCAAGCATACGTGTAACGATGGAAGGCTTTTACAAGCTTTACGACGGTTATCCTATCTCTACGCTCGACGGAATCTCACTTGCAAACCAAGGAACAAACTTCGGCATCATCGGCAACGAGCCTATTGTTAGCTCAGGTAAGGGGCGAGCATATGGCGCAGAATTGTTCTTCCAGAAGAAGCTAACGGAGAACTTCTTCGCAACGATCTCGTACACACTGTTGTACAGCGAGTTCACAGGTCTTAACTCCGACAAGTACATCCCATCGGCATGGGACTTCCGTCACCTCGTAAGCGGCATCGTTGGCTACAAGTTCGGCGAGGGCTGGGAGTTTGGCGGGAAGATCCGTTATGCAGGGGGCTCGCCGTATACCGCGTACGATACAACGGCATCTCGCAGACTGTTCATCCTCAACGGGTTTGGTCAGCTTGATTTTGCCCGCCTGAACGAAGAACGCCTGCGCGCATTCCGTCAGGTAGATGTACGAATCGATAAGAAATGGTCTTTTACATCGTGGTCGCTAGACCTCTTCATCGACGTCCAGAACGTCTTTGCCTTCTCCCTCGATGCTCCTGCTCAGTACTCCTTTACTCGTACGGCAGACAATGCAGACTGGGCAAGCACAGACGGCCAGCCCGTGCGGCCCGACGGTTCAAACGCAACAGCAGTATTTATCGACAATTCCTCGACGTTGGTAACCCCAACGATAGGAATCATCATAGAATTCTAAAAAAGCCCCTTGCCAGTTTCGGCGCGAGCAGTATTTTTGCTCGCTTCCTTAGCTCAGCTGGTTAGAGCAACTGACTCTTAATCAGTGGGTCCGGGGTTCGAGTCCCCGAGGGAGCACAGACTACAAACCCCATCACGACCAGCGTGGTGGGGTTTTTTGTTTTCCGATTCTTCCCCCCTGTGAGACGTAGAACAACATCACACACGGTTTCTTACTGGCAACAACGCATACGGTTCTCCATGCAATTCACGCTGCGCGTTCAACGAGGTTCAGACATGGGGTCATCGGTTGCCTGTGTCTCACACGCTGGTCAACGTCTACGGTATTCCCTAGGTCTCAGTCATATCCCTATTCGGTACTGGGATGTTCAAGGCAGTTGACCTAGAGAATGTTCTTGACGAACTGGTTGCTAAGCATGGCAGTCCTGGCTTCATCAGATCAGACAACGGAAGTTCTCAATGCAGAGGTGTTTCATTCGATCAACGAATCCGATGTTGTCTCAAG
>Ga0164292_10003599_pt1 | contig 12641 bp, 8 predicted proteins | sample GEODES117metaG_FD_111486 | JGI IMG/M metagenome (GOLD analysis project Ga0164292, IMG submission 111486) | Eutrophic lake water microbial communities from Lake Mendota, Wisconsin, USA - GEODES117 metaG | ecosystem: Environmental > Aquatic > Freshwater > Lake | place: USA: Lake Mendota, Wisconsin... | reverse complement strand
CGGAGCAAACCGCATCCGGTAAAGTTGAGGTCAGGATCATCCCCAATGCTGAGGGAGCGCGCACGACTCCCTCAATTATAGCCTTCGCGGGCTCGGGGGAATTGCTCGTTGGCCAAGCCGCGAAGCGGCAGTCAACAACAAATCCATCGAATACGATTTACGCGGCAAAACGACTTGTCGGGCGCAAGTTTGATTCGCCACAAGTTGAGCAAACACGCCAGCGAGTGCCGTTCGCGATAACCTCCGCGCCCAACGGCGATGCGTGGATTCGAGCCGGCGGGAAAGAGCTGTCGCCGCCCGAGGTTGGTGCCACCGTTTTGCGTCGCATGCGAGAAATCGCTGAGACTTACTTGGGCGAATCGGTGACATCCGCCGTCATCACAGTGCCGGCTTACTTTGACGACGCGCAGCGCCAGGCCACGCGTGATGCGGGCAAAATCGCGGGACTCAACGTACTGCGGATTATCAACGAGCCTACCGCCGCAGCCATTGCCTACGGACTCGAAAAAAAAGAGGCGCAGAAAATCGCAGTTTACGACCTCGGGGGAGGGACGTTCGATATCTCAATATTGGAGATATCGGAGGGCGTCTTTCACGTCAAAGCGACGAACGGAGATACCTTTCTCGGGGGCGAGGACTTTGACGTTCGAATCGTCGATTACATTGCAGCGGGTTTCGACAAAGAGCACGGCATCAATCTACGAAACGACAGCATGGCCCTTCAGCGAGTGAGAGAAGCGGCAGAGAAGGCAAAACACGAACTGTCATCGTCGATCGAGACGGAAATTCACCTTCCGTTTATCGCAACCAGCCCCGAGGGTGCGCCACTGCACGTTCAAATGACGCTCACGCGCGCAGAGCTCGAACTGCTCACGTCGGAGCTCGTCGATCGCACGCTCGGACCGTGCCGAGAGTGCTTGCGCGACGCCAAACTCACGGTGGCCGAGATCGACTCCGTTGTACTCGTCGGCGGAATGACACGCATGCCCGCCGTGCAAAAAGCGGTGAAAGAGTTCTTCGAACGCGACCCGCACAAGGGCGTCAACCCGGACGAAGTCGTCGCGGCCGGCGCCGCGCTCCAAGGCAAAGCCCTAGACGGCGCATCCAACATCGACATGCTTCTGCTGGACGTCACGCCGCTGTCCATCGGAGTCGAGACAGGCGGGGGAATCTTCACCCCTCTAATTCTACGAAACACGACGATTCCGACCGAGCGCAGCGAAGTGTTCACGACGTCCGTTGACAATCAAAGCTTCGTGCCGATTCACGTTGTCCAAGGCGAACGCCCCATGGCCGCTGACAACGCCAGCCTCGCGCGATTCGAACTCACGGGAATTCCCCCTGCTCCGCGTGGAATCCCTCAAATACAGGTGACTTTCCACGTCGACGCCAATGGCGTCGTGAGTATCGACGCGAAAGATCTCGGCACCGGCCGCTCTCAACAGATGAAGGTGACGCCTACGAGCGGGCTCACACAAGACCAGATTCGACTCATGATTCTTGAGAGTGAGCGACACCAAGCGTCCGACGCCGTGCGCAAAGAACTCGCCGCCGTGCGCAACGAGTCCGAAACGCTCTTGTACACGACCGAGGGCGCCCTCGAGGGCTACCAAGACGTGGTCGACCCCGAGACCATCCAAGCAGCTCGCGAAAGCTGCGCGCGCCTTAGGCTTCTGATTGAGCAGAACCAAGACGTGGCGCAAGTGCGTGCAGGCTACCAAGAGCTGGAGGCTGTGGCGTTCGCGCTCGCCGAAAAGTTGTACGGCGCAACCTAGCGTCACAACCAAAAGCGGGACATCAGCCAGCGAGCTCGCCGCCCGATTCGTGAGCCCTAGACACAAAACGTGCACAATACACACATTGCCTGGGGAGCCCGTGGCCCAGCCTGGTGGATCACCGGACCACCTCGCGCCAACGCTCGCCGCCACCCGCACCAGGTGCTGGGGCGGCCGAACACCTGTAGAAATTCCCTCGCAGCGAAGAAAAGTGATCGACGCAACGCGAACCCAGGACCAATGGCACACAGTGTGCGTACGGTTCTTGCACAGCACCGAGGAAAACCTTCCCTCCGCAATCGCTTCTCTGGGCAGCGTCAATTGATCGACAAGAAACGGAGCGTATCGATGAAACGTCAGGCGTTTTCCGTCACGACAGCAACATGCATTCTGCACGCAGCTTTTCTCGCAAGCGGCTGTGCGACGCCAAGCGATGCGAGTGGCGAGAACGACAACGGAGCCGCCGTTCAATCGGGCGACACGGAATCGACGGACCCCAGCCCAGCGGGTTCGGGCGAGTCCGAAGACCCATCGCTAGCGAAAGGCCTTCGCATTGCGGAGGCTGCCGCAAAGCTAAAGGGCGCATCGACCAGCAACGGTCCGGGTGGTGGCAACGTCGCATGCGTGTATGCCATCAACAAAGTCCTTCGCGCAGCCGGAGTTAGTCCGCCGTGGGGCACCAGTCTTCACACGTCCGCCGTTCGCGGTGCGCTAGACGCAGGCGCCGGCAAGACAGTCGCGGAGCCGGAGCCGGGTGCCATCGTTGTGTTTCGTGATGACGGCAATCCTCCCTACCCGCATGTCGGCATCGTCCTGGCCGACGGCCGATCGATCATCAGCAACAGCTCAAGCCGCGCGAGTTTTTCGTGGGTGAGCACGGAAGATGGGTACCGGTCTTACTACGGACGATCTCCCGAATATTGGCGTCTCAAGTAAAAGCGGGGTTGAAGCCAACCGTCGAGGGGCGGTGAGCGCACGCATGCCCGGGACGCTCTAGCGCGAGCAGCAAAATGCATGCTTAATGCATGCTTATCTACCCGCTGCGCTCCCCAGCCACGGTCCGGGGGCGAGCGTTTCGGTCCCGCGCCGCACTTCGAAGTAGAGCATTGCGCTCGAAGCATCGTCGCTAATCGAGCCCACACGGTCGCCTGTTGCCACGACATCTCCAACTTTGACGTCGCATGTTCCGAGGTTGCCGCTGACGGTAAAGTAATGGTCTCCGTGATCGATGATCACAAGGCGTCCGTAAGGGCCGTATCGGTCAGAGAACACGACGCGACCCCCAAAAACAGCGCGCACGGTTGCCCCCGGCGTCCCGTGAATCTCGAGGCCTGGGCCTGACATTCCCTCACGTCTCGACGCTTTCGACTCGCTACGACCGACAAGCGGAAAGAGCAATCGTCCTCGCGCAGACGCAAATCCCCCGAGCGCGCGATCCCCCTCGAGCCCGGTTCCCCCGTAGACGGCCACGTATTCGCCGGCCTCTGCGCTCGATTCAAAGGCGCGCGCGAACGCCGAACGCCGCCGCGCTTCTTCATCCTCGGCCATGCGCGCGGCGATAGCCTCACTTCGCTGCTGCGCCGCGACGGCTCGCTCCTGCCCAAAGCGGTCGACAGCCGCCGTGAGAACCGCACCGCGCGCACGCAACCGAGCCTCTGTCTCGAGGTCTCGCGCAACGGCGCGCCGAGCACGCTCAACGCGCGCGGCATGCGACAGAAAGTCCGAAACGCCGCCCCCAACAGAGAGCAAGCCTACGCGCGACAATTTGTAAAATACACGCCCGTTTGCGACCGAGCGGGAATGCGAATGTGTAATCTGGGCACCAATTGAATCGAGTTCTTGCTTGGCTTGCATCTGTGCAGACTGCAAATCAGCGAGCTTGCGATCGAGCGCAGCAATAGCCAATGCGCTTGCTCTCGACGGCTCTGGACTCGACGGTTCACCTGCATTAGCCGGCGGCAAGGCAATAACGCCCAGCGGCCCAACCCGACTGTCACGCTCTTGCGACTCGCTGCCACGAGCCTGAGAGATATCCGCACACGGCAGCAGCACGAACACGACAAGCGCTAGCGCGGCCTTTTGCGCCCATGCGCGAAGCCGCCCGGCGTGTAGGGCAACGCGATCGGCGCTCATACGGTAACGAGCCTACGCAGACCGAGAAGAGCTGCCAGCATGCCGAGAGCACCGCCCACCGCGACCAACCCGACCATCAGCGGCCAAGGCAAAAACGCCGGCTCAATGCCGATCACGGCGACAAGCTCCGAATCGAGTCGACTGCGAACAATGCCAAATACGATCGCTAACATCATCACAGCGGCCGCGGCACCAAACGCGCCTTGTGCACTGCCTTCAATAAGGAACGGCGCCCGAATGAACCCCTCGGTCGCCCCAACAAGTCGTAAGACTTCGATCTCAGTCTTGCGTCGTTGAAGTGCGAAGCGGATCGTCGCGCCAACCACCGCAAGCACCGATGCAAACACAACGACCGCGACGAGCGCTGCGGCCGCAAAACCACCACGGATGAGGCGCGCCAATCGTGACGTCCAGGCCTGATACGTTTCAACGTCATCCACGGACGGAAGTAGCCGAAGCTTTCCAACGATATCCGAAACGTCCGCATCGCTGAGCTCGGACTGCATATCGACTTCAAGCGACGAAGGGAACGCCTCGACGCCGAGCGACGCTAGCTCCGGTTTCGACGCGAGCTCCCGTCGTCCGAATTCCGCATGCGCATTCGCTGACGACACATACCGAACGTGAGTCACCCCCTGCACCGTTCGCAACGTCTGCGCGAGGGCTTCGACGTCCTGAACGGAGGCCGAATCTTTGAGGTAAATCGAAGCTCGACCGACATGCGCCCAACGATCCTCGATCGAACGCAGATTCGTCAGCACAAGCAGCGCAGCACCAAGACAGACGAACGAAACGGCGAGCGAAAATATGCTGAGCGCTTGCAGTCGCCACTCTCGAAGCATTCCCCGCCGCGCCCGATTCGTTGTGCCCACCGACCCCTGATTCATGTGCAGCTACCCTCACCCATGCCCATTCGCCATTCACTTATGCCTGACAGCTCAACGCGTTCGTGAATCCCACTTTCAATATTCCCATACGGAACGTGCGCCGCGCGGCCAGAGCCACGGTTTACACCGCAAGGACGTTGTCGAATTCAGGCACGGGATGCGCGCGCTCGACGCGAACATCCACGGCTTTGCCCCCATCAAGAACCACCAGACGGCGCGGCCGAACATCAAGCAGCGAACGATCGTGGGTTGCGAAAAGCACGGTCGTCCCTGCCTCATGCACTTCCTCGAAGAGGCCCAAAATGTCTAATGCAAGTTGTGGATCGAGGTTGCCCGTCGGCTCATCGGCGAGGATGAGGGCTGGCTCGCCAACAATGGCGCGGGCAATAGCGACACGCTGCTGCTCTCCGCCGGATAGCGTACTGGCTAGGTCCCCGCCGCGCCCTGCGAGCCCGACGCGCTCGAGAGCCTCGCCCGCGCGACTGCGAATCAATCGCGCGGGCAAGCCCATGACCTCAAGCGTGATGGAGACGTTTTCAAACACTGACCATGAGGCAACGAGCTTGAAATCTTGAAATACGACTCCGAGGTTTCTTCTCAGAAAAGGCAGGGCATCAGGACGCAGTCGGGCAATGTCGCGGCCCAAAAACAGAATGCGCCCGTCATCAACTTTCTCTGCACCATACAACAATTTCAACAATGTGCTTTTCCCGGCGCCGCTCGCGCCGGTCACAAACACGAACTCTCCGCGCTCGATAACGAGGTTCGTTCCTCGCAACACGGCATCGCCGGGTCGAAACGCCTTGAAGACATTCTCGAACATCAAAATAGGGCGCTTCGCCGTGTCCTCCGAGAATCTTTCTCCGGACCGCAACGCCGGGCGAAACGACCTCGCGAGGTCCGGCGCTTCGTCGGCGTCGTGCGCTCGCATGCGAGAGAATAACCCCGATTTGTTAGTGCCGCGCTCAGTCCCGAACTCGCGACGACCGCGCTCGAGCGAAGACGAAACAAGGCGACGAAGCATAGCTACCGGCTAGCAGGGCTTCGCGTCTCAACCCAAGTTTTCGGCAATTGCCCTCCCCCCCCAAGGATGGGTCATCCAACAGAAGGAACTTCTGCATCCTCGCTCACGGCGCGCTTGATGTCGCGCTTTGCGAAAAGGAGCAGCATCGCTGGAAGCGTAATCATCGATAGCACCATCCCGACCAGCAAGCCTCCGATGACAACCGTGGCGAGGGGTCGCTGCACCTCCGAGCCTGTGCCCGTCGCAATCGCAGCCGGAATAAAACCGATCGCCGCGACCAACGCCGTACTCACCGGGGCGCGGAACGCTGCGAGCGCAGCAGCGTGCACTCGTTCATGGGCATTGTCACTTCGAGGCAACGAGATCAGACTCTCGGTCATCACAATGCCGGTCATCACGGCCACTCCGCAAAGGGCGATAAACCCGACACCTGCGGGAATACTAAACGGCAAACCCCGGAGGACCATTGCGAGCACTCCCCCGGCGACTGCAAAGGGCAAATTGAGAAGCGTAATCGCCATAAGCGACAAGCGTCGAAACATGAACACCAACATCAACGCGATAACTGCCAGCGCGACCGGGACGAGCAGTGCAAGGCGATCTTTGGCGCGATTGAAGTTCTGAAACTGGCCGCCCCAAACGACCTCAACGCTTTTTGGCAATCCGAGCTTGGCGACGCGATCTTGGGCCTCTTTTACAAATCCAACCATGTCGCGACCGCGCACGTTCGATTGAACGATCAGCCGTCGACGCATCTGCTCGCGACCAACCATCACCACGGTCTTTTCGAGATTCACGTCCGCCACCATCGCGAGCGGGACGAGATGACCGTCTGACGCAGCGAGCGGCAATCGCGACAGATCGTCTTCGGTCTTGATGCTCTCTCCCCCGAGGCGCAAAACGAGGTCGAACACACGCTCGCCCTCGCGCACCACACCCACGGGCATTCCCGCGCGCGTCATCGCAAGGGCATCCAGAACACTGCCAGGAGCGACGCCACTGCGACCGATGCGGTCACGATTGACGACCACTTGCAGCGAAGGCAGACCGGTCGCGATTTCCGCTTTCGTGTCGGCGGCTCCAGGCACGCCCGACACGGTCTTGCGAATCTTCTCGGCGACATCAGCCATGGTTGGCAAATCATCGCCGTAAATCTTGATTGCGACATCACCTTTGACGCCCGCCACTAAGTCGTTAACGCGCATTTCAATCGGCTGACTGAAGGCGCTGAGAGTCGCCGGAACGGATTGATCAAGCTTGTGCGAAAGCTCTTCGGCAAGTGCCTCGGGCGTCATCCCGGCACGCCACTTTTCTCTCGGCTTGAGCATAACGAACACATCGGCGGACTCGGGTCCGGCATGATCCACGGCGCCTTCGGGGCGCCCAATGCGACTCACGACCGTGTCGACCTCGGGCGCTTGCTTCAGCGCCTTTTCACCTTCCGTGGAAAGTGCAATTGCCTGCTTCACAGACGTGCTTGGCGGCCGGGTCACGTCCAAGGCAAAAGCGCCTTCAAAAATTCGTGGCAAAAACTCGGCTCCCATCGAAGCCCCTGACGCGAGCATGGTCGCCGCGACGGCAAACGCGACGCCGATAACCTGCCACGGCCGTCGCAATGCCAGGCCCAATGCGGGCACGTACACACGACGAGCTTTGCGAATGAGCCAAGGTTCATGCGCCTCACCATCCGTCGCCTTTGACGGTTTTTGAAGAAGCGCAGGACCGACCGCCGGAACCAGCACAAGCGCGTAGACCAGCGCGCCCGCCAACATGAAACACAACGACACGACGACAGGCCGAAACATCTTGCCTTCAACATCTTCGAGCGTCATCAAAGGCAAAAACACGAGAATGGTAATCACCACGCTGAACACAGCGGGCTTCGCCACATGAGCCATCGCATGCTTGATGGCATGCAATCGACTTGAGGCAGATTGCAACCGAGCCTGCACCGCTGCTGTAACCGCGTGTTCGACGGTAAGCACGGCGCCTTCGACCACGATGCCGAAGTCAATCGCGCCGAGGCTCATGACGTTTCCCGTGTAGCCCACAGCGTTGAGTCCGATAAACCCAACGAGCATGGCGAAGGGAATCGCACCTGCAACGAGAAGGCCGGCTCGCAAACTTCCAAGCGTGAGGAGCAAACACACCACAACGATGAGCGCGCCCTCGGTAAGGTTTTTTGAAACCGTGCCGAGGACGCGATCAATGTACTCTGCACGGTCGTAGTACGGGTCGACCGTTACGCCGGCGGGCAGGCGCGGAGCGAACTCGGCAATCGCTGCCTTCACATTGGCAACGACTTCGCGGCTGTTTTTACCCTTAAGCATCAGCACGCTTCCGCCCACAATCTCGCCGCGACCATCGCGCGTCATTGCGCCTTGGCGCAGTGCAGGCCCCGTATCGACTTTGCCAAGTTGCCCCAAGTGCACCGGCACGCCAGCCTCATCCGTGCGAACCACGGTCGCTTCGATGTCTTCGATGCCTCGGAATCGGGCATCTGCGCGCAAGACAATTTGCTCTCCAGCCGACTCGACGTAGCCACCGCCACCTACGCGATTGTCTCGCTCAATCGCCTCTTTTACCATCTCGGTGGAGACGCCATGGGCTGCGAGGCGCGACGGGTCGAGCGTCGCCCGATACTGCTTGAGCGAACCTCCAAAGCCGACCACTTCGATCACGCCGGGAACTTGCCGCAGTTTCGGGCCGATTTGCCATTCGACGATCGTGCGAAGCTCTTCCGGCGAGCGACCCGGCCCCGCCAGTTCAAACATGTATATTTCGCCGAGCGCCGTCGTGATGGGCCCGAGTTCGGGCTTTCCCACACTCGAGGGAATCTGTTCTTTAACTTGAATCAACCGTTCGTTGACAAGTTGTCTCGCGAAATAAACATCGGAATGGTCGTCAAAAACAAGAGTAACAATCGATATTCCGAGTTTACTGATGCTTCGCGTAAGCACCAACCCCGGAATGCCGGCCATTCCTCGTTCAATGGGCTGAGTAATCTGCGATTCGACCTCGGTCGCCGACAGCGCATTGGCTCGTGTTACGACCTGTACTTGAATATTCGTGAGGTCAGGCACGGCATCGATAGGCAGAACGCGCGCGGCGTAAATGCCCGCCGCAACAATGCCCATACACATCATGATGGCGATGAAAGAATTCTTCGCCGCCCATAGAACAAGCGCCTTCATTGCTTCGTTACTTCCCCTCGAAGAACAAAAGCCCCATCGACAACAATCCGGTCATTGCGGGTGACGCCTTCGCCGATTTCAGCCACCTGCGTCGTCTTGCGAACGACCACAACTTTTCGAACTTCGTAGACACCTGGCTTCTGCTCGACGAACACCACTTGTGCATCACCAAGCGGCTGCACGGCGGGCGCAGGCACAAGCAGACGCCCGGCTCCAGCGCTCTGGTCCAGCTGCAAGCTCGCGCGAATAAACATGCCTGGTTTGAGCGTTCCGTCGCGATTGTCGACATCGAGGTAGGCACGCGCCGAGCGACTTGCTTTACCAACTTGCGGTTCAACCGAGACGATCTTGCCTTTACGCACCTTCCCGGGCATCGCATCAATAGAGATCTCTGCCTCCTGACCGATTTGCAGATAAGGCAAGTCGACTTCATATATCGTCAACGACGCTCGCAACGCTTGAGGGTCAGCGATCACGAAGGCGGTTTCTTTCGCCGACAGATATCGCCCTAAAATCGCGTCGCGCCGCACGACCACGCCGTCGAGGGGAGCATCGAGGCGCAGCACTCCGCTCGACGATACCGACGTCCCGGCACGCGGATGCGACACGCCAAGAGCATCAAGCTTCGCCTTCGCTGCCCCCAAATCGGCGCCGGTTCGAATCGCATCGCCGCGCGCAAGTTCGGCCTCGCGCGCCGTGGTCAACTGGCGTTCCAGCAAGGTCGTTTCGCGAAGCTCATTGTCCTTCGCGATACGCGCGGCTGCCTCCGCAGAGATGTATTCGGCCTGCGCCATCGCAAGCGTCGGGACGGCGATCGTTGCTAGTGCTTGGCCCTTTTTGACACGATCACCCGGCTTCACATTGATGGCCATCACGCGGCCATCGACCATCGTGCCAACCTCGGCGTAACGATCGAGGCTATATTCGAGCGTGCCTGGCACTTCCAAGTCGAGCTCACCGCCGCGCGCTCCCGCGGACTCAACCTTGATTCCCAGTCGCTCAAGCGCCGCAGGATCAAACGTCACGAGTTTCGGCGCGACATGACCGGCCAGCAGCTTTTCGGATGTTTCAGAGGGCTCCGCCCGCTTTTTGCAGCCGGCGAGGCTTAGCGCCACTCCGAACATTGCTGCGACTGGTACGAGCGAGACCGGCAATCGGCGAACGCGAACAATGTTCATCGGCTTTCCTGCAGAGTAAGACAGGTTGAAACCCCCAACTCAAACTGGGGAACATGACGGTACCGCAAGCATCGTGAAGATCGCCAATTTCAACGAATGTCCCGATCCCGCCCTAGGCGCGCACCGGTCGCCCGTCGCTGACACCGGGCACCTTCCCTGCGTGCTCGCTATCGGCGGACTTGATCCCGGCGGCGGCGCCGGCGTGCTCGCAGACGCTCGAGCAATCGCCTTCGGCGGTGCGTTTGCGTGCGCGGCAGTTTCCGTCCTGACCGTGCAATCCACGTCGGCGATGCGGTCTTCTTTGCATGTATCTTCCAATCATCTAATTGCATCATGCACGGAAGTTCTAAACGTTCAACGCGTGTCCGCCATCAAGATCGGCGCACTCGGATCCGTTGAGAACACGCTCGCCGTCGCGCGATTGCTCGCATCCCACCCCGAATTGCCGGCGGTTGTTGATACGGTCATGATTCCATCGCGAGGTGAAGGGCGCTTACTCGACGATGCGGCCGTTCGCGTGCTGCGCGACGAACTTCTCCCGCTCGCCACCGTTGTGACAGTCAATGCGCCGGAGGCTGAAGTCCTCACGTTGCGCACGGTGCGCACGCTCGAGGATGCCGCAATCGCTACCACGAACCTTTTGCAACTTGGATGCAAAAGCGTGTTGCTAAAGGGCGGTCACCTTTCAACTCCCGAGGCCATCGACATCCTTGGCGTTTCCGACCACGGGACGCGTGCAGGATGCAACGCGGGCGGCGTTCATGGCCATCCACATTCACTCGTAGAAATCGCCTCGCCTCGCCTCGCACTACCTGCGTTCCACGGCGGCGGTTGCGCCCTCGCGTCGCTCATCGCCACGCGCCTCGCAATCCCGACGAGATCCTCAACCACCACGCCCGCTCAACGCATCGAGGACGCTGTGCGCTGGGCCAAGGCCGCGCATCATCAAGCCCTTGCTGGCCTCACCGATGTCGGGGGGGCCGCGCGCGTACTTTTCGCCTCGACGCCACCGTCCACAGCGCCGTGAAAGCGATCGAAGCCGCGTTCGGACGAAGCCGCCTTCACTGCGCCGAGCGCGTCAGTCGCGCATGTGTTGCTGCAAGCTTCGCATGGCTTCGCGCACATCCCGAAGTGACTTCGGTGCATCCTCCACGAATTCGTCGATTGACCCCAAGCCTTCACGAACCACCTCTGGCGGTTGCGTCGTTAGATCAACGATCGTCGTGGGAACACGGCCACCGACCCCACCATCGATGACCGTGGCCTGGCCTTTGAATTCCGCATCTATTTCGTGCGGGTCGACGTGGATCTCGCCATCTGGACGCTGCGCGGTCGTCGAGAGCACCGGCCGGCCGAGCTCTCGCGTAATTGCCTGAATAATAGGGTGCGCGGGAACACGAATCCCCACGGTCTTTCGTTTCGTCTGGAGCACGCGAGGCACCTCTCGCGTCGCTTCGAGGATGAAACAATAGGGTCCAGGAAGATACCGCCTAAGGATGCGATAAGCGGAGTTATCAACAATTGCGTATTTCGCTATCTCCGACAAATCAGGACAATTGAAGGAAAGCGGGTGCTCCCGGTCCATTCCCTTTATTTGATAAAGCTTGTCGATAGCTTTTCGGTTTACGCTATCGCAAGCGAGACTGTACACGGCATCGGTCGGGTAGCTTATGACGGCCCCGCTTTCGAGCGCCTCAATGACACGACGAATTTTACGCGGTTCAGGGTGCAAAGGATTAATCTCGATAAGCACGGTGCCGAAGACACTACCAACTCTTCCGGTGCTTCGCGACGCCCGACGAGTCGCAGCCTCAATGCGCCACTAATGATGATACGGTGTGACCCACGATGCTTTTGGCTGACGTAACGCCCGTGCTTGGTCCTCGAGTGACGTATTCGATCGCCTTCGTGGTTGGCGCCCTCTGGGGCAGCTTTCTCAACGTGGTGATCTACCGCGTTCCCCGATCGCTGAGCGTCGTTTATCCCGCCTCGCACTGCCCCCACTGCGGCGCTGCTATCGCCGCCTACGACAACATGCCTTTGGTGTCGTTCGCACTGTTACGCGGGAAAACACGATGTTGCAAAAAATCTATTAGCGTTCGCTATCCCGTCGTTGAGCTCCTGGGTGCAGTGCTCGCCGTTGCGATCGTTCACACTACGCTGGGTTCGCTTGGTCACTCGGTTACTCTGCTCCGAGCAATCGCCGTCATCGTAGCGAAGTTCGCCTTAGGCATGGGCCTTTTGGCCGCGGCGTTTATTGATGCAGAGCACATGTTTCTACCCGACTCAATCACGCTCGGGGGAACGCTACTCGGTATCGCAACGGCAACACTTCGCGACATGTCGTTCGAACAATCTGTGGTGGGCAGCGCCGTAGGGTTCTTCGGGATATGGTTCCCATTCACATTTCTTTATAAAAAGCTTTTGGGTCGCACCGGAATGGGAATGGG
>Ga0164292_10003597_pt1 | contig 12646 bp, 12 predicted proteins | sample GEODES117metaG_FD_111486 | JGI IMG/M metagenome (GOLD analysis project Ga0164292, IMG submission 111486) | Eutrophic lake water microbial communities from Lake Mendota, Wisconsin, USA - GEODES117 metaG | ecosystem: Environmental > Aquatic > Freshwater > Lake | place: USA: Lake Mendota... | reverse complement strand
GTAGCGCGCAGCGAGCGCGCGCACCAGCGGCTGCGCGGCACGCGACTCGCCGACCGAGACCGCGTGGATCCAGATCAGGGGGCGGGGGTCTGGCTTAGTCCGGCTCAGAAAGCCGAAGCGCTCCGACCAATGCGAAAGGTAGGCTGGCTGACGCAGCGATCGCCACAGCAGATAGGCCATGACCAGCGGCGTTGCGAGCAACCAGCCGAGGGAATAGAGAGGCAGCATCAGGGGGAGGGTTTAGGGGGTGATGCAGCAAGGGGCTAGCGGATGCAAGCAACCCGGCGGATCGGAGATGGCTGAAGAAGCGTCAGTTCAGCGCAAAGGGTGACGATAGCGCAAGCCTTCAAACCGCGAAAAGTCACGATCAGTCGTGATCCATTCGCATCCGGACTCGATGGCAAGTGCCGCCAGCCATGCATCAGGAACGAGATTGCCGCGCACACCCGCTTGTTCGCACAGCCGGCAAAAGATGCCCCAGTGACGCGCACCCGGAGCAACCGGCACACAGTTCGGTGCCTCGATCAGTGCATTGGCAAACGCCATCGCATCTTCAAGACGCGATGGCGATGCGAACACCTTGGGATGAGTCACAACTCTCAGGAATCCGCTGAGAACAACCGAGGACATGCCGAAGGCCTCTTCCCCTTTGACCAGCGACTCCATCCATCGCTTGAAACTCAAATGCTGATCCGCATCCCTTCGATGCGCATAAACCAGCACGTTCACATCGCACAGCAACACCTCAGGAATCCATTCGATCCAGCAGCGAAGCACCGTCATCCAGATCGACGCCGGCAAGCGTGCCACCACCGCCAGCGGTCTTAAGCCGAATGACCTTTCGTGGTGCAGTTGAATGACGATCAGCCAGCGTTGCACGCAGCGATTGCTCAATCACTGCGGTCAGCGTCGTCCCGTTGTCACTCGCGTGGCGCTTTGCCTTTGCGAGCAAGTCATCGTCGAGTCGGATCGTGGTTCTCATATGTCAATACATCAGGCTGATGCATCAGTATGTCTGAGATCGGAGAGCGTCTCAACATCCTCAGAACGGCACATCCACCCCCGGTGCCACCGCCGTGATCGCCGCCTTGAATGCCGCCTTGATGCGCGCAATCGCAGCCTCGGAATCGGCCTCGAATCGCGTGACCACCACCGGCGTGGTGTTCGAGGCACGCGCCAGACCGAAACCATCGGGATACTCGACCCGAACGCCGTCGATGGTGATCACCTCATCGGCTCCCTCGAACCTGGCACTGCGCTGAAGCGCCTCGACCAGCTTGAAGTTATCGCCCTCGGCGGTATGGATGTGCAGCTCGGGCGTGGCAATTGCATCCGGCAGAGCTTCGAGCACCGCACTCGGATCGGCAGAGCGCGACAGGATCTCGAGCAGACGGGCACCGGTATACAGGCCATCGTCAAAGCCATACCAGCGGTCGTTGAAAAACACATGGCCGCTCATCTCGCCGGCCAGCGGTGCGCCGGTCTCTTTCAGCTTGGCCTTGATGAGCGAATGCCCGGTGCGCCACATCAGCGGCACGCCGCCGTGCTTGCGCACCCAGGGCGCCAGATTGCGGGTGCACTTGACGTCGTAAATGATCTGCCCGCCAGGCCGATGCGCGAGCACATCCTGCGCATAGAGCATCAGCTGGCGATCGGGCCAGATGATCTGGCCGGTCTTGGTCACCACACCCAGCCGGTCACCGTCGCCATCGAAGGCCAGGCCGATCTCGCAATCGGTCGCGGCCAGACAGCGGATCAGGTCCTGAAGATTTTCGGGATGCGCCGGATCGGGGTGATGGTTGGGGAAGGTGCCATCGACCTCGGTGAAAAGCTCGGTCACTTCACAGCCCAGTGACTTGAAAAGCTGAGGCGCAAGCGCACCTGCCACGCCGTTGCCGCAGTCGATCGCGATCTTCATCGGGCGCGAGAGCTTCACATCACCCAGAATCTTCGCAAGGTATTCACCGGTGACATCACGTTGGGTCACGCGCACCGGTGCATTGGCATCGAGCTTGCCGGCAAACGAGGGGTCGACGATCGATTTGTAGAGATCCTGGATGCCGTCGCCATAGAGCGTGCCGCCGCCGAGCATCATCTTCAGCCCGTTGTATTCCGGCGGGTTGTGGCTGCCGGTAACCGCAACGCCCGAGCCGGTATTGGTGAGCACGGTGGCGAAATAGACCACCGGTGTCGGCACCATGCCGATGTCGATCGCCTCGACACCAGCGCTGTTGATGCCCTGCGTGAGGGCCGCGATCAGACGCGGGCCCGACAGGCGCCCATCGCGACCGACCACAATCGCGGGGATCCCTTTGGCCTTGGCCTGCAGGCCAAGCGCTGCGCCCACGCCGCGTGCCACCGCATCGGTGAGGGTGACCTTGGCCGGGTCGCCATCGACGATGCCACGAATGTCATAGGCTTTGAAGATCGAGGGCGAGATCGAAGGGGCTGCCATGGAAGGCTCCGGTGGGTGGGGCGGGTAGGCCGCAAAACCCGCGAATTGTACAGAGCGATGCCATGACACAGCCGTGAACAATGGCGCGGCGATGACGCCGCGAACGCCTCGTGCGCAGCCGCTTCAGCGTCGCCCTTGTCCAAGTGTGGCCAGATAGTGGTCCATCGTCAGTTGCAATCCGGCATCCAGATCGACTTTTGGTTGCCAGCCCAGCGCAGCGATGCGCGCATTGTCGAGCAGCTTGCGCGGCGTACCGTCGGGCTTGCTGGTGTCGTAGTCGATGCGCCCCTCAAAGCCGGCAAGGTGGGCAATTCGGGCAGCAAGCTGCGAGATCGGCAGGTCAGTGCCTGAGCCAATGTTGATCAGGGGTGGCTGAAAAACTTTCTGATGATCGATGCCTTTGCCGAGCAAGTCATCGAAGGCCGCATCATCCAGGTTCATCAGAAAAAGGCAGGCATCGGCCAGGTCGTCGCTGTAGAGAAACTCGCGCAAGGCCGTACCGGTTCCCCACAGCGTCACCGACTCGGCGCGGTCGCGCGCGGCTTCAGTGAAGCGACGAATGAGAGCCGGCAGGACATGCGAATTTTCAGGGCTGAAGTTGTCATTAGGTCCATAGGCACTGGCCGGCATGACCGACAGAAACCGAGTGCCATGCTGACGGTTGTAGCTCCAGCACATCTCGATTCCGGCGATCTTCGCCAGCGCATACGGCCGGTTAGTGGCCTCAAGCGGGCCTGTGAGCAGTGAGTCCTCGCGGATCGGCTGCTCGGCAAACTTCGGATAGATGCACGACGCACCGAAAAACAGCAGCCTCGCCGCACCATGACGATGGGCGGCAGTAATGAGGTTGGTTTCGATCGCGAGATTGTCACGGATGAAATCAGCAGGGAATTCGTTGTTGGCCAGGATGCCGCCGACGCGCGCGGCTGCGATAAACACGTACTCGGGTTTCTCGCGGGCGAAGAAAGCCTCAGTGGCTTGCGCGTCAGTCAGGTCGAGTTCGGCGTGAGTGCGGGTGATGAGGTGTGTGTAGCCGGCTGCGATCAGTGCGCGGCACAAGGCGGAGCCGACCAGGCCGCTGTGGCCGGCGATAAAGATACGGGCGTTGGGGGACATGGTGGTTGAAGAAGACTCTGAGATCAGCTGGTTTATCGGTTAACCATCACAACCAAGTTCATTTGCGCCATCACATACACTCCTCACCTGCTATTTTTTCGATATGGCAATCCATTACGGGTTGAAGGCTGGCAGGTATAAATCCAAACAAATGGTGGATTCGCAATGCGACGAGAGCCACCAGCAATCGTCGCACTCCACCTGACCGGCGACTGGCGAAACTGGGATCCGTGGCGACACGCTCAAGTGACGAAACAAAAAACCGGCGATTAAAGCCTACCGTCAACCACGGCAGCCTGCGGACAAGCCTGGCAACTTGAAAAACATTTATCCAGTTAAGTGATTTTCATGTCCCCGCGGGATCAGGGATCGTCTGGTTATCATATATTCTCGACCTTAAAAAATTTTCAGTCAGCCTCTTTGAAAACAAAGTCGGTATATTAAAGTGGGGTTCGTACGGGAAAAGATAATTCGGGCAAGTGAATCGGTAGATTGCGCCTTGCGACAAGCTTCTTCCCACATTCTCCAGAACACGTTCAATACTATCGACATGTTCCATTACATTGATAGAAAATGCATAGCAGAAACAGGCGTTCTCATCTAGCGCTTCTGCTGGAAGGTTGAGAATCTTCGGACAACAGCCGGTAGAAAGCGCCGAAGTCAATACAATCTGACGCATTCGTTCAAAATGCGAAAAACCAGCTCCAACAGGTTCCAGAGCGGTGACTTGGTATCCCTCCTGCGCCAGCTGGCAGCTAAGCAAAAGCGAGCCGGCACCAACTTCGAGCACTCGTGCACCGGCAGGCAATCGCTTCAGGTCCTGATCAATGTAGCGCCTGCCAAACAGCGCTTCGCCTGCATAAATATCAAACAAGCTCAAAAGTGCGGGAGACTCTTCAAGGAAAACAGAACGGAGTTCGTCGAGCCACTCAACTATGGATCGCACTGGCCGTTCGCTATGCATCTCCAATTGCTCCAACGAGAATCCCACTTAATATCAGCAAGACAGCGACGACCTTTGTGAGGGTAATCGCCTCAGACAGGAAGAACCATCCACAAAACATGACCATCACAAACGTAACACCGATGTACAAGGGGAAAGCGGTCGACAAAGGAAGTCTTGTAACGACATAGAGCCAGGCAAACGACGCGAGCAGCGCCGCTGCATAGGCTGACAAAATAACGGGATCAGTCACGAATTCGATAATTCGCTGCGAAAAAGTCCCTGTCGCTGCAGTTTCTGTTACGCCTGCCCGCCATTTCATTGCAACCTGACTATACGTAACGAGAAGAGCGACCGGCAAAATCAGCAGATATTTATTCATCTTCACTCTTGAATGAATTGTAACAAGCCCTGGCTGGCAAATAAATGATGGCAACCCTGATTCAAAGATTGCTCTGCACCCTGCACCGATCTTTCAGCAAAATCTGTTCAGTACAGATCAATAACCCTTTTCAGCACGAGAAGATAAACTGGCGTGCGAGTTGAGTCCCGCGCATCACTGCGATTGCCGCACCGCGACGTCAGGCACTGACCCAGAACTTGCGTCATCCGCCAGATAAGCCTCCTCAGCCTGCAGCAGATCCCGACTCCGGGATTTCAGTCGCTTGGCAGGAATACCGAAATAGATTGACCATGGCATTGTGTCCTTGGTAACCATGGTCATCGCGCCAACGGAAGTACCCTCTCCCAAGGTGATGCCTGGCAAAATAATCGATGACGCGCCAACAATACAATGACGTTTGATATGAACGGGTAACTTTGTCTCTTTCTTGTACCGGCTTGGAACCGTTGGGTTAGTCAATGATTTACCCGAATAGTCATCACTTTGCGAGAAAACCTGACAACCATAGGAAAGCCCTGAAAAGTCCTCCATCACAACGCCCTTTTCTCCACCGGCGACATTGCAGAAAACTGCGATATGTACATTTCTCCCTAAAGTGACTCTGCCTGAAATAACGCAAAAGTCGTCAATTCTTGAGTTATCACCGATTTCGATATCACCGTGGTTATAGATGCTGGCTCTGTCGCTGATCAAGATATTTTTTCCGAGCGATTTAAAACCCAGGCGCTCCAGTTGCTCGCGAGAGTAAAAAGCCATCACAAGTCTCCTATTTGTTTGAATTCAGTCCGTTCTTGTAGACTTCTCTGACAATTGTGTACGGCCTCTGCTTGATTTCAACAAAAATCTTCGAGAGATAAATGCCAACAATTCCGATGAAGGAAATGACCAGACCACCGACAAGCCAGATAGAGGCGATGACGGAAGTCCAGCCACTTGGAGGCGAAGTAAAAAATATCCAGTTGACTGCAAGGTAGCCGACGAAACATGCTGACGCCATTGCGATAAATGCTCCGATATTGAATATCCAGACCAAAGGAGCATTGCTGAAGGAGGTCACGGCATTCACTGCAAGAGAAATTTTTTTCCGCAGCGTATAGCTGGTCGCGCCGATACTGAGCTTCTTGATAACCTGCGGGTGCTGGCTGAAACCGGTCAAGTGCCAGACTCCGACGATGAACAACTCGCGCTCCTGATGCATCAGCAGCGCATCAACATACCGGCGGGTCATCAGACGTGCAGTCACGACATGCTGGGGAAGATTCATCCCACTCAGGAAGTTCAACAGCCGATAAAACCAATCGCCGCTTACACGCTCAAACCAGCCCCCTTTGCGCGACTCCTGAACACCGTAAATCACATCGCAATTGCCCTCCGCCATCTGATCGGCAAAAGAAATCATCCATTCGGGCTCCTCTTCCAAGTCGCTGTCGATCAAGAAAATTCTTTTTCCGCATGCATGGGCAAGGCCAGTCATCATTGCCTTGTGGTGCCCAAAGTTTCTGGACAGGTCGACCACGCAAACATGGCTATCTGCCTTGCTGAGTTGGACTGCCAGCTCAAGGCTGTCATCGGGCGAGCCATCATTCACCAAGACAATTTCATAATCTTTGCCAACCAGCTGTTGTGCAGCAGCACTTACCCGCCGGTGAAATTCCTTGATGTTGCGAGCTGAGTTATACAGAGTTGCAACGACGGAAAGCCTCATACGCTCGAATGCCTCATGAATTGGTCTTTGTCCTGCCCGCACTGGCATCTGCAAACGCTTGATGTCGTATCGGCGATGCCCTTAACGACTAACGGTGGTCAGCTAAAGAAAAGCAGCCTCTTGTCGTCGTTCACCAACCGCTGCTTCGCAAACTGAGAAAGCTGGTTCAAGTCACGATTAGCACTTTGAGCGATTGGTTCTCACCTTCAGGGGATTCAAATGCTCCAACTGTCATCAAGTCGTGCAAGGGACCGGGCAGCGTCTCCTGAAGTTCGGCTGGCCCCGTACTGAAACACGCAGATCTCATCGGACCATTTCGATAAGGCTCTTGAATCTGAATCGCGAGTGCAGGGTTGCTCGCACCACCATCGCCGTTCCGACGCTGCCTGAGCTCCTGCATAGACTACTCCAGAGGGGTATCCCGTCAGGTTGATCACGGAGGTCAACGGACAAGAACGGATTTCTCCTCTACTTGCATGGCGGATCATCAGTATCCCGCATGGATGTCTGACATGACCGTTGCCGTTACGGACTTGCCCAAGCCGATCCGATCATCGCGCTTGTCTTTTACACTGGTTGAAACTGATTGGATGGCCACATCCATCCTTGTCCAGGCATCACACAATCGACTGCTTGAACCGAGAGACGAATGGCCGGGATGTTCACACCGAGCCGACAGCGAGAGGTATGCGACCCAAGGGCATGCAAGCCAGCAAATACGACAGTTATAGGCCCGACGTTCTTGTGTGCGAGATTCTGTGTGGAAGTTGACGTGAGCTAACCGGGGTGGGTCGTATTTACGCGGGCATCCTGCCTCCCGCCCCTGTTGCACATCCCCATGACCGCCGGCGTCGGGTTGCTACTCACCCAAGCTCTTGACGCGCAAGCTTCCTGGGGCTGTGAGGGATGCCAAGCTCGATGCGCCAACGAACGCATCGGCTTGAGGGTGGTGTCGCAATCCAAGCGCGTTGACCGTCCGGCCCATCACCGCATCCAGCATCGTTTCAGTCACCCTGTTTTCAGCTATTTCGAGTCATGCTGGCACGCTGAAATGCCGCGCCTCAATTGCGACGGATGCAGAGAGCGACGCATGTCAAGATGCAGTAACCTCAATCGAGTGGACCGGGGAATGGGCAAAATCAATGTTGCCGGATAACCGCCCGGCTCGAATCCACGCACTGCTTGCAGTTCTCGACGTTCAATAGCACTCTGGCGTGACTTGCCTGATGGCCAACATGATGTTTACGTCGAGGACATGAACGGGCAGCGTCAACACAATCAGCTCTCGACACGCGCAGACCGAGAAATCCCGAACTTTATCGGCATTGTTTCCCTGCAGATGCGGCTGCTCAAGCATCTACCCGAGAACCACCTGATCCCTTCCAAACCATACCTCCCCGGCCGCCCCACTCATGTCTGCGTCTGAGCAGATTCCGCTGAAAACACGACGAGGCCGTTATGGTTCGTTTGCGAATCCACCTTCTATTCGGTCATCCCGCCCACTATGCAGCCGATCATCGATCGCCACGTCGAGAAGACCGTTAACTTGGAGGCGCGTGAATGGCGCAAATTACCCACGGTATCAGGGCGATTCTGTCCCATCCGTTCGTTTACTCTTCTTTTCAGTCGCTGATGGGAGCACACAAGTCGCGTCAGCGTTTTGTCGCGAACTATGTCAAGCCCTCGCCAGGTATGAGAATTCTCGATGTGGGTTGCGGTCCCGCAGATATCCTGGATTACCTTCCCGACGTAGACTACTGGGGATACGACATCAGTGAACCTTATGTTGCGCAGGCCAAGGCGAGGTTTGGGCACCGAGGCCGTTTCAACTGCCAACAACTTCAGCTTCAAGATCTGGCGGCGTTGCCCAAGTTCGACGCTGTTTTGGCTATAGGGCTACTGCATCATCTGGATGACTCCGTGGCAGTTGGCGTCTTCCAACTGGCATACGAAGCCCTCCAGCCAGGCGGTCGGTTGCTATCGATAGATCCTTGTCTGGATGATTCACAGAATCCAGTGGCTCGTTTTTTGGTTCGCAATGACCGCGGGCAGAACGTGCGCAACAAAGAGGAATACCAGGCTTTGGCCACCAAGGTTTTTACGTCTTCAAGCGTCGAGGTTCGCCATCAGACCTGGATCCCATACACCCATTGCTTCATCGAGTGCCAGAAATGATCCAGTTGCCGAATGCTCAGACTGGGGTTCGAAATGAGTGAGTTGAGAATTCCTTTTAACAAGCCGTACATGACCGGCAAGGAGTTTTACTACATTGCCGAAGCCAAGTTCGGCAACATGCTGGCGGGCGACGGCCCTTTTACCAAACGCTGCCACCAATGGCTTGAGCAACAGAGCGGATGCACAAAGGCACTGTTGACCCACTCGTGCACAGCGGCGTTGGAGATGGCGGCCCTGTTGCTGGATATCCAGCCGGGGGACGAAATCATCCTGCCGTCGTTCACCTTTGTGTCCACGGCCAACGCCTTTGTCTTGCGCGGCGGCGTTCCGGTGTTCGTCGATATCCGTGAAGACACGCTTAATCTTGACGAACGCTTGATCGAAGCAGCTATCACCCCGCGCACCAAGGCGATTGTGCCGGTGCATTACGCCGGCGTCGCGTGCGAAATGGACACCATTACTGACATCGCATGTCGGCATGGGGTGAACGTGGTGGAAGATGCAGCTCAAGGCGTAATGTCGAACTACAAGGGGCGAGCCCTCGGCAGCATTGGCGACCTCGGGGCATACAGCTTTCACGAGACAAAGAATGTGATCTCTGGAGAGGGCGGGGCGCTTTTGGTCAACAAGCCAGGGCTAGCGTTGCGCGCAGAGATCATTCGCGAAAAAGGCACTGATCGCGGCCGATTTTTCAGAGGGGAGGTCGACAAATACACCTGGCAAGAAGTTGGTTCGTCGTTCTTGCCTGGAGAGATCACTGCCGCTTTTCTTTGGGCTCAGCTTCAAGATGCCGCAGCAATAACGAGTAAACGCCTCTCCATCTGGACCGAATATCACCGCTTACTCGAGCCGCTGGAAAGAGCAGCTGTTTTGCGCCGGCCAGTCATTCCTGAAGATTGTGAGCACAATGCTCATATGTATTACATTCTTCTGGACCCTGAGATAAACCGTCAGACTATCTTGGATGAGCTGAAGAAAAAAGGAATACATGGTGTATTCCATTATGTACCGCTTCACTCTTCGCCAGGCGGGTTGCGCTACGGTCGTACACATGGCTCCATGGAAACCACCGACTCCGCTTCATCTCGCCTGATCAGACTTCCGCTGTGGGTTGGACTGCAGCCGGATCAGCAGGAATATGTAGCGGTCAGTTTACGTGACGCGATCCATAGAGCGGCATAATCGCTTGCTCTATTCTTGGTGCCCGCTTCGTCTGACTTGAAAACAATCAATGCACACTTGAAGACGCGTCGATACACCTTAATTTTTCTGTCCATCCTGTTTTTCTTGTTTTTGCTCTATAAAAGCGTCATTTTCAGGTTGGTTTCTATCGAGATTACGGTTCCGATCGATCCAGCCAAGGTGACTCACTATAACGGATATCTATATACCGCGAAAATCGAACATCAGATTTCACCGCTGTTCGAGGTTATCGATGAAAGTCTGGATAGAGCGCCAGGCAATCTCATCCTGACTGAGAATGGGCGAGCTCTCGGACCGGCCCATACACCACATAACGAGATTCAAGCAAAAGGGTATGGGCGGTTTTCTCATTGGAACGGGCAAGCTGTGTTTTCCTCCAGCGACGGATCGGACCCGAGGACCAATGGACTGAATTATGTGGCCTCAGTGACCGCTCAACCTGCAGAGCGCTGGGGTTATTTTGCAATCGGTTGCATCTGGATAGCCGGACTCGCATTTTCCAAACGGCTTGAGCCTTTGCTGATGATCGCCTTCGAATCAATCCAAAGGAATGCCTCTGCCCTTGTCAATTCGACCCTTTTGCTTGCATTAAGTGTACTGATTGCCTTTGCGACGGGGCTTATCGGCAGCATAGGCCAGGGCGAGATAAAGCCCTCTGGGCTGGGTACCGCAATTATCTGGCATGGATTCATCGGATTGCTTGTTGCCCTCTCGCCATTTTTCCTTGGAGGGGGATTCTTGGGGCTCCTCCGCAAGACGGCAAGCCAATCAACTGCAGTCCGCATATTGGGCGGCTTCCCTTTAGGGCTGTTTCTCGCGTTCTTATCTGCCGCTTCGCTCATCTCGATGAAGTTCGGATGGGTTTTTGCAGTGATGATTCTGTTCGCAGCAATTGCAGGTTGGTCCAGGCTGATTGCGAACTACGACCTAACGGCTCGCTATCTGAAGCTGGTTGCCATGGTGTTTCCGTTCGGTCTGCTTCTTTCTGGCTGGGCGGCGCTCTATTGGCATGGACCTTTCCATGGCTCGGATGGGCACTCTGCCGGCGATATGGTTTTTTACAGCACAAGCCTGCAATTGCTATCCGCTTATGGCTTGCCTTTACGGCAATTTGCGTTGGAAGGCGAAACAGCAGGCGCGGGGGCGTTCTTCAATCAGCTGTTTCCAATACTTGGTGCAGGTGTTTCGAAGTTCGTACCTGTAGATCCGACTTTGTTCCTGATCTGTTCGACGTTCATGACATATGTTGTCGGGATCAGTCTTGTCATTGTGGCCTTCAAGGATGAGACCTCCCACAAAGGGCTGTCGCTCTCTGTTCTGACGCTTGTTGTCCTGGCTGTTCTCGCTGCGGGCAGATATCCGCTATGGATCGTAGAAAGCCCGCCTGTATCGCATGCGCTAGTACTGTCGGTTTGTATCGTCTGGATGGCGCTCAAGTCCGAAAAAAATACGATCGTTTCGAGTGTCAGCTTGACGGCTGCGATCGTGGGCTCGGTGTTCTCAAAAGTCGTGACCTTTGGTGTCTTGAGTCCCATCTCACTCGCTCCATCCGTCGCACTTTTGATACGCACGTCCTTAAGAGTTCGAATTGCACTTCTTGCCTTATTGGCAACTGGAGGCATGTATTGCGTCTGGATGCTGTCGAAGTATTTACCTCTCTATCTCTCTACCGGTCGCCTCGGACCAGAGACATTTATGTATGTCGTCACTGACGGGATGCCTTTGCGGAAGGGCATCGTATTCGTCCTGAGAGATCTCTCAGCCTTGATATTGATGTCGGCATGGTTCCGCATGTTCAAACTGCCGATGGCTATTGCGCTCAGTATCGGAGCGCTTAGCTTTCTCATCAATGCCTTTCTCTTTCAGATCAACCATGGGGTCGTCATTCTTGCGACAGCCATGCTGGTCATCGCCAATCCAGCCAGTCTTGCGGCTGCTCCAGTTACGACATTTCTGGGAATGATCTTTGCGCTCCCTGCCTTTTTGAACTCGGATCCTACGGGGATATCGGCCACAACAGTCTGGTTGATTGTGATGGCGGGCACCTTCTGTTGCACCCTTTTCTTTTTGAGATCAACAGGGAAGGTCACTCGTTTCCCAAAAATTGCGTTCAGCCTAAGCATTACTGCCATGATCAGCGTCGTTATGCTTGCCATAGCCATTGAACGAGGTTTGCTGCGACTCGAGTCATCGCCGAACAATCTCATCCCGGCAAATGCTGCCGATATATGGAAGCAGATTAAAGTCCAGACCGACAAGGACGTTCTTGTTTTTACTGATCAAACATCGCCGACAGGCTGGGAAATGCTAGGGGGATGGAACAACTTCGCACTTTCGGGTGAGCGACAGATTTATGTTGCAAACTGGGTGCAGACCAGTTTGCGCAGCAACCCAAAGAAGCGGGATGAAGTTTTTGCATTCAATGATGCAGTTGTTTCGGGGGCAACGTCACCAGACCAGATCCCGACATCCCGGAGATACAGCGGATTCGTTGCCGTAGTAAGCGCACGGCGACAAATGCAGGCTTCTTGGCGACTGATTTACCAGAATGAAGATTGGGCGATTTACCAGTGGAGTCGCAGTAAAGTGCCGCTCTAGATTACCGACGCAGCGGCATTCAACGGGACGGTTCCACGCAGCGTGTCT
>Ga0164292_10003596_pt1 | contig 12647 bp, 8 predicted proteins | sample GEODES117metaG_FD_111486 | JGI IMG/M metagenome (GOLD analysis project Ga0164292, IMG submission 111486) | Eutrophic lake water microbial communities from Lake Mendota, Wisconsin, USA - GEODES117 metaG | ecosystem: Environmental > Aquatic > Freshwater > Lake | place: USA: Lake Mendota, Wisconsin... | reverse complement strand
TGTGCGCGATGCCCAGGGCCCAGTCGCAGCGACCATTACGGCGCAACATCTTCTTTACAACCGCAATGCTATTTTTCAAGGTGGGATCAGACCCCATTTTTATTGCCTGCCGATTTTAAAGCGCGAAGTCCATCGACGCGCTTTAGTTGAGGCTGCGACCAGTGACAGTCCGCGATTCTTTTTGGGTACGGATAGCGCGCCTCATTCCAAAGGGCTTAAGGAGCATGCGTGTGGTTGTGCGGGCTGCTATACAGCGCTTCACGCCATGGAGTTGTATGCAACGGCTTTTGATGGCGTTGGCAAGATCGATAAACTTGAGGCTTTCGCCAGCTTTCGTGGTCCGGATTTTTATGGTTTGCCGCGCAATACAGGAACGCTCACACTGGAAAGAGGCGATTTCCCGATTCCGATGGAGCTGTCCTTTGGCAAGGAAACGATCGTCCCCTTGGCCGCTGGTGAAACGCTCAAGTGGCGTGTGCGCGCCTAATCAGGATTGGCGTGCCTCCAGCGCTTCCCAACGTGCGAAGTGCTGGAGTAATAAGGCATCGATTTCAGTCAATCTTGACTGAATGGAGATCAGCTTAGCAGGGTCGTTTTTGTAAAGCTCGCTTTGACCCATCGTCGCGACAAGTGTCTCCTGTTCTTGCTCAAGTTTTTGAATATCAAGCGGAAGTTGCTCGAGCTCTTTGAGCTCCCAAGGGGCAAGCTTGTTTGGGCGCGCTTTGGCTGGCGCTGCGGGCGTTGACTTGGCATCGCCTGAATCTGGCGTATGACTTGCAAATTCCTGTGCAGTCTTTAGTTGAGCAATCGCTGAAGGTCCTTGGGTTGTTTTACGCTGACGCTCCCAGTCGGCAAAGCCGCCCACGTAGTCTTTCCATCGACCGTCACCCTCACTGGCGATGGTCTGTGTCACTACATTGTCCAAGAAAGTGCGATCGTGGCTGACAAGCAAAACGGTACCGGGGTAGTCTTGAAGGAGCTCCTCGAGCAACTCGAGTGTTTCGATATCGAGATCGTTCGTGGGTTCGTCCAGCACTAGGATATTGGCGGGACGCGCAAAGAGTCTTGCCAAAAGTAAGCGGGCACGTTCACCGCCTGAGAGGCTTTTAACGGGCGAATGCGCGCGTGCGGGTGCGAATAAAAAATCGCCGAGATAGCTCATCACATGTTTGCGTGTGCCACCGATTTCAATCCATTCACTCCCCGGATTAATCACGTCCGCCAGAGTGGCATTTTCATCGAGCTGACTTCGCATTTGATCGAAATAGGCAACGCTGAGGTTCGTGCCTAATTTCACAGTGCCGCGATCAGGTTGCAGGGTGCCGAGAATCAGTTTGAGTAGCGTCGATTTACCCGCACCGTTAGGACCAATGAAACCGATGCGATCTCCACGCATGATGGTGGTGGAGTAGTCTTTGACGACGCAGCAGTCCCCAAAGGACTTGTTGACGTTTTCGAGTTCGGCGACGAGCTTGCCTGAGCGCTGGCCTGAGTCGAGCGCGAGTTGAACATTCCCTTGGCGGTCGCGGCGATCCGCACGTTCGCGGCGCAGCTGTTCGAGTCGCCGAACGCGACCTTCGTTACGGGTGCGTCGTGCTTCGACGCCTTTGCGGATCCAGATTTCTTCTTGGGCCAGCAGTTTGTCGAAGCGCGCATTTTCAAGGCGTTGTGATTCGAGCCACTGCGCTTTGCGAACTTGCCACTCGGAGAAATTGCCTGGAAAGCTCAGAAGCGCACCGCGATCAAGCTCAACGATGCGCGTGGCGATGGAGTCCAGAAAGCGTCGGTCGTGTGTGATGACAATGGCACTGCCTGGCCACTGTTTGAGCGTGCTTTCCAGCCATTGGATGCCATCGAGGTCAAGATGGTTGGTGGGCTCGTCAAGCAAGAGCAAGCTCGGCTCGTTGGCCATGGCACTGATCAGTGCCACGCGTTTACGCATGCCGCCCGAGAGTGTGCCCACAATGGCTTCGGGAGGAAGGCCGAGCTTATCTATCAAAGCGCGAACGCGCGAGGCACGATTCCAGTCTTCGCTTTCTGGATCGTATTCACCGAATACGGACTGCTCGATCGTGAGTGTTTCATCGAGTTGTGGCTCTTGTTCGACGGTTGCGACTTTGACGTGGCCTGCGATGTTGATTGCGCCATCATCAGGTTGTGTGCGTCCATCTAGCAGGCGGAGCAAAGAGGATTTGCCTGCGCCGTTACGTCCGATCAAGCCGATTCGTTCGTGCGCATGAATGGCAAGGTCTGCGCCGTCGAGCAAAGGATGGTGCCCATAGGCAAGGTGAACGGCGTTGAGAGTAATCAGAGCTTGACTGGACATGTTTGAAGCGGCTGCAATGAGAAGTTAAGTCCGCTATTGTCGCAGGAGTTGCCCTTGGCCGTATGGCCTTACAATGGGCACGCAAGGCAGATTGGGCAATCGCGGTGCTTCGTGCATCGAGGAAGGTCCGGACTCCACAGGGCAGGATAACGGTTAACGACCGTCCGGCGCGCCACGCGCAAGCGTGCGGGCGTCGAGGACTAGGGCCACAGAGACGAGTTTGCAGTGAGGGTGTGTCGCAAGACGCACTCCGCCACGGTGTCACCGTGGTGAAGGGTCCGCTTGCGGATCGGGCACTGCAGGGTGAAACGCGGCAACCTCTATCCGGAGCAACACCAAATAGGCATGCGCGTGGTTTCGACCACAACGGGCGGCTCCGTCCAAGTATGCGGGTAGGTGGCTAGAGCATTTCAGCAATGAAATGCCCAGAGGAATGATTGCCGACCCTCGCAAGGGGGTTTACAGAATCCGGCCTATAGATCTGTCTTGCACTTTTCAAATAGACCATTCGGTGTATGCAGGGGTTATCCCTATAGTGAGTGTTGACATTCAACATTTACTAGATCTCGCAATTGCATGATTTATTTGAATATTTCATTTCTTAGACTTCTTCAAAAACAGTTCTAAGTCCTTGCTGCCATTGAAAAAAATCCAAATTCTGACTTGACCAAACTAAATCATTCACTTAGAGTGGTGAAAAGTGCATATTTGTGCAACAAAGTGGGGTTATTCGGTGTTTCAAGGAAGTAGTGCGCTCACGCTGGATGCGAAAGGTCGAATCAATATTCCGACCCGGCATCGCGACGCTTTGATTGAGCAGGCGCAAGGCTGTCTGACGATTACACGGCACCCTGATGGCTGTTTATTGGTCTATCCGCGCCCCGAATGGGAGCAAAAGCGTGAGCAAATCGCCGCTTTCCCTATGTCGGCGCGCGCGCTTCAGCGCTTGCTGTTGGGTAACGCTCAAGATGTCGATATTGATGGCTCGGGCCGCGTACTTGTTGCCCCTGAGCTCAGGCAGGCTGCGGGGATGTCTCGAGACGTCATGTTGTTGGGTATGGGTGCGCACTTTGAACTGTGGGATGCCGCTGCATTGACGCGCCGAGAGGTTGCGGATTTGTCGCAAGGCATGGGGGATGTTTTAAATCAATTTTCGTTTTAATTCGTGACTGTGTTCAGTCATCGGCCCGTGCTGCTCGAGCCGACTGTCGAAGCCTTAGTGTTGCCGGGTTACGGCAAGCGCGCCTCAAAGACTTCGGCAAATACTGATACGCAGACCGCGAGACTATCCGGCGTTTTTGTTGATGCGACGTTTGGGCGGGGTGGTCATTCGAGATTGTTGCTGCAAAAGTTAAATCCAGACGCAAAGCTGTACGTATTTGATAAGGACCCGCAGGCGATTGAGGTGGCGCAGGAGTTAGCCCGCGTGGATAGCCGAGTCACGGTGATTCACGAGGGTTTTGGCGACATGTTGAGTGCATTGTCTGCGCGAGATGTGAGCGAAGTGGATGGCGTGATGTTGGATCTGGGGGTTTCCTCTCCACAGATTGACGACGCCGCCCGAGGTTTTTCTTTTATGCGCGAAGGTCCGCTCGATATGAGAATGGATACGACGCGCGGCGAGACAGTGGCGCAATGGTTGGCGCTGGCAAGTGTTGATGAGATGCGGGAGGTCATAGTTCGATATGGCGAAGAACGGTTTGCTTTTCAGATTGCAAAGGCGATTGCTGCTCGCCGCGCAACAAGTCCGCTGCTTACCACGCTCGACCTCGCCGAGCTCGTGTCAAGCACCGTCCGCACGCGCGAAAAGAACCAGCATCCGGCTACACGCACCTTTCAAGCTTTACGGATTTACATCAATCGTGAGCTCGAAGAGCTCGAGAGCGCCCTCCAGGCAACTCTGACATTACTGAAAACAGGCGGACGTATGGCCGTGATTAGCTTCCACTCGTTGGAAGATCGCGTCGTCAAGCAGTTCATCGCAGCAGCATCCCGTCCGGAAGCTGCGTATGCCCGCCTCCCTCTTCGCGAAAGCGAAATGCCTCAGCCCGTATTGCTCGCATTGGCTCGGGTGCTCCCCTCAGATAGTGAGATCAGCGAAAATCCGCGCTCTCGTTCGGCTGTCCTACGCGTGGCTGAAAGGACGGCAACGGTACTGCCTGTCGCGGTCGCCTCTCGGCACAAGAGAGGAGGGCATTGATGGGGCGTGTCTGCATTCTCGTGGCGCTGGTCTTGATGTTTTCGGCGTTGTCGTTGGTCACGGCGCGTTATCAATCGCGCCAGCTCTATGATCAGCTCGATCGTTACAAGTCAAAGTCGCAAGAGCTTGAAATCGACTGGCGACGGCTCCAGCTCGACCGAGCTGCGGATTCCAGCAACGCCAAAGTCGATCGCTTGGCCCGCGAAGAACTCAAGATGACGGGTATCGTGCCTGACCGCACGGTCTACGTGACACAGCCACGCTCAGGTTCGGTCACGCAAGGAGGTGTGCGATGAAACGCATGCCTTTCTTTAAAAACCCCGTGCTGCAGATGAGTTATCCGATGTGGCGTGGTCGTTTATTGCTGATTTTGTTTGGTCTGGGATTTTTGGTACTAGCCGGACGCGCTATTTACTTGCAAGGGATCACGACTGAGTTTTTGCAGCAGCAGGGCGAAAAGCGGTATGAGCATACGCTGACCTTGCATGCCAGCCGAGGAAAAATTTTAGATCGTCACGATGTGGTATTGGCCGCAAGTATTCCCGCGAATGCAATCGCTTTTCAGCCACGTCAGCACCGCGAGACTTCGGTCGCCAAGATGCAAAGTCTTGCTGATCTGCTTGAGATGCCTCTTGCTGAGCTACGCAAGAGAATTGCGGACGAGAAAAGAAACTTTATCTATCTCAAGCGGCAGGTGCCGCTCGATGTCGGTAAAAAAATTGATCAGCTACGTATTTCCGGAGTCAGTTTGCATCCGGATAATCGCCGTTTTTATCCTGAAGGCTCGGTCACGGGCAACATTGTTGGTTTGAATAATCTCGATGACAAGGGTCAAGAGGGCGTGGAACTTGCGTTCAATGACCAGTTGGCCGGCCGCGCAGGAAGCCGCCGCGTCATGAAGGATAGGATGGGGCGCAATATTGATGATGTTCGCGAAATCGACTCTCCGGAGGATGGCCGCGACATCAAACTATCAATCGATACGCGGATTCAATACCAGGTGTATCGCGCATTGCAGGATGCGATGGCCACCACAAAGGCCAAAGGTGCTGCGGCTGTGGTGATTGATGTCAAAACGGGAGAGATTCTCGCGTTGGGCAATATGCCAACCTACGATCCTAATAAGCGCGAGTCTTTCAGAAGCGGAAATTTACGTAATCAGGCTCTGACCGATACGTTTGAGCCTGGATCGATCATGAAGCCCTTCACGTTGGCGCTGGCCTTGGAGCTCAATCGCATCACGCTAGCTTCGCAATTTAGGACGGGCAACGGTAAGTTTCCATATCAAGGCGCTGTCATCAGCGATGTCAAGGCCAATGGTGTCTTGGATACGAGTGGTGTCCTGATCAAGTCTAGCAATATTGGGATGACCTTGATTTCAGAAAAGCTCGAATCTCGCGAAATGTGGGCGCGCTTTAATGATTTGGGCTTTGGTCAGGTACCCCAGACAGGCTTTCCCGGTGCCGCTGCAGGTCGTCTACGGCCTTGGGAAAGATGGCGTTTGATTGAAAAAGCTACCATGTCTTATGGTTACGGAATGTCCGTGTCTTTATTGCAAATGGCACGCGCCTATACGGCATTTGCCCGTGACGGTGATATGGTGGGCTTGTCGCTCGTCAAGCGGGATAGTGCGATGGCAAGCACGCGCATTTTTCAGCCAGATGTGGCAAAGCGTGTGCGCATCATGCTCGAGGCTTCCGCAGGACCTGAAGGATCTAAGGCCGCAGCCGTTCAGGGATATCGTGTCGCCGGCAAGAGCGGGACTGCGCGAAAAATTGTGGATGGACGTTACAGCACGAGCCGTTATCGGGGATCTTTTGTAGGGTTTGCGCCGGTTTCCGATCCGCGCATCGTGGTCGCTGTGACGATCGACGAGCCAAGCTCCGGGGCTTACTACGGCGGCTTGGTGGCTGCGCCGGTGTTTTCTTCTATCGTGGGCAGTACGTTGCGCATTATGGGCGTGCAACCTGATGCGCCTTTCTCTTCGTCGGTGGTGGCTGCCACGCAGGGAGGCACCCGATGATGCGTTCAGTGTTGATCGATGACAGCACATCTAACGAGAATCTCGTCGCACTGGTGCGAAGGATCGTGGAGTTTGGCGCCCACTTAACGTCCGACTCTCGTTTAGTGATGCACGGTGATGTATTTGTCGCGATCCCTGGAAAGCTGGGCGACGGACGTGACTTTATTGCTGCAGCGATCGAACGTGGTGCCTCGGCTGTATTGTTACATGTCGATGATCCGCAGGCATGGCAGTCTAAAGAGGCTGAGGTGCCTCTGTTTGCCGTGCTGAATTTAAAGACGCGCTTAGGCGTATTGGCCGACCTTTGGTATGACCGTCCTTCAGCAAAAATGACAGTGATTGCCGTGACAGGCACAAACGGCAAAACAACTTGTGTCGATTGGCTGTCGCAGGCCCTCAGAGGCGATGGTCAAAAGGTAGGGGTGATCGGCACTCTGGGCGTGACATATCCTGACGGATATTTAGTGCCAGGACAGTTAACGACGCCCGATGTGATTTCGGTACATAAAACTCTAGCGATGCTGCACGAAGTCGGTGCTACCTATGTTGCGATGGAGGCGTCTTCGATCGGGTTGGATCAGGGCCGACTCGACGGTGTACGGATCCATATTGCCGGCTACACCAATTTGTCGCGTGATCATCTCGATTATCACAAGACGATGCAGGCATACGAAGCGGCAAAGGCCAGATTGTTTTCATGGCCTGGACTGAAGTTTGCCATCTTGAATCTCGATGATTTGGTGGGTGTTCGACTCGCTTTGCAAGCTTCTTGTGCGATGTTGACTTACAGTATTACGAATCAAGCGGATGCTGCGACGCTGACGGCGAGCGAGCTTCGGCCGCAAGCGCATGGCAAGGCTTTCATACTCAATTCGCAGGGTAGGCAAGAGCCGGTACAAAGTCGTGCTCTGGGCAACCACAATGTGTCGAACTTGTTATGTGTCTCCGGGGTATTGCAGGCTCTAGGCTGGGATCTAGCAAAAATCAGTGATGCCATTGCAGTATTGAACCCAGTGGATGGGCGACTTGAACGTGTCAACGCGCTCTTGTCGAACGTGCCGGTGCCGGTGGTCGTTGCGGATTACGCACACACGCCAGACGCCCTCGAGCGCGTACTCAGGACCTTGCGTCCTTTGACCCAGTCAAGACAAGGAAAGCTCTGGTGTATCTTTGGTTGCGGTGGGAATCGCGATGCGGGCAAGCGGCCCATTATGGGGGTTGTCGCGCAACGCTTGGCTGATCATGTGGTCGTGACAAGTGATAATCCGCGAAATGAAGAGCCTGCGACAATTTTGGCCGATATCATTGCCGATCTTCCCGGTACAGCAAATAATGTTCTCGTGATTGAAGATCGTGCTCAAGCGATTCTTCGTACCGTGTTGGGCGCTAATGTCAACGATGTGATTCTGATCGCAGGTAAGGGACACGAAACGTATCAAGAAGTGCGTGGTGTCCGCCATGCGTTTGATGACCGCCAATGGGCGCAAGCTGCCTTTGTTTTAATGCAAGAGCGTCCTGTGCAGACGGATTCGCGAAAACTTGATGTGGGGGCGGTATTCGTTGCTTTGCGCGGTGAGAATTTCGATGGACACGATTTTTTAAAACAGGTTGCGGAATTAGGCGCGAGTGTGGCGATCGTTGATAAGCGCGACGCGACTCTCGCATTACCTCAAATTGCACTGGGTGACACGCGCGCAGCGTTGCTCGCGCTCGGTCATGCATGGCGTCGTCAATTTTCTATTCCGATGATTGCCGTCACAGGTAGCAATGGCAAGACGACGACTAAAGAAATGATCGCCGCTATTTTGGTCGCGTGGCTTGGTCAGGAACAAAGCTTGGCAACGGTCGGCAATCTCAATAACGAGCTTGGTGTGCCGTTGACATTGCTGCGTTTGCGTCGTGCGCATCAGGCGGCAGTGATTGAGCTGGGCATGAACCATCCCGGCGAAATTGAGGTGCTTGCTCGAATCGTGGCGCCAACCGTGGCGTTGGTCAACAACGCACAAAGAGAGCATCAAGAGTTTATGGCGAGCGTAGAAGCGGTCGCACTTGAAAACGGCTCAGTGTTTGGCTCTCTCAGCGAGGACGGCATCAAGGTTTATCCTGAGGACGAAGAGTTTTCCGCGCTATGGGGTCGTTTGTCGACCCAGCATCCATCGTTGCGGTTTGGCATGACAGAACAAGCCGGGGTGTGGCCAAGCGAGATTCAAAGCGATGCGCTTGGCTCGACTTTCGTATTAAATCTACCTGATGGTCAGTGCAAGATTCAACTGTCAGTGCCGGGTTTGCATAATGTCCGCAATGCTCTGGCTGCAGCAGCTTGTGCGCACTCGGCCGGTGCGCCCCATTTTGCGATTACGCGGGGCCTAGAAAGTTTTCAGGCCGTATCGGGTCGGATGCAAACATATCGTTTAAGCAACCAAAGAGTGTTAATCGACGACAGTTACAACGCGAATCCTGATTCTGTGCGCGCTGCTATTGACGTTCTAGCTAGCTTACCTGCGCCACGAGTACTTGTGCTTGGTGATATGGGTGAAGTCGGTGATAACGGTCCGGAAATGCATCGTGAAGTTGGCGCATATGCCCGTGAACGGGGTGTTGATCACTTGCTAACGCTTGGCGAGGCGACGCGTGAGAGTGTCCGAGCTTTTGGGGCGTCAGGTGTGATGGGTACGTCGTCGGAGCAGTTATGCGAAATGTTATGCGTGCTTTCTGCGCAGAGCATGTTGGTCAAGGGTTCGCGGTTTATGCGCATGGAGCGCATTGTCAAAGAATATCTAAAAACAACAGGGGTGAATCCCGAGGGCGCGGTGAAGCATGCTGTATGAACTGTTTGGTTGGATTGCAGACAACCACATTCGCAGCTTTGCTGTGTTTGAGTACATCACGCTGCGGGCCGTTCTTGCATGCGCGACCTCACTGCTCATTGGCTTGGTTGCAGGACCTTTTGTCATCAGACGCTTAACAGCCCTCAAGATCGGACAAGCCGTTCGCAGTTATGGTCCGCAGACGCATCTTGTCAAGACCGGAACACCCACGATGGGTGGTGCGCTGATTCTTATTTCTATCGGGATGAGTACCTTGTTATGGGCCGATTGGACAAACCGTTTTGTTTGGGTCGTGTTACTCGTGACGTTTGGTTTCGGCTGGATCGGCTGGGTCGATGACTATCGAAAAGTCGTTCACCGGGATCCCGAAGGTATGCCTGCGCGTCAGAAATTTTTCTGGCAAGCATTGATTGGTTTGGTGGCCGCTGTTTATCTCACCTTTGCAGTATCGGCCCCCGCGACTGCGAATGTTTGGCCTTTGATGCGCGATTGGGTGATGAGTGGTTTTACGATCGATCTCCCGACGCGAACGGATTTGATGGTGCCTTTTTTCAAAACGATCACTTACCCTTTGGGTGTGTTTGGTTTTGTCGCACTAAGTTGGCTTGTGATTGTCGGCACAAGTAATGCCGTCAATTTAACGGATGGGTTAGATGGGTTGGCCATTATGCCAACGGTGATGGTGGGCTCAGCGCTTGGGATTTTTGCTTACGTAGTGGGGCGGGTGGATTACTCGAAATACCTCTTGTTCCCTTATGTGCCTGGTGCGGGTGAGTTGATGGTGTTGTGCGCGGCGCTTGCCGGAGCCGGTCTCGCGTTTTTGTGGTTCAACGCGCATCCAGCGCAAGTCTTTATGGGCGATGTCGGCGCCCTCGCGTTGGGTGGCATGCTTGGCACGATGGCCATCATCGTTAGGCAAGAAATCGTACTGTTCATCATGGGCGGTGTGTTCGTGGCTGAAACGGTATCCGTGATGGTGCAAGTGTTTTGGTTCAAATACACCAAGCGTAAATACGGGGAGGGTAGGCGGGTACTGCGTATGGCGCCTCTTCACCACCATTTTGAAGTGGGTGGATGGAAAGAAACACAGGTCGTGATTAGGTTCTGGATCATCAGCATGATGCTGGTGTTGATTGGTTTATCCTCTTTGAAGATTCGATGAGCGAAGCAGTCGCATCCTCTGGCTTTCCTGCACGTGTCCTGATCGTCGGACTCGGTGAGACAGGTATTGCCGCCGCTCGCTGGTGCGCGCGCAATGGGGCGTTGTTGCGCATCGCCGATACGCGTGCGACGCCTGCCGGCTTGGAGGCTCTGACTACCGAGCTTGATGCCACGCGCGTCGAGTGGCATTTGGGATGTGATGTATTTGCTGAATCCTTGCTTGATGACGTCCAACAACTGGTCCTCAGTCCTGGACTCGCGCCGGGCATGTCGCCAGTGCGCGAGTTGCTCGAGGCCGCAAAAGTGCGTGATGTTGAAATCACTGGCGAAATCGAGTTGTTTGCTCGCGCACTCAAGACGCTGCAAGCAGAGCGCGAATACGCGCCGAAAGTGCTAGGGATTACGGGCACGAATGGAAAGACGACTGTCACCGCCCTGACGCGTCGCATGCTCGAGGCTTCTGGTTTGCGAGCAAGAGCTGCCGGCAATATCAGCCCCGCGGCATTACATGCATTGATGGAGGCCCTAGATCAACAGGACTTACCTGATGTCTGGGTGCTCGAGCTTTCGAGTTTTCAGTTGGAAACGACGCGTAGTTTGCAGATGACGGCTGCGACGGTACTGAATGTGACGCAAGATCATCTTGATTGGCACATCACGATGCAAGCCTATTGCGAAGCGAAGGCACGAATTTTTGCCATGGGGTCTCAGTGGATATTAAATCGTGATGATGCCACTGTTATGTCCTTGGTCGAATCTCAGAGCGCGATGCATGCACGCAGTTTTGGGCGTGATACGCCGATGCTAACGGGTGATGTTGGGATTGAGGTGAGTCATGATGTGATGTGGTTATGCTCTTCTGAGGCAACAGAGTTCGAGGATGATCTCCCTGCCCCGGTTAGACGCAAAAAAAATGCGCCCGCTCCGGAGCGGCAAGCCGGACGTATGCTGCGTTTAATGCCCGTCGACGCCTTGGGCATCAAAGGTTTGCATAATGCGCTGAATTGTCAGGCCGCCTTGTTGCTCGGCCGCGCATGTGGCGCGAATTGGGCGCCTATGTTGCGGGCAGCCTCTGAGTATGAAGGTGAGCCGCATCGTATGGCGTTTGTACGCAGCATACGAGGCGTTGATTTTTTCAACGACAGTAAGGGCACCAATGTGGGTGCAACCGCTGCGGGCATCGAGGGGCTTGGTCGTCGGATCGTATTGATTGCGGGCGGTGTAGGCAAGGGTCAGGACTTTGAGCCCTTGGTGCCTGTGATCAAGCGCCATGTCAGCGCGGTGATTTTGATCGGTCAGGATGCGCCTCTCTTGTCACAGGTGCTGGCGCCTTCTGAAGTGCCTTGTGTGTTGGCGCGCGACATGCAGCATGCGGTGGCGCAGGCGTTCGAGTATGCGCAGGAGGGAGACGCCATTGTTCTCTCGCCGGCATGCGCAAGTTTCGATATGTTTAATAACTACCCTCATCGTGGCCAGGTATTTGTCGGCACTGTGATGGATCTCGCGCTTGATCAAGGGGAGGTGGTATGAGCCTCTTTGCAGAACTGACGGGCAGCGTCAATGCGGTATCCCCAGGTCGCACGACCATGCGTAATTACGATTTGCCGCTGGTGATCGCAACTAGTATTTTGGTGGGAATCGGAATTTTGATGGTCTATTCGGCAGCGATCGCACTTGCCGACGGACCGCGCGCCAATTATGGTCGTTACTCATTCGTACTGCGTCAATTTGCCTATGTGGCGATTGGACTCTTTGTCTCTACGATGGTCTTGACCGTCCCGATGACGGCCTGGCGTCGGATGACAGTGGGTTTATTTTGTGTCACGGTGATCCTGCTCGTTTTAGTGCTTATCCCTGGCATCGGAAAAAAAGCGAACAACGCGATGCGTTGGTTACCGGTAGGACCCGTGACGTTTCAGCCTTCGGAATTGATGAAGTTTGCAGTCATTCTGATGACAGCCGATTACGTCATCCGCAAAAAAGAGTATATGCAAAGCTTTTTACGTGGCTTTATGCCGATTGCGCTCATTTTGGGGATTGTGGCGTACTTGTTACTTAAACAGCCTGACCTAGGCGCGTTGATCGTGACTGTCACTATCGCGATGGGTA
>Ga0164292_10003595_pt1 | contig 12647 bp, 12 predicted proteins | sample GEODES117metaG_FD_111486 | JGI IMG/M metagenome (GOLD analysis project Ga0164292, IMG submission 111486) | Eutrophic lake water microbial communities from Lake Mendota, Wisconsin, USA - GEODES117 metaG | ecosystem: Environmental > Aquatic > Freshwater > Lake | place: USA: Lake Mendota... | reverse complement strand
TAAAGCCTGGCAACGACCTACTCTTCCGTGCCTTAAGACAAAGTACCATTGGCGCTAAAGGGCTTAACTGCCGAGTTCGGAATGGGATCGGGTGTTACTCCTTTGCAATAATCACCAGGCACGTTTTTATACTCAATTAGATTTATTTTGTAAATAAGATTTAAAAACTTAAAATTTAATAAAATTATTAGAAAATCTTTACACATATAAATTGTTTAAATTTATTCCATATATTTTTAAGAAGAGTAGATAAATCAAGATATAATGGTATAAGCATAATTTCCTATCGCGGGGTGGAGCAGTCTGGTAGCTCGTCAGGCTCATAACCTGAAGGTCCTTGGTTCAAATCCAAGCCCCGCAACCAAAAAAATAATTTTCTTACTTAATGCTTTCTTAGCTTATAATAACAAACTGAATAAATTGTAATTAAAATAAAAAAATAATACTTTAAAAATAAATTATTATTATAAAAATAAAAAATAGGAATTAAAGTTAATACATAGAGTAAATTAATAGAAAATCCTGTAATAAAATTTGGGTTAGATAATTTCCTCTTTCCATTTATTTTTGAAAAAAAAAGCATATGAAGATGATTTTTATCTGGCGTTAAGGGGTTCTTATTTTCACAAAAGAATTTTCTAATAAAAGAAAAAAATACTTCAAAAAATAAATAGTAAAGCAAACAACAAAAGAAAAATGATGGTATGTTTGAATTATAATTTGAAGTTTGAATAACCAGATATGATATTAATGCGCCAATTAAGTAAGATCCGCTATCACCTAAAAATAATTTAGCTTTCGGAAAGTTAAAAAATGCAAAAGATAAAATTGCAAAGAAAATAACTGCTCCAAAAATTAATAAATCATAATTTGAAAAATAATAATTTATAAAATTAAGTATAAGTAAAATAATTAGAACATGAAGTGTTAACAAACCGTTAAATCCATCTATAAAATTTGATCCATTAATAATAAAAACAAAACAAAAGGTAATAAAAATTAACTCTAAATAATAATATTTTTTCAAAAATTTATTTAAAAAATCAACATTAAAGTCATTTATATTAATATTCAAAAATTTAATAATTGAAAAAAATAAGACAAAAATTAATATTAATCGAACTAGGGGTTGCAACTTCATTTTAAGATCATCAACAATTCCTATAAAAAAAGCTGCAGTTGCTAATAAAAAAAAATGATTGAAAAATTTCAAATCAAAAAATAAAAATATTATTAAAAACAATATATATATAGACGAACCACCAAAACATAATACCGGCTGGTTATGAAAAGATTGTGGCTTAGAATATTCTTTATCCAACAAAATATTTAAATTTAAATTCTTATAATTTTTAATAATAAAATAATTAATTAAAATTCCAGAAATAAATACGAAAAAAATTATGAATAACATTTGTTTAATCAAAATGCTTTTTTATTGACATTATTAATAAATATTTTTTATTATTATTATAAACTAAATAGATAAAATTTTAACAAGCTTTCTTATAAAATCTGAGTGAGTTGGCAGTTTATTTAATTTTATTTTTGATTGAATTCTATCATAATCTGAGACTATTTTTAGTATAGTTTTTTTTAAACTTTTTGAATCTCTTTTTGAAATAAAAATACCATAATAATTTTTTTTTATATGTTTTATTTCATCAAATATAATGACTGGTCTTAATCGTGCCAACGCCTCCAGCATAACTTGGGGATGCCCCTCTGTAAAAGAAGGTAAAATTAATATTTGGTTAGCATCATATAAATTAATAATTTCAGAAACTTTAGATAATGCTGTACTAATATTTATCATTTGCGATTTAGAATTTATTTTATCGCCCGCACCAACAATATTAAGATGACTTTTAAAATCTAGTTTTATATTTTTATAGATATTTATTAATGAATATATTCCCTTCTCTTTTTTAATTCTGCCAAAATAAAGAATGTTGATATTTTTTTTATTAATTCCTAATTTTCTTCTTAAGAACCATTTTGCATTTAATTGTGAAGGGCTAACTAAAAAAAAGGTTTTTTTTTCGACAATTTTATTATTTACAGCAATTAATTTGGCTCCTAAAGACATCATTAATAAAGATATTTTATAAATCCAAATAGAATATTTTCCTATTATATATCTAAATTCCTGATCTCCATGACTTCTTAAATATAAAAAGACTCTATTGCTAAAAAATATTAAAAAAAAATAAGAAACTAATGTAAATGGTGTAATAGATATTATTAAAAAATTTGTATTTTTATTAAAAACATTTTTAAGTAATAAAAAGTAAGAAAAAAAATTTTTGCATATAGAAATATTTTTTGTATGAATTTTATGGACAGGAAGAACATTCCCTTTTCTTGCAAATAAACTTACATTAAAAAAATTTGATAAAGACTTTGACAATGAACTAATCTCTATATTTTCACAAAAAAAATGATCACCTACTTTTGCGCATTTTTCATTATTTATAATGACAAGACTTTTTTTCATATTATGAATATTTATAATGATCTATTTTAGTATTTTATAAATGAAAAAAATACTTTTAATAACACCCAGATATCCATTTCCGATTTTAGGTGGAGATAAAGATAGGTTCATCGGAATAGCTAAAACATTAGCAAAAAAAAATCAAATCGATATTATTTCAATATCAAACAAAAATCATAAAAAAGATTACCAAAATAATTTATCTCATAAAATTATAGTATTTAAAATAAATTTTTTTTTGAGAATATTTTATTCAATATTTTTTTTATTTAAAGCGAACCCTATGCAAGTGAGTTTTTATTACTCACTAGTTGCTAAAAAATACATTCAAAAAATAATACACAAATACGACGCTATTATCATTCATGGAATAAGATCTGCTCAATATTTGCCTGAGAGTTTTAAAGGAAAAAAAATTTTAGAAATGACAGATTTAATGTCTTTAAATTTTAAAAAAATTTATAAAGCAATGCCATTTTATAATCCTTTGAAATATATTTATTTTACTGAAAGTTTTTTAATAAAAAAGTATGAAAATAATATATGTAAAAAATTTAATAAAATTATTTTAATATCAAAAAATGATCTTTATGAAGAAAAAAATGTTAAATTCAAAAAAAAAATATCTGTAATCCCAAGTGGAATATTTTTAAATAAGAAAATATATAGATTTAATATTAAGAATTATAAAATTATATTTTTAGGAAACATAAAATATTATCCAAATAAAGTTGCTTGTTATAATTTTGTGAAAAATATAATGCCTGAAATTAGTAAAAAATTTAAAAATATTGAATTTCACATAATTGGAAAAATAAACTTTATTGATAAATTTTTGTTAAGAAAAAATAATCAAATAAAAATTCACGGTCCTGTTGAGAATATAAAAAAAATCCTAAAAAATTCTATCTGCGCAGTCAACAATGTAAATATTGCAACTGGTTTTCAGACAAAAACTTTAAAATATATGAGTTATGGCCTACCTACCTTAGCTTTAAAAAAAGCTAGGAATAATGAGTTTAAAGATAACAAAGATATAATTTATTTTAAAAATAATTATGAATTAATAAAAAAAATATCTGAAATTAAAAATAATAAAAAACTTTCTGAGTCAATATCTAAAATTTGTTATTCCAAAATTAATAAAAATTATACTTGGGATAAAAGATTATTTAAATATCAAAATTTATTATAAATGCTTAATAATATCAAAAATAACATTGATAAAATATCTTTAGTAAAAATACTATTTTATATTTATCCAATAGTTATGCTTAGGCCGAGTGGCTATATTACTGTTTATGTAACTTTTCTAACTATCTACTCTTTTTATTTTCTTTATAAAAATAAAATTAAAATTAATTTTTTCTTTTTAGATTATCTTGTATTTGCAATTTTAATATTATCAATCCTGAGTACTTTAATTAATGTTCAAAAATCAGGATATTTCTTAGTAATTAAATCAATATTAGATGTAAGATTTGGATTGCTATATTTAATTATAAGAAATCTATTTTATCATAAAATAATAAACTTTCTTCCAATAATTGTAATAACCTGCATTTCTACTATTTTTTTATCTTTTGATATTTTTATCCAACATATTTATGGTCAAGATCTTTTTGGTTATAAACCCTGGTATGACAGGTATGCAGGAATATTTAACGACGAAGCTATAGCCGGAAGTTATTTACAAAAATTTGCTTTTATATCTATTCCTGTAATATTGCTTATCAAAAAATTTAATTTATTTAAAATCATTCTAATTACTTTAATCATTAATATATTGGGATTAGGAATATTAATGAGCACTGATAGAGTGCCCTTTATTATATATTTATTTGGAATGGCTATTTTAATTATCATTAGTAAAAAATTTAAAATTTTATATCTTATTAATTTGTTATTAATACTTTCACTATCTTTTTTAATTATCCAAAATAATTCAATAATAAATAAAAGATACCTATTTATAAATACTGTTAAAAGCACAATTTATAATTATCCAAAACAAATTAGTAATTCTTTTAGTTTGCAAAAAAGTAATGGCGGAGAAGTTATTAATGTAAATAATTCAATATTAAATGATGATTATTTTAAAATATTTTATTCTGGTTATGAAGTATGGAGAATAAACCCAATTATTGGAACTGGTGTAAAATCTTTTAATTTAAGTTGCTCCGAAGCATACAAAACCAATAATAAACTTTTATGCGCTCCGCATGCTCATAATATTTATTTAGAACTGTTGGTCAATACTGGAGTTATAGGCATCTTAATTTTCCTAACATATATTTTTTATTTTTTAAAAGATTTCAAAAATATCTTAATTAATAATAATAGTATTTGTTTGTATTTATTAATAATATTTATTTGCGAATTATTTCCTTTAAGATCTTATGGAAGCATATTTCAAACAGTAAATGGATCTATGTTTTGGTATTTACTTGCCCTAACAAGCACCATAAATTTTGCGAATAGAAACTAATAACATTTTTTATAATTATCTAAATTTAGTTATTTTAGGATATTAAATATTTAAAAAAATTATTAAAATAATTCTTAAGAAAAATCAAAAAATTATCTCTATTAATTAGATTGTTGCTTAATGACCACCTTAAATTATATAAATTTTCTTTAAAAATAATTTTTTTTTTTAAAATATTCGTTCTTTGATTACGATGAATTCTATAAAATGTGTAAAATTTATTAATAAACTTAATTTTACTAACCTTAAAGATCTTTAGGAAAAAATTATAATCATATGAATAAAAAAAATCTTTATTATAGAAATTAAGCTCTTTAATAAATTCTTTTCTGAACATTGCAGATGAATTGCAAGCTAGATTTATACATGGAAATAGTCTATTAAAATTTTTATAGGATATAGATTTTTCTTTTTCTATATTTTTTATAATTTTATTTTCTATATTAATACATTTATATTTAGTTAGGACTAATCCAATTTTTGGATTTTTTTCTAATTCAGCAACTTGCTTTATGATTCTTTCAGAATGCGAATAATCATCTGAGTCTAGTATAGCAACATATTTACCTGTAATTTTCTTAAATGCCAAATCAGTGGCTCTGTAGGCTCCTACATTTTTTTTTAAATTTATTATTCTAATCTTTTTAGATTTATATTTTTTTATTATTTCCTTAGTAAGATCATTGGAACAATCATTAACAATAACTAATTCCCAGTTTTTGTATTTTTGTTTTTTTATACTTTGTATTGCGCAATCAATATATTTTTCAGAATTATATACAACAATTATTATGGAAACTTTAGGAGAATTTTTTAAAAAATTCATTAATTATTTATTTTATAAAAATTTTTTATCTGTTGGAAAAAAATTAATTTTTTATTTTTAAAATATTGATTATACCAATCGTAAGTTAAATTTACAGAAGCTTCAAAATTATATTTTGGTTTCCAGCCTAATTTTTGTTTAGACTTAAAAGAATTTAATTTTATAGAATACGACTCGTGCTTTTTTATTTTTTTTTCTAAAATTGAAAATTTTATTTTTTTTTTACTTTTTTTAAAAATTAGATTAACAACTGCTCTAACTGATTTGACTTGCTTATAAGACGGTCCAAAATTCCATGGTCCAGAAAATTTTTTGGGATTAAAAAAAATTTTCATACCTAGTAATAAATATCCATTAAGTGGGTCTAGAACATGTTGCCAAGGCCTTATATAATTAGGATTTCTCAAAATTAATTTAGAGTTTTTAAAAATTGACTTGATACAATCAGGAACAATTCTATTTTTAGACCAATCGCCCCCTCCTATAACATTTCCAGCTCTAACAGTGGCTAACCCAATTTTAGATTTTAAATAAAAAGACTTCAAATAAGATTGCGAAATGACTTCAGCTGCAGCTTTTGAAGAACTATACGGATCTATCCCGCCTAAAGGGTCTGTTTCTTTGTATGATTTAGATGTGCTAAAATTTTGATAACATTTGTCAGATGTTACAATTATTACTGATTTAACCGTTGGAGCGCGCATTGCTATCTCAAGTACATTTAACGTTCCTAAAACATTAGTTTGAAAAGTTTTCAAAGGCTTTTTATACCCATCCATAACTAGGGATTGCGCAGCAAGATGAAAAATAATTTGCGGCTTGTTTTTATTTATAATTTTTTTTAAGAATAGAAAATTATCTATATTTCCCCAATAACTCTTTATTAATGATTTATTACTTATACACTTATAAAAGTTTTTTTTATTTTTATCATTCAATGACAGTCCTGTAATTTTAGCTCCAAAAATAGACAATATTGTAGTCAGCCAAAGTCCTTTGAATCCCGTATGTCCAGTTATTAAGATTTTTTTATTATTGTAAAAATTATTTAACACATTCATGATCTTTGAATTTTAATTAGTTATTAATATGTGAAGTATAAATTTTTTTTATATTACTATTCATCCTACCAAAACTATATAAAGAGCCAACACCAAATATTATTAGACTAGATAAAAAAATAAAAACAATTTTAAAACAATCAAAAAAATTTTTGGAAATTTTAAATGATTCATAAAAAAAAAATAATACTAAAGAAAATATCAATGTTTGAAATATATATTTATATAACTCAAAAAATAAAATTAAAGGAAATGATAATAAAAAAGTTACAAATAAAAGAGGAACTAAAAATTCAAAATTAGACTTTAATTTATTTTTAATCACATACTTAGTGCTAAATCCATATGAAAATCTTTGTTTAAAAAAAGAAACTAAATTTCTAGATTGATGAAATATAAGAGCCGAAGGTATATATGCGATTTTTTTTATTTTTGCTATTTTATTACAAAACTCAATATCTTCACCAATATAAATATTTTTATTCATTCCGCCGACTTTTAGATAAAGTTTTTTTTTCATAATCATATTACAAGAGGAAACATGATTGCAAAATAATTCTTCTTTTATATTTTTTCTAAAAGTTTTAGAACCAGATAACAAAAAACTTTTATGAGAAATGCCTATAATTCTTTTCCAGCCACTCTCATTTGGAAATGGCAAATCCGGACCACTAACTAGGCCTACTTTTTTTTTATTTTTTAAATAAACAATACCATTTAAGAGCCATTTTTGGGATGGGTATGCATCTGAATCTATAAAAGCTATATACTTTTCATTGCAAAATTTAACTGCCTCATTTCTTTTCTCACTCATATTAATTGATCCAAATGACAAAAATTTGACTCGACTAAATTCTTTTTTGACTTTTGGATTATCAACTATGCTATCTAATACCACATAGATTTTTATTTTTACTTTTTCTTGTTTAAGACAAAATTTAATGCATCGTCTGAGATCTCCGTTAAAATTTATTGCGGGAATAATTATAGCGCACGTATCAGTCAAATTTTATTTTTTTTTCCTAATGCAGCTAAAATTAAATCTTTTTGGTATTTAAAATTACCTAGAATATTAAACGACCAGGCACATTCATAAGAACAATTGCATTTACTTTCTTTTATCCAACTTTTCATTTCTTGCGCACGATAATCTTCCCATAACTTCATAAAATTCATTTCGTATTCTCTCAATGATCCAATATTTTTATCAAGAACTTCACAGGGAGAAACTACTCCGCTAGCTGAAATAACGCCAAATAAAGATCCTGCGTAACAATATGATATAAATTCTGGCTTCAAGTAAGTTGATATAATGTTTTGATACATAATAGAATTTTTCATATTCATCATTCTTCCTTGAATTGTTTTAGGATTATAGCCTAATAGTTTACCATTTTTTTCATCGGCAGATATCTGGCTAGTTAAAAATTTGTAGGCTTTTAAAATTATTTCCTTTTTTTCATTTGGAGTTTTGTAAACTCCTTCATCTCTAACAAGACAAGCTGTAATTGCTTTTATATTATAGGTGTTTACTAGAGATGAATATATATCTTCAATTTCAAGACAATTCGCCAATGAAACTGTTATTGATATGTTCCCAAATACATTATTACCATATTGACTTACAAGTTTATATGAATTTAGGCAATCTTGAAAAAGATTTTCTACTTTTCTTATTTCGTTATGTTTATTTTCAATATGATCAATTGAAAAAGAAAAAATAAATTTATTATTGGGATACTTAGGAACTAAATAGTCTAAATATTTTTTTATTCTGTCTGGCAAACTACCATTTGAGGTTATAAATAAAGAGCCAATTTTTGCATTTTTTATATAAATTTCAGATATATCAATTAACTCTTTTCTAGCAAAAGGCTCGCCTCCTGTAAGGTTAATATTCTGAATACTGGGGCCAAGTGTTAATGACAATTTTTCAATTTCATTTAAGGTTAATTCATTCTTAAATGTTTTGGGATCGTCAAAATCAATAAAGCAAAATGAACATCTGGCATTACACCTGTTCGTCACAAAATGAACTAAGCTTATAGGATATTTTTTTTGTACATAATTATTTGATACTAAATTTACAATTTTATTTAATTTCATTTTAACAGTTAATCTTTTTTTCAAAAATATTTATTTTTTTATTTTTAACTGTAAGATAAATTCTATCTAAATATTCACTCACAAACGTTAATCTTAAAGCTACAAAGAGTAAAAAAATTAGATTAAAAAGTTGTATTAAATATACATCTATAAAGTGATTAAAAAAATCTATTATAAAAAGTAAAAAAATAAATAAAATTAAAAAAAGAAATACTGAGTTAAAAATTCTATTTAATAAAAATGACTCCTCTATTAAAGCATTCAAAGCATATCTTAATGCATTAAAATAATTATATTTACTTTCACCTCTTAGTCTATCAACTCTGTCGTACTTAATGCCAATTGAACGTTTCGATAAAGAAAATGTTATTCCTCTCATATAAGGATAGGATTCTTTATTATCTCTAAAATTATCTATAATGGACTTATCTACCAGTCTAAAATCGCCCGCTCCAATTGGAAATTTACTAAATGAGTAGCGATGCATAGTTTTATAATAAAATACTCTTAAATTTGAAAAAAATTTACTTTCTTTTCTTCTTTCCCTAATTCCATAAACTAAATCATAACCTTCTAACCATTTTTCAATAAAATTTTGAAATAACTCAGGAGGATCTTGCAAATCGGAATCAATAACTATCGTAGCATCTCCTGTAGCTTGTTTATAACCATGCAATAATGATTTGTCATAACCAAGATTATATTTAAATCTTATATATTTGACTTTTTTATCTTTCTCACACAATTCTTCAAGTATCTGCTGAGTTTTATCTTCGCTATGGTTATCAGTAAAAATAATTTCATATTCAAAATTTTTTAATTGACTAATAAAAAAGTCATTAATTTTATTATAAGCAACCACTACATTTTTTTCTTCATTAAAAACTGGTATAAGGATTGAAATTTTTTTATTAATCATAGTATATCGATTATACTTTACTCTTTTGCCAGATAATTAATAGTATTTTTTTCTTTATTTTTCTAAAGATAAAATAAAAAATTGATAAATAAAAATTTGGGTAAATAATATTTTTAAAAAAATGTGAATATAAATTTAATTCAGATAATCCTAATTTTTTTTTATTTAAACATAAATAAATAAAATCCGGAATAAAATTTTTTAATGAAAGATTTTTATACATTAAAAACTTAATTAGATTTAACCCGTTCTTTCTAAACATTTCAAGATTTTCAATTATTCTTATAGATGAAATTAAAGGATAAACAGAAGACCAGTTTCTTTCAGACATCGTGTTAATACTAAATATTCTTTTACAAAAATAAGCTTGAGAATTCATAAATGAATAAGAAAAAATTTTAACGTGAGGAAAGGTAGTTTCGTACCTAAGAAATATATTTGCATCGTTTAATTTATAATTATTTAAAACTTTGATATTTTTTTTCCATATGTTTCTTCTAAAAAAACAAAAAAATATTCCACCTAAATAATCAAATGATATTTTAGGATTTATTAAATTTTTAAATGGTAATTTACCGTTAAAATTGTATTTTGAAAATTTATCGCTTTTTTTTTTCATTTTAAGAATGTTTAATTTTTTTTTTTCCAAATTTTTTTTCAATGAACCTGAATTTAGATAATAAAAATCCACATCTGAATTTTTTTTATTTTTTAGTAACGACGTAAGAATTTTTAATGAATCGGGTAAAATTAAATCGTCGTCGCCTAACAACCATATAAATTCTGCATTAGAAAGATTTGTAGATTGAATTAAGTTTTTTGCAAAACCGATATTTTTTTTATTTTTTAAATATTTAATTTTATAAGATTTATTAAATTTTTTTATTATTTTTTTATTACTATTATTGCTATTGTCTGAGATGCAAACATCAAAATTAGCCTCGAATACTTTAGACGCGATTTTTATTGATTGTAAGCAATTAATTAAACTTGTCGGTCTATTATAAGTTGGAATGCAAATAGAAAATAAAATCATAAATCCTTTAAGTTATTTATAAATAAAGAAAAATTACTAATTAAAAAGTGCTAAGTGTAGTGTTTTTGCTTCTAATAATTTTGTCTAATAATTTTCTATCTCTTGGAGTGTCCATACATTGCCAAAATCCTTTATGTTTATATGCGGTTAATTGTTTAGCCTTAACTAATCTAACTAATGGGCCATACTCAAATATTTCATTAGTATCATTTATATAATTAAAAATTTTATAATTAAAAACAAAGAAACCACCATTAATCCAACTGGAACTTACGCGAGGTTTTTCCTGGAATTTATCTACTAATATTTTTTTTTTGATTATAACCTCCCCAAATCTAGCGGGTGGTCTAACTGCGGTTATAGTTCCAATTTTTTTATGTTTAATATGAAAATTTAATAGTTTTTTAATATTTTGATTAGAGAGTCCGTCACCGTAAGTTAACATAAAATTTTCGTTCTCATTAAAATATTTTTTTAATTTATATAATCTTGCTCCAGTATTTGATTTTAAACCAGTGTTTACACATTTAATATTGCTATTATTTTTAAAATATTCTTGAATAATTTTACCCTTATAACCCAAAGCAAGTATAAAATGTTTAAATCCATATTTTGTATAAATATTAATAATATGTTCCAAAATTGGTTTTCCACCAATTTTTACCATAGGCTTTGGTGTCATCTTAGTTTCTAATCCTAGTCTAGTACCTAAACCACCACAGAGTATAATAATTTTCATTTTTTATTAATTAATATTCTATAAAAAAATTTTATCATAGATTTTCATATAATAAAAAGGATATTTAAGACTTAAAATATTTTTATTTTTTTTATATTTCAAGAAATAATTAAGCATTTTTTTTAAATTATTTTTTTTATTTTGATATTGAAAATAAAACTTGTTTGGGTTCTCGTTATTTTTTAAATTTAAATGATTATTTCCGCTAAAGTCTATTATATAAATTTTTTTGTTTGTTATTACTTTTATGTAACGCTTTCTTACAATTTTGTTCCTGTTAACCTTGCAATTAAATACTACATTGTTTAAACAAAAAATAAAGTTTGTAAAATCTCGATTGTTTTTTATAATTTTTATTAATTTTATAAAATGTAAATTATCTGTCCTAAGAATAATTTCAGCAAGATTTAAAATATGAGGAAAAATATCAAAAATATAATCAATGTTTCTATTATGTTTTTTAATTAAACCATATCTTTTTTCTATCAAAGGATCGTGCCATTCAATAAATATTTTTTTTATTTTTTGATTCTTGAATAGTTCAGTAAAATTTTTTAAAGATTTATCAAATGAAAATATTTTTGAACAAGAAATTCTATTTTTAAATTCAAGTAATTTATTTATTTGTTTTATGTTTTGACAAATAGGTTTTTCAATAAAAATTTGATAATTTTTATGCAAAGCATCTAAAGCAGATTTATAATGTTTTTCCACATTATTGCAAATTATCACTTTTGAAAATCTTGAATCATGAGGCGGTAAGTATTTAATAAATCTTATTACTTTTTTTTTATTAATTAATTTTTTGATCCATTTTTTTAATTTTATTCTAGTACTAACAAAGACTATTTCCTTTATTTTCAATTCAAAAAAGCAAACTTTGAATATTTCTTTAGCCCATCTTCCGCTTCCTACGATATAAACAACCATTTATATATTTAAAAATCTTTATTATTTACAATATCTATTATTTTA
>Ga0164292_10003593_pt1 | contig 12650 bp, 13 predicted proteins | sample GEODES117metaG_FD_111486 | JGI IMG/M metagenome (GOLD analysis project Ga0164292, IMG submission 111486) | Eutrophic lake water microbial communities from Lake Mendota, Wisconsin, USA - GEODES117 metaG | ecosystem: Environmental > Aquatic > Freshwater > Lake | place: USA: Lake Mendota... | reverse complement strand
CGAGGCAGCCCTGCACCAGCTCGAGCTGATCGACCACGACTTCTACGTGTTCCGCGATGAGGCCACGGGCCAGATCCAGGTGGTCTATCACCGCAACCACGGCGGTTTCGGCGTGATTCAGCCGAAGGCCCTGTGAAGGTGTCGTGAGCCGTGATCTGCCCGACCTAGCGCCACTGATCGACCATGCCCTGCTCGATCCCCACCAAGGGGTCGAGGCCGTGCACCGATGCTGTGAGGAAGCCCGCCATTTCGGCTTCGCCGGGGTGTGCGTGGCCTCCCGCTGGCTGGAGGTCGCCCGCGAGCGCCTGCCCCTGGGAGGAGCGGTGAAGCTGATCTCGGTGGTGGGCTTTCCGTTCGGCGCCGTGCCGCCGGCGATCAAGCGCGCCGAAGCGGAGGCCGCCGCTGCCATGGGGGCCGAAGAGCTGGATGTGGTTCCGGATTTCGGAGCCCTGGCCGATCGGGATGCCAATGCCGTGCTGGCCGATCTGGCCGCGATCACCGATCTGGGCCTGCCGGTGAAGGTGATCCTCGAAACCGGCAGGCTGGAGCCGGAGGCGCTGGAGCTGCTGGTGGAGGTGAGCATCGATGCCGGTGCCCGCTTTCTCAAGACCAGCAGCGGCTTCGGTCCCCCAGCCCGCAGCGAGGATGTGGCGCGCCTGCGACAGCTGGCCCGGGGCAGGGTGGCCATCAAGGCGGCCGGCGGCATCCGGACCCTGGAGCAGGCCCTGGTGCTGGTGGAGGCGGGGGCTGTGCGGCTGGGAACCAGCCATGGGGTGGCCCTGATCCAGGCCCTGCGGCAGCCGGGAGCGCCGCCCCCGGTCAGCCCCGGCGAACCCTCGGGCTGACGCAGCCATGGCGGACCACCTGCTGGAGGGGCTGGTGCTGAGCTGCCGGCCGCTCGGCGAGAACGACCGATTGCTCACCCTGCTGAGTGACGCGGAAGGCCTGACCCGGCTGGCGGCGCCGGGGGCCCGGCGCCCCCGCAGCAGTCTCGCCGCAGCCGTTCCCCTCACCCATCTGCGCCTGCAGGTGGGGGGACGCCGGGGCCTGCGGCGGGTCCGCCAGCTGCAGGTGCTGCGGGCCTACGGCCAGCTGGGGGAACGACTGGAAACGCTGGCAGCGGCCCAGGCCCTTGGAGAGATCTGCCTGCAGATGGTGGCCAGCGAAGCACCGACGCCCGGCATGTTGGGCCTGCTGCTGATGCAGCTGGGGCGCCTGGAAGGGGTGGTGAAGGAACGGACGGAACGGTTGGAGGCCCTGGCGATCGCCGTGCAGGGAGGCCTCCAGTTGCTGGCCCTTGGGGGCTACGCCCTGCCCCTGCAGAGCTGCTGCCGCAGCGGCGAGCCGCTCTCGCCTCCGGTGGGGAACTGGGAATGGCGCTGCAGCCTGCTGCCGAACGAGGGGATGGCCATCGGTGCGGTGCCCGGAGCCCGGGTGGTGCTCAATGCCTCGGAGCTGGCCCTGCTGCAGCGCCTGATGCGCGCCGCTCTGCCCCGCAGGCGCGATGGTGAACTGATGGGACCGGAACCGGTGTGGATGCACCTGCTCGCCCTGCTGGAAAGCTGGTGCGGCGAACACCTGGGTCGCCCCCCCCGAGCCTTCAGACTGCTGCGCGAGAGTTTCGAGCCCATGCACGCCTCCGGTTCGAGCAGGGGAACAACGCCACCATGAGCGAAAGCGGAAGCAGAATCGGCGAAAAGGATCGCGGGCTCGGGGCGGTGCTCGCCCTGCCTGGATTCCGGCGCCTGTGGATCGGCCAGATCTTTTCCCAGATGGCCGATAAGTTCTACATCGTGCTGATGGTGTTCCTGATCGCCCAGTACTGGGTGACGGACACCCCCCAGCAGAACGAGGCGCTGGCTGAGGCGGCCGCCGCGATCCGCATGGGCTTCGAAACCCGCGCCCAGATGATCACCCTGCTGGCCACGGGGATCTACGTGGCGAACACCCTGCCGGCGATGCTGCTCGGCACGGTGGCGGGGGTCTGGGCCGATCGCTGGCCGAAGCGCTCGGTGATGGTGGCCTCCAATGCCTTCCGGGCACTGCTGCTGCTGCTGGCCCCGATCTGCCTGCTGCCCGGACCGGTCTGGCTGGGCCTGAGCTGGGGGTACTGGGCGCTGGTGGCAATGACCTTTTTTGAATCGGTACTGACCCAGTTCTTCGCTCCCGCGGAGCAGGCCGCGATCCCCTTGCTGGTGCCATCCCACCAGTTGCTGGCGGCCAATTCCGTCTATCAGGCCACCAGCATGGCGGCCACGATCGTGGGCTTTGCCCTGGGGGATCCGATCCTGCGGCTGCTGCGCAGCGGCCTGGCCGAGGTGGGCATCCGAGGCGGGGAGTTCTGGCTGCTGCCGCTCTGCTACGGCGCAGCAAGCCTGGCCATCAGTGGAATCGTGCTGAAGGAACCACCCCGGGCTCCGACCCAGGCTTCCGTGTGGGAGGAGATCGGCGAGGGCCTGCAGGTGCTGCGGGAACGGAGGGGGGTCAGGCACGCCATGGTGCAACTGGTGCTGCTCTACAGCCTGCTGGCAGCGCTATACGTGCTGGCCATCAGCCTGGCGGCATCGATCACCGGCCTGGGACCGACCCGCTTCGGCAGCCTGCTGGCGATGAGCGGCCTGGGGCTGGCCCTCGGGGCCGTGGCCATGGCCCAGCTCGGGGATCGGTTTCGTCGCCGCGTGCTGGCCACCACCGGGCTCGGCACCATCGCCTGCTGCCTGGTTCTGCTGGGGCAGCTGCGCGGCAATCTGGTGGCGACACTGCTGCTCTGCACCCTGCTGGGCGTGGGCGCAGCGCTGCTGGCCATTCCTGCCCAGACCACGATCCAAGAGGAAACCCCCGAGGACCAGCGAGGCAAGGTGTTCGGCCTTCAGAATAATCTGATCAATATTGCCCTGAGTCTGCCGCTGGCGCTGGCCGGAGCCGTTGTCAGCCGCTATGGCCTGCTGCCGGTGCTCTGGGGCCTAGCCGCCCTGGCGCTGCTGGCCGCCCTGAGCGAGCAGCCGTGGAGGCGCTGCTAGCTTTCGGTCTCGCATGCAACCGCGCCCGGTGGTCCACATTGCCTGGCTAGGCAAGAAATCCCCGTTCTGCGGCAACGTCACCTACGGCCTCAGCACGACGGCAGCGCTGCGCGATCGCGGACACACGGTGAGCTTCATTCATTTCGACACCCCTGCGGGGCTGGGACGTCAGGAGCAGGGACGCAGCGAAACCCCAGAAGTGACCCTTCCCTACCTGGTGAAATCCCAGGTGTACACGATTCCTTCCCCCGGTGCCCAGCGGGAGCTTCGGGAGTCGCTGGAACGACTGCGGCCCGATCTGGTGCACGCCAGCCTCACCCTCTCCCCCCTCGATTTCCGTCTCCCCGACCTCTGCCAGCAACTGGGCCTGCCCCTGGTGGCCACGTTCCACCCGCCTTTTGATGCAGGCCTGCGCAACCTCACAGCCGGCACCCAGCAGCTCACCTACCAGCTCTATGCCCCATCCCTGGCGCGCTTCGACCGGGTGATCGTGTTTTCCGAGCTGCAGGCCGAAGTGCTCGAGCGGCTCGGCGTTCGCCGCGATCGCCTCGCGGTGATTCCCAATGGGGTGGACATCAGCGCCTGGTGTCCGGCTACGAACCCGGCCCGATCCGACCTAGCCGACCTGCGGCAACGGTTCGGCCAGCGCCGGGTGTTTCTCTATATGGGTCGGGTGGCCACGGAAAAGAACGTGGAGGCCCTGCTGCGGGCCTGGCGACTGGTGAGGCCCCGGGGATGCGTGCTGGTGATCGTGGGAGACGGCCCCCTGAGGGGTTCCCTCCAGAATGCCAACGAAGACGACGTGATCTGGTGGGGATACGAAGCCAGACAGGAGCAGAAGGTGGCCCTGATGCAGCTGGCGGAGGTTTTCCTTCTGCCGTCCCTAGTGGAGGGCCTCTCGCTCGCCCTGCTGGAGGCGATGGCCTGCGGCACCGCCTGTGTGGCCACCGATGCCGGCGCCGATGGCGAGGTGCTGGAGGGCGGTGCCGGCATCGTGATCAGCACCCAGGGGGTCACCACCCAGCTGCGCACGTTGCTGCCGGTGCTGCGGGACCAGCCGGTGCTGACCGCGGAGCTGGGCCGACGGGCTCGGGAACGAACGCTCGAGAGATACACCCTGACCCGCAACATCGATTCCCTGGAGCGCCTGTATGCCGAGCTCACCCGCCAGCCCATGGCCGCCTGAAGCCGGAGAGGTGCCAGATATGCCCGATCCCATCGTGAGCCCGGTGCACAACCTCAAGCTGCCGGGCAGGAGATTTGCCTCTTCCCTGCTGGGGCAACTTTTTCTTGCCACCCTGGGATGTGTACTGCTGGGATTCACGGCTGCCACGGCAGCCACTCTGATACTCAACTACCGGATGCTGATCCGGGAACATGAGCAGAAAGTGAATGAGAATGCAGACGACCTGATCAGAATCCTGGAAGCCGAAGCCGGAAGCGAATCAGGGCAATGGCGCGAACAATTACGCAATCAACTCGATCAGTACGCCAGCGAAAATGGCCTCTACTGGATTGAATGGCCGGACGGGAAGCTGACGCTTCCCACGGCCACAGCCGATATCCATCCGGAGGACATGAGGGCGATCAGCCAACACAGAAACATCGGCAAGCAGGCATTTCTTCCGATCGGACCATGGAGACAGAGCCCCAGCCTTCCGCCCCCGAAGGCAGAGAGCAAGATCGCACATATCCTACCTGATAAGTATAGCTTCGTCCCCATCCAAAAGCGTGTCTATATCGTTCATCCCCACTACCGCACCACCAATCAAGCCGTGATCTGGGCGGGGAAGGACATCTCCCCTGAAATCGCCCTGCTGCACAATGAACTGCTGACCAAGCTTCTGGTGTGGACCCTTTTCTCCGCACTCACCCTGCTCGCTATTTCACTGCTGGCCAAAAGAATCATCCAGCCACTGAACGACCTGATCCAAACCGCCAAGGACTTCACCACAGAAAATCTCGAAACCCACGCCTTTACACCCCTTGATTCAAGCCTTCGCCGGGCCCCCAGAGAAGTTCAGGAACTGGCGGAAAACTATAGCAACCTGGTTTCCCGGGTAGCCCTGGCCTGGAGCCATCAGCGGGAATTCGTGAATGCGGTGAGCCACGAACTACGCAATCCCCTCACGATCATCGGCGGCCACCTTCGCAGAGTGCAACGGCGGGGCCAGAATCTCGATCCCGAACAGCTCCGCGCCCTCGCCACGGCGGAAGCGGAAGCCCACCGCATCACCCGACTGCTCAACGACCTGCTGGACCTCTCCCGCAGTGAGGCCGGGCGTCTGGAGCTGGTGATCCAACCGGTGGCCGTGGATGAAGTCCTTCTCCAATCCTGCGATCTGGCACGCAGTCAGCTGGCACGGTCGCTCAATCTGAAACTCCCCCCGGAAGCTGCCGAAGGACCGATCATGGCCGTGGCTGAATCCGACCGCCTCCAGCAGGTGGTGCTCAACCTGATCGAAAACGCAGACAAGTATTCGCCACCGGGTTCACCAATCACGGTGGAACTCCACCAGGAAGGGGACCAGGGGGTGAGGATCAGCATTCACGACGAGGGCATCGGTATCGAAGATGCCGATCTCCCCCTGATCTTCAATCGCTTCCACCGGGGACGCAACGCACTGAACCACGCCAGGGGCTCCGGCCTCGGTCTCTCGATCGTGAAGTTGCTGGTGGATGGGATGGGAGCCCGGATCAGCGTCGAAAGCCATCTGGAACGCGGCAGCAGCTTTCACCTCCACCTTCCCCTGACCGCTCCCCCCCAGGAATCGCCGGGCGTCAGTAACGCTCCGGAACCGGCCTCTGCCAGTCAGGCCTGAGGCCGAGGGCCTTCAATCGCTCGGCCCGTCGCTCCAGACTCCTGCGATCCAACCGCCAGAGCCGGTAGATGCCCTGCCGGGCCAGTTCCTGAGGGGCCAGATCCCGCCAGTGGGGCAGATCAGCGGTGCCCTGATCGATCACCACAAGCAGCGTCGGCTGCCGATCGACTGGAGAGGGAAGCTGCCCCGCACGGCTTTCCAGCCGCAGGCGCTCCGCCAGGTTGAGCAGCGCGGCCGGTCGCTGGCCTTCGTAGAGCACCACCCTGCGGCTGTAGTAGTGCAGGGATGGCTTAAGCACCCCCACCATCGCCACCGGCTCCTGAGGAGCGGAGGAGCGCACGATTTCAGCGGCCAGCCGTCGCACCGGCAAGCCGCGGAGGCGATCTCCCAGGGCCCAGGAAGGCAGCAGCGCCGCCACCACGAACAGCACCAGGGGAAGCTGCAGGCTGAGCAGCCGTCCGCTCGGCCAGCGCCCTGGCACGAGCAGGCCGGCCGCCACCGCAGCCAGGAAACAGCCAGCGGCGAGCGGCAGCCGCCCGGCGGCCAGCAGTTCGGCCGGCAGGGTGGGAAGTTCGGGCTCCCGGATCAAGGGCACCCACCAGGGCGCGGCCAGAAACGCCACCCCCAGCACCAGGCTGAGCAGCAGCGTCAGCCCCCAGGCCCTGCGACAGTCGGACTGGGCCGCCAGGGCAATCAGCAGACCCGCCGCAGGGGTGGCCGGCAACCAGTAGCTGGGCAGCTTGGTGGCGGCCACGGTGAAGAACAGAAAGACCACCACCAGCCAGCAGGCCGCGAACCGCTCCAACGAGCCCTCGGCCGGCAGCGGCAGGCGGGGCGTGGGCTTGATCGAAAAGGGACCGAGGGCCCTGCCAAGCCCCAGGAGCAGCAGGGGGGTGGCAGGCAGGCTTGCCACCACCAGCACCGGCAGGAAATACCACCAGGGCTGCAGATGGTGATTGACCACCACTGTGAAGCGCTGAAAGTTGTGGTAGCCGAAGAAGCTGTCCCAGTAGGGCCTGCCCTCCCGCCAGAGAGCCAGCCCATACCAAGGGCTGGCGAGGGCCAGAAGCAGCGCCAGGCCGGGGAGCGGTCGCAGATGGCGCCAGAGCCGTTGCGGCTCGCCTTGCCTCCAGGCGAACAGCAGCAGCGTGCCGGCGAACAGCACCACGGCCACAGGCCCCTTGGTGAGCACCGCCAGAGCCAGCACCAACCAGGGCTGCCACCAGCCCCGCCCTGGCGCCACCCAGGCACGCCAGGCCAGCAGCAGGCTGATCGCCAGCAGGCCGCTGAACAGAGCATCGCTGACCGCGATTCTTCCCCAGAGCAGCACCAGCGGCGACAGGGCATAGGCGAGGGCCGCGGTCAACGCCGCCACCCCTGGGCGCCCCGCCTTCTGGGGCCAGCGCAGCACCGTATCGGCAAGGGTCAGCATCACCGCCACGGTGGCCAGCGCCGAAGGGAAGCGGGCGGCCCAGGTACCCAGAGGGTTCCACTGCTCCTGCCCCGGCAGGGCGTAGCCCAGGCCCATCAGCCAGTACACCAGGGGTGGTTTGTCGTAACGCGGCAGCCCGTTGACCCGGGGGATCAGCCAATCACCGGTTTCCGCCATGGCGCGGGCGGCGGCGGCAAACAGCGGTGGCGTTTCATCCACCAGCCCCGTCGTCCCCAGCTGCCAGAAATACAGCAACAGGCCAAAGGCAAGGGTGAGCCCCAGCACCCAGCCACGGCTACGCCCCAGCACCCAGCCTCTGCCCTGCCCGGCGGCACGCTCAGCCATGGGTGGTCCCCTCGAGCGGAGAGGCCGCCCCAGCCCCCTGCCAGAGCTGCTGGCGGCGGTTGATCAGCAGCACGGAAAGCAGCGCCAGGGCAGCCCCGAGCCACTGGACCGGCAGCAGACGCTCATCGAGCAGCAACAGGCCACAGAGCAGGGCGAACACGGGGGTGAGGAAGGTGAGGGCCGTGAAGCCGGTGAGATCGCCGCTGCTGGCGAACCAGAAGAACAGGCCATAGGCGAGGGCGCTGCCGAACAGCGAGGCGTAGGCCATCAGCCCCCACTGCAGCGCGTCCCAGTGGGGAAGCAGGGGGAAGCCCTCCAAGGACGGGGCAAGGGCCGCCGCCGCCAGCAGGGGCACTCCGCCGATGACCATGTGCCATCCCGTGGTGACCAGCGGATCGGTGCGCCGGCTGGCATAGCGGCACAGCACCGTACCGACCGCCATCGCCGCCGCGGCTCCCAGCATCCACAGCTCCCCGTGGCTCCAGGCACGACCATCGATCACCGCCGGTCCATCCAGCCACCAGTAGCGCAGCAGGGAGGAGGGCAACCCGAGCAGCAGGATGCCCAGCAGGCCGATCAGCAGGCCCAGCCAGCCCACCGGATTGATCGCCTCGCCGAACAGGCTGCGGGCCAGCAGCGCCACCAGCAGCGGCTGGGAATCGATCAACACGGAACCGAGTCCCGCTCCCGTCTGCCCCAACCCCCGGGTCAGCAGGGCCTGAAACAGGGTGGCATCCACGGCCGCGAACAACAGCAGCCAGGGAAGATCCGAGCGATCCACCCGCAGCGATCGGCCCAGGGAAAGAGCCACCGCCAGCAGCACCAGGCCCGCCGGCACCAGGCGCAGACTCGCCACCAGCAGAGGGGATGAGCCCTCCAGAAGGGGTTTCATCGCCGCCATCGCCGTACCCCAGAGAGCAAAGGGCAGCAGCATCAGGGGCCAGCGCAGCACATCGGGCAGGGCAGGGAGCGGGGCCGGGGGCATCGACACGGGGTCTCCGGGGCCACGGGAGGGGCCCTGCATCGTCCTCTTTTTAAGATCCAGCCAACCCCTCGCCCCCTGCCTGATGCCCTGGCCCTGGCGCCGCAAGACCCGCCGCACGCTGGCGCGCATCGCCATCGAAGGGCCGATCGCTGGCCCCACCCGCCAACGGGTGGTCAAGGCACTGGAGGCAGTGCGCCGCCGGGAGTGCCCCGCCCTGCTGCTGCGCATCGACAGCCCGGGCGGCACGGTGGGAGACAGCCAGGAAATCCATGCGGCCCTGCTGCGCCTGCGGGAAAGCGGCTGTCGGGTGGTGGCCAGCTTCGGCAACATCTCCGCCTCGGGCGGGGTGTACGTGGGCGTGGCCGCCGAACGGATCGTGGCCAACCCCGGCACGATCACCGGTTCGATCGGCGTGATCCTGCGGGGCAACGATCTCTCCAGACTGCTGGATCGGCTGGGTGTGCGATTCGAGACGGTGAAAAGCGGCCTCTACAAAGACATCCTCTCGCCGGATCGCCCGCTTTCGGAGCAGGAGCGGGAACTGCTGCAGAGCCTGATCGATTCCAGCTACAACCAGTTCGTGGGGGCCGTGGCCCAGGGCAGGAACCTGAGCGAGGAAAACGTGCGCCGCTTTGCCGATGGCCGGGTCTTCAGCGGTGCCCAGGCCCTCGAGCTCGGCCTGGTGGACGAACTCGGGGATGAGGATCGGGCCCGTCGCCTGGCCGCCGAACTGGTGGGGCTGGATCCGGAGAAAACAAAACTCACCACCTTCGGCCAGCCACCGAAACGCTTCGCGGGGGTCCTGCCTGGTAGGGCCATGCTGCGACAGCTGACCCACGCCCTCAGCCTCGAACTGGCCTGGAGCGGCCAACCCCTCTGGCTCTATCGCCCCTGATCCCGTATGAACCCTGCCCTTGAGCTGCGGGCCCTGCGCGGGGCCACCACCGCTGACGCCAACACCACGGAGGAGATCTCCGCTGCGGTGAGAGAGCTGATCGATGCCCTGATGGAGCTAAACCAGCTCGAAGGCCCACGGGTGCTTTCGCTCACCTTCTCGGTGACGGCGGATCTGGATGCCTGCTTCCCTGCCGCGATCGCCCGACGCCGCGCCGGCTGGGATGGCGTGGCCCTGCTCGACTGCCAGCAGATGGCCGTGGCCGGGGACCTGCCCCGATGCATCCGCCTGCTGGCCCACGCCTGGCTTGATCCGGCCCAGGAAGTGGTTCACCCCTACCTGCGGGAGGCCTCACGCCTGCGACCGGACCGGGCCAGGGGCAACGGCGGCACTCCGGCCAGCTCCCCCTCCGACCACTAGCCGGCGGGGGGAAGTGCGGGCCTGCCGACAATTCAGGAATGTTCCCACGGCACCCCATGCCAGCCAAGAGCCCACGCTCCGCCCGGGCCCGTTTCCGCCCCTGGCGCGTCGCGGCCACTGCCCTGGCCGCCGGCACCGCCCTCACGGGGGCCTCGCTTGGCCTGGGCCAGCTGGGCCTGACGCCAGCCCTGGCCCAGGGCACCCCCAGCCTGATGGAGTTCCGCTGGGACAACACCAAGGACTACCGCAAGCTCTACTTCTTCATGACGGAGACAGCCCGTCTGAAGCGGTCGGAGTACTACCTGATGCTGCGACCGAAGGACCGCAAAACCGCGATCCTCAAACTGAGCATCAGCATCCCCCAGTATTTCGATGCCAAGATCGACGCCCGCAACGTCAAGCTCTGCCGCATGAGCGAAGGGGGCATGCTCAAGCGAACCCGTTGCGAGAAAATCATCCCGGCAACGGTCGAGATCGCCCCGAACGGCAAGTCGATCGAGATCTTTCCAGAAACACCCGTATCCGACAAGTACACGATCGGGGTTTACATGAAACTGTTCAACCCCTTCAATTCCGGGATGTATCAGTTCAATGCCCTGGCCCAGGCCCCGGGCGATGTGCCGATCTCCGGATACCTGGGCAGCTGGCTGATCCAGATCGACCCCAACTGAGGGGGAGGTCGACTGGTAAGGTTTTCAGCTGATCAAGGACGGACATGACCAAGCGCACACTGGAAGGTACCAGCCGCAAACGCAAGCGCGTCTCCGGATTCCGAGTGCGCATGCGGACCCATACCGGTCGTCGGGTGATCCGCGCCCGTCGCCGCAGGGGACGCGCCCGCCTGGCGGTCTGAGCCCGCCGCCCGATGGCTCTGCCCCAGAGGCATCGTTTGCGGGGCCAGAAGGTCTTTGATCGGATCTATCGGGAAGGACGACGGATTCACGGCAGCCTGATGGTGTTGCGGGTGATGGCGGCAGAAGCGTCGTTGCTCCGGCCCAGCGAACAACGCCATCCCCCCAGCGCCTGGCGCTGTGGGGTCGTGGTGAGCAGCAAGGTGAGCAAGCGGGCGGTGCAGCGCAACCGCATCCGGCGCCTTCTGCATCACCACCTGCTGCACCAGCTGCATCAGCTGCACGACCAGGGTGAACCCCTCCCCCAGCAGGGAGACCCTCCCGGCATCCAACAGAGCCCCCAATGGCTCCTGTTCAGCCTCAAGCCCGGCGGCGCCGAATCGGATCGCGAGCGTCTGCTGGAAGAATGCAATGACCTGTTGCGCAAGGCGGGCCTCCTCCCATGACAACTGACCAGTCTTCTCCTGCACCGGTGAGCCCCGCGACCGGGGCCCTGCGCAACGAAACCGTCTTCTACGAAGGGGGGCCCGCCCGCGGCGATCTGATCTTCAATCTGGTGCTGGCCCTCACCCTGATCGGCATCCCCCTCGCCGTGGCGGCCGTGGTTCGGGCCCTCTGGCTGCGTTACCGGATCACCAGTCGCCGCATTTCCGTGAGCGGCGGCTGGCTGGGCAGGGATCGGACCCAGGTGGTCTACAACCAGATCCGCGAAGTGCGGGCCGTCCCCCGCGGCTTCGGTGCCTGGGGGGACATGGTCCTGGTCCTCAACGATGGGTCCAAGCTGGAGATGCGCTCCGTGCCCCGCTTCCGGGAAGTGGAGACCTACATCGAAGAGCAGCGCCGGGCCAGCCGGGCCTCGGGCAAAGCCGGAGGCACCCCGGCCGCCGAAAAATCCAGCAACGGCTTCGGCGACACCACGAGATTGAGCGCCTGAGGCCGGATGGCCCTACCTCGCCCGACCGCTTCGGTCAGGCACACTGGCTCCGGAAACCTTCCACCCCAGCGAACCCCCTGCCGTGATCGGCTACATCTCCGACAACCTGCTGCTCCCGATCCTCGATTTCTTCTACGGGTTGGTGCCCAGCTACGGCCTGGCGATCGTGGCCCTCACCCTGGTCGTGCGCCTCGCCCTGTTCCCCCTGAGCGCCGGCTCGATCCGCAGTGCCCGCCGCATGCGCATCGCCCAGCCGGTGATGCAGCAGCGTCAGGCGGAGATCAAGACCAAGTACGCCAACAACCCCCAGAAACAGCAGGAAGAGCTGGGCAAGCTGATGCAGGAATTCGGCAGCCCGCTCTCGGGATGCCTGCCCCTGCTGGTGCAGATGCCGATCCTGTTTGCGCTGTTCGCCACCCTGCGGGGATCGCCATTCGCCGATGTGCCTTACACCTTCAACCTGAAGGTGCTGCCTGCTGACCAGATCGCAGCCGTTGAGCCCAAGCCGTTCAACACCCCGAGCCATTCGATCTTCGTCACCGCCACCAGCCATACACCGGTGATCGGCACCCTCGAGAAGGGCACCAAGCTCGGGGTGGGTGACACCGAGACCGTTCAGCTGCACACCAAGGACGGCAAGAGCTTCGACTCGGTGCTTTCCGGCGTGGACAACGGCGAGAACTTCCAGCCGACCTGGAGCGTCACCAAGGGCGAAGGGGTCGTCGAGGTGAACCCCGATGGCACCATCCATGCGCTTGCCCCCGGCGACGCCATCGTGGAAGGGAAGATTCCCGGCCTGGCCGCCCGCAGCGGCTTCCTGTTCATCAAGGCCCTGGGTCAGGTGGGCTTCCTCACCGACGGCGCCGTGAACTGGGATGTGGCGATTCTGGTGGCCTCCTTCGGCGCCACCCTGTTCGTGTCCCAGCTCCTCTCGGGGATGGGCATG
>Ga0164292_10003589_pt1 | contig 12655 bp, 8 predicted proteins | sample GEODES117metaG_FD_111486 | JGI IMG/M metagenome (GOLD analysis project Ga0164292, IMG submission 111486) | Eutrophic lake water microbial communities from Lake Mendota, Wisconsin, USA - GEODES117 metaG | ecosystem: Environmental > Aquatic > Freshwater > Lake | place: USA: Lake Mendota, Wisconsin... | reverse complement strand
GGTTGTCTTCGGTATTGGATGTAAAAATGAAAGAAGGTAGTAATAAAAATTACATAGTGAACGGTGGGGTAGGCTTAATAAGCAGTAGATTAAGTATTGAAGGGCCTATTCAAGAAGATAAATCTTCTTTTATTTTATCTGGAAGAAGAACCTACGCTGATATTTTTGTAAAGGCAAGCGAGAAATTCAAAGATAATATTTTGTACTTCTATGATTTTAATGCAAAAGCCAATTATAAAATTGACGATAAAAATAGAATTTATTTTTCCGGTTACTTTGGTAGAGATGAATTAGGACTAGGTACAAGCTTTGGTATTAATTGGGGCAATAAAACAGGTACAATTCGCTGGAATAGGGTGATGAGTAATAAATTATTCCTCAATACCTCCTTTATTTATAGTGACTATAACTATGATGTGAGTTTAAAAAATGGTGAAACTAATTTCAATGTAAATTCAAATATAAAGGACGTTAATATTAAACAAGACTATACTTATTACCTAAACCCAAGAAATACAATTCGTTTTGGTTTTAATTCAATTTTACATACCATTACACCTAGTATTTTTTCGGGCACTGTAAACAACAGCATTAATAAAGTGGGGCGCAATGGGTTGGAGAATGCTATTTATTTTAATAACAATTTTAAAGCCAATCAACAACTTACCTTTGACTATGGCTTAAGGGTTTCTGGTTATACGCTAATGGGCGGCGATGTATATAATATATATAATGGAGATGAAAAAACATCCTCTATTTTATTACAAAAAAACGCTTTCGGTAAAACCTATCTTAATCTTGAACCTAGAATCACAGGAAACTATAGGATCAATGAATTAAGTAGTGTAAAACTAGCTTATGCGCGAAATGTGCAGCATTTGCATTTGCTTAGTAATGCCACTGCTTCTAGTCCATCAGATCAATGGATAGGGAATTCATATAATATTAAGCCTGAATTTGCGGATCAAACAAGTTTAGGGTATGCTAGGAATTTTAAAAATAATACCTATGAGCTTGGGGCCGAGCTCTATTATAAGAAAATGCAAAACCAATTAGACTATAAAGATGGAACCAATATTAATACAATTGCCGATGTGGAAAGCGCTTTATTGTATGGTATTGGACGTGCTTATGGTTTTGAATTATTAGCAAAAAAGAAAATGGGTGTAGTTTCTGGATGGATAAGTTATACTTTATCTAAAGCAGAAAGAAAAATTGAGGGTATCAATGGGGGTGAATGGTATAATGCAAAGCAAGACAGAACACATGATATTTCGATTGTAAGTATTGTAGAACTAAATTCAAAATGGTCTGTTTCGGGTGTATTTGTTTACTATACTGGCGATGCTGTTACTTTTCCTACAGGTAAATACTCATTTGAGGGGCAAACAATTTACCAATATGCAAAACGAAATACTAATAGAATGCCCACTTACCATAGGCTTGATCTGAGTGTTACCTATGAAAATAGGAGCAAAAATAAACGTGAAACTTCTTGGAATTTTAGCTTGTATAATGTTTACGGAAGGGAAAATGCCTATAGAATAAACTTCCAAGACGATCCGCTAGATAAAACCAAGACTCAGATTATACAAACATCTTTATTTAGATGGGTCCCAAGTATCACTTATAATTTTAAATTTTAACATAGATGCGTTTAACAATATATTTATGCTGGGTTATTTTATTTTTTGCAAGCTGTGATAAAATTATTACCCTTCCTGTTCAAGAAAATGAGGTAAAACTGATCATTGAAGCAAGTATAACAGACCAGCCTGGCCCTCATTACGTTAAGCTTACACGATCCATTAATTTGAATGAAGTAAATGTCTACCCAGTCGTTGAAAATGGACTAGTTATTATTTCTGACAATACGGGCATTAAGGACACGCTTAAATATTCAAAGCAAGGAATCTATTTGACGAAATTAATTCAGGGAGCATATGGAAGAACTTATAATTTAGAGGTAAATGTTGATGGTAAAAAGTATACAGCCACCACCACAATGCCCTCTAAAGTAAATTTAGACAGCCTTAGAATTAATACTTTCTCCATTAATGGGGAAAACCAATATAGTATTATTCCTGTTTATACAGACCCAATGGAACTTGGCAATAGTTATCGCTTCATTCAACAAATCAACGATACTTTGGATAATAACTATAATATATTCAACGATAATTTGAACAATGGAAAGATTAATCAACGACCTTTAGGACGCCCCAATATCGATATTGAAATTAAAAATTTAGACCTTGTTACAGTAGAAATGCGATGTATTAGTCAAGCGGCTCATTTGTATTTTTATACACTTAGCCAACAAGGCGGGGCAGGGCCTGGCGGAGGAACAGCACCTACCAATTTGCCGAATAATATTATTGGCGGAGCCTTGGGTTTATTCTCAGCTCATACTACACAAACAAAGACTATACAAATACCTTAGTTTAAAAGCACTCAATGTCATCGCAAGTTTCTATAGTATTACCCCATCAATTATATAAACAGCATCCTGCTATTCATGATAATAGACCTGTCTATTTAGTTGAGGAATGGCATTTTTTTAATCAGTTCCAATTTCATAAAGAAAAATTGGTCTTGCATCGGGCAAGTATGAAATTTTATGAACAGTTTTTAAATGAGCAGGGGGTAATTGTTCATTATATTGAATCTTTAGAAACTCAAAATAAAGTAGAGTTTTTAATTGAAAAACTATATTCAAATAAAGTCAAACAAATACATATTGTAGATCCAGTTGATAATTGGTTATTTGGAAAAATTAAATCAAGTTGTAAAAAATATAAAATTGAACTAACCATTTATGATAATCCTAATTTTTTAAATACCATTAATCAAGTTGCTGATTTTTTTTCAAAAAAGAAAACTTATTTCCAAACTGAATTTTATACCTGGCAAAGAAAATCAAGAAGTATTTTACTTGAAAAAGATGCCAAGCCATTAGGTGGAAAATGGACTTACGATGCAGAAAATAGAGCTAAGTTCCCCAAGAAAGAACTTGCCCCTATAATACCGTCGGTTCCGTCAAACAGATATATAAATGAAGCTGTAATCTATATAAATAAAAATTATTCGAAAAATTATGGGTCATTAAACGAGCATCATTTATTTGCCATCAATTTTATGGATACTGAAAATTGGCTTGATGAATTTTTACAACAGCGATTTGAAAAATTTGGCATTTATGAAGATGCTATCGTTTTCAAAGAAAATGTTTTACATCATTCTGTGCTGAGCCCCATGCTTAATATTGGTTTAATTAACCCTCAACAAATTATAGATAGAGCGATAGTCTATTCAAAAAAAAATAACATCCCTCTCAATTCTTTAGAAGGGTTTATTAGACAAATTATGGGATGGCGTGAATTTATTAGAATTGTATATGAGCGCGAGGGTACAAAACAAAGAACTACCAATTACTGGAAGTTTACCAGAAAAATTCCTGCAAGCTTTTGGAACGGCACTACAGGTATAGCACCTATAGATATTACTATAAAGAAAGTTTTGAAAACCGGCTATTGTCATCATATTGAAAGGCTTATGGTGCTTGGTAATTTTATGCTTTTATGTGAGTTTGATCCTGAGGAAGTGTATAAGTGGTTTATGGAAATGTTTATTGATGCCTACGACTGGGTAATGGTACCCAATGTATATGGAATGACTCAGTTTGCGGATGGCGGATTAATGACGACTAAGCCCTATATCAGTGGAAGTAATTATTTAATGAAGATGAGTGACTATGAAAAAGGAGAATGGCAGCCCATTTGGGATGGTTTATTTTGGCGATTTATGCATGAGCATAGAACCTTTTTTTTAAGCAATCCAAGAATTGGGATGCTAGTACATACTTTTGATAAAATGAGTGTTGATAAACAAAAGACTCATTTAGACAATGCCAATAATTTTTTAAAAGGTTTATAATAACTGCTTTTAGAATAAATAAAAATAGAAGTACTTATATTTTGATTATTGATCCAGCTGGAATTTTATGAGATTTATTATCTACTTTGATGTAAACATCAATCGCACTATGATTTTCAATAATATTTTTATCAACTGAAAATTTTAAATTTCTGAAGGCATTGATATAATCAACTAAATAAATTTGCGTTGTATAATAAATGTCCATGTTTTTTGAAACCAACTTAAAGAAATTTTCCATTTCAATCCATCTATTTCCTTCTCCATTATTTTCCCAGCTATGGCCCCATACATTTAGCAGTGCTAATGTATCGACTTTTATAAAATCTGCGACCAAATTATAAAAGGTCGTAAGCTCTTTTTTATTATTTTCTGCATCGTTGGGTATGAAAAATGCTTTACCAAATTGATGTATACTAGGGTGCCACATTAGAAAGTTTTTAGGAATTGAGAAGTTGTAAGTATCAGCCACAGTTCTTGCATATTCAATACCTAAGCCACTAACTGTTTCAACTACATAGTCATCATAACTTCCAAAAGGATAGGCCATGCCTCTAATTGTATTGCCACTCATTTTTTCTAATTCTTTTCTGTCTTCAATTACTTCGTAAACGATGTCAATTTTAGACATCCCACTGAGGCCAGGGTGATTTGCAGAATGAACAGATATTTCATGGCCTATAAATAGATTTTTAATTTCTTCTTTCGTTAAATAATCTTTTGTGTCTAATTTATTTGAATTCAAATGAAAAGTACCTTTAAGTTCATATTTGTTTAATAATTGTACAAGCCTTCTATCAGAAATAGTGCCATCGTCAAAACTCAATATCAATGCCTTTGATTTTCCCTCAGGAAATAACATGTCAACCCTTATACTACTTGGTGGCTTAATTGAATTTGTTTGAGCAGCAATTAGTTTGGTTGAAATAAGAAAAATGCTAATGAGTATAATTTTTTTCATATTATGAATATAGGAACTTAAGTACATATTTTATGCAATTTTACATTAACTCAACGTCCAGCTTCCTTCTTCAAGCTCGGCTTCCAATTCTCCAGGATCCCATCCGCAATAGCCGATATAAATTTGGATTTCTTGTTGATTGCTAGCCGCAGTGTTGATGGCTTCGATCACTTGATCCATATTACCACCCAAATAAAGACCATTGTGTATTTGTTGGCCCCCTTCAATGAGATCCGGGCGCTTGTGTAATACAAAGAGGTGTTCTCTATCAACGGGCCCGCCATCCATCAGAGCAAATGGCTTAGTGTGATTAAATTCAATGAGTTCATGCAGTGACTTTCCGAAAAATTTATTGTTTACAAACCCTAAACTTCCCTCTTCATTGTGTTCAACGATCAGAATGGTTGTATGCTCGAAGTAACTGCCATTTAAGGCGGCAGTGCTCTTGATATAAATACCGGCTTTTAGATCCATCATAACACAACTTTCTGAACTTTCCTTTTCAATAAAAAACTAACTGGAACTTCCAATCTGCTTTTCCAAGATTTTTCAGAATGATCCTGTCCAGGCCATGAACGGCTTATCCATTGGCTGCGGCGATATTTCTTTTGTTTCATAATTGCATCTACCTCTAATTGTAGTGAGGCATACATAGAATCTAGTGTTTCAGTGCCATGATCAAAATAAATTTGATGATGCCCCGGTGTGGGTAAATGCTTGTTTAAATAAGAAAAAAATGCAGAAGGCACTGGATTTTTTTCCATATAAAATAACCCGGGCCAATGTGTAGACATACAAGCAGCCCCGCCAAACACTTTTGGATACTCGCATAGGGCATACATTGAAATTAAGCCACCCATACTACTTCCTGCTATAAATGTATTTGAAGGGTCTGTAAATGTGCTATAGGTCTTATCGATAAAAGGCTTCAGCTCCTCTACCAAAAATTTCAAATAATTATCTGAAGAAATAGTGAGTCCTGAAAAAATGGATTGACCACCGCTTCTGTAGGCATCGTAAACTATTTGCTGTTGCGCCTTGGATAAAGCCTCAAAAGGTTTTTGAGGAAAGTATTCAGCATGTCTACTTTTTCCACCATTCCAGATACCCACTACAATGCAATCCTTAATTTTCTTTTTTTGTATTAATTGGGTTAATGTTTCATCAACGCCCCATTCTTGTTTATTCCAGGTGATGCTGCTGTCAAAAAGCATTTGTCCATCATGCATATATAATACTGCATATTTTTTGGAAGGGGTATAGTTGTCGGGTAACCAAACATCTACATTTCTTGAGGGCACATACTTTGAACTAAAATTTTCAATTCGTTCAATACGACCATTACTTGGCTTAGGTAGCTGAGCAATTAACTCAATCTGATTTGCCAGTAAGAAAAAGCAAAAAACAATTAACAGATGCTTCATGTGACTTAAATTATATATTTTTAAAACAAGATATCTTAAAATTAAAGAAAAAACTACAATTCAAACTGCTCCTTTTGGACAGGATGAATAATTATTAATAAGTAAAATTACTACACTACAGAGGTATTAGGAGATACATTTTAAAATATTTTGGTATATTTAAAAAAAAATAGGCATGTCAAAATATATTCACTTCGTCATTTTAACTTCTGCATTTTTACTTTGTGCTTGCGCTAAAGCGAGTAATAATACCATCAATACATCCATTGTAAGTGATACCTCTTTTTACGCAAAGGGGGCTGATATTGGTTGGTTAAGCCAAATGGAAAATGAGGGCAAAAATTTTTATAACGCTACTGGCAAACAAATGGATTGTATTGAATTATTGAAAACCAAAGGAATTAACTCCATTCGATTAAGGGTATGGGTAAATCCCTCTACCATTTATTGCGGAACGAGTGATGTAATTACACAAGCAAAAAGAGCACAAAGTTTGGGTATGAAAATTATGATCGATTTTCATTATAGTGATTGGTGGGCCGACCCTGGCAAACAAAATAAACCTGCTGCATGGAAAAATTTAAATTTTGATGCACTTACCACCATGGTGTATACTTACACCAAAGATGTAGTCACTCAATTAATAAACAATGGTATTAATCCTAGCTGGATTCAAATCGGGAATGAAACCAATGATGGTATGCTTTGGGAGGATGGTCGTGCTTCAAAAAGTATGTCCAATTTTGCTGCTCTATTAAATGCGGGCTCGAAAGCAGTGAGAGAAACAAGCCCTAGTTCAAAAATTATTATACATATTTCTAATGGGTATGACAATGCAATGTTTCGTTGGATGTTTGATGGCTTGAAAACCAATAAAGTAGATTACGATGTAATTGCCATGTCATTATACCCTGATGCTACAAATTGGCAAACAACCACTGACCAATGCTATAACAATATGTTAGACATGATAGCCCGCTATGGTAAGCCAATTATGATTAGTGAGGTGGGTATGGATGTCTCAAAAGCAACCGAATGCAAAAACTTTTTGACAGATATCATTAAAAAGAATAAATCACTTCCGAATCAAATGGGACTAGGTGTTTTTTATTGGGAGCCGCAATGTCATAATAATTGGCAGGGATATAATATGGGTGCTTTTTCAAATTATGGTAAACCAACAATTGCAATGGATGCTTTCTTAAATTAGGTAGCTAAAAAAAATACAAAAAAAAGCATCCTCTGCTTGCGCAGAGGATGCTTTTTTAATGAATACTATGTAGAAAATTAATTCTTTACTATAGTATAAGTTTTTGCATCCACATTTAATGTGATTGTATAGTTTCCAGCAGCACTTAGACTTATATCTGAACCGCCTTGTGTTAAGGTACCATTAGATCCACCAAGGTTTACAGCCCAACCATGGTTTTTTCTAAATTTATATACCCCTGGCACTAGGTCAGCAGTAATTGACCATATTTTTGTAGTATTATTATACTTCATTGGGACATCATTATCCCATCCTCCAATTGAAGTTCCAATAACTCCCCACGTAAATAACTCATAACTAATTGCTAAGGTATTTGTATTAGCAATTACATTGTAGTTATCATAAGTGTTTGGGCTAGTTAAATCTGGTCCTACTAAAGCTTTTGGTATATCGCCAGGCCCAACCATAAGTGAACTTGTTGCAGCTTCCGAAGCACTTCCATAAACATTACTCCATTCTTTAGTCTTTGACAATTTGAAGAAAGATTTAGAAGAAGTAAATTGTATGATTGCAGAAAAAATGCCATCTCCTTCAGGAGATATAACACTATCCTTGGCAAAAGTCCAACCATTATGAGCGCCTGCCATATACAAAATTCCAACTAAAGCAAATGGGGTAATTGTAACAGATTTTACATTTGAATATACTGTAGGCACATTTGAATTAATTGTTGTTTTCACTCTGAAGTCAACACTTGCTGCAACATCAGGTACAAGACCCATTGATAAAAGCAAATTGTTTAATTCAAGATGAGTTAAACTTTTAGTGGTGGCATCTAAATTTATTTCCTTAGCTGCAGCAAAACTAGTTCCTGATTTTGCAATCTGCAAAGTGTTAGAAGCAGCTGTACTAAATCCAAAATTGACAGGTACGAAGCTAGCTTTTACTGCTTCTACTGCTAAGTTTGGTTTGGTAAGTACCACCGAACTAACGGAGGTTGATAAAACCCCTGGAACAGCAGTACCTACTGTTACCATTTCGACTTCTTTTTTACATGACATTAGCAGTAAGCTAAAAGTCACTAAAAGAAGAATTTTATTGATTATTGTTTTCATTTTTTTCGTTTTAAAGAATTAAATCTAAATTAATAATTAGGATTCTGCTTTAAATTTGGATTGGCAGTAAGATCGTCTGTTGGTATTGGGTATAATTTTCTCCATGATTCAACACCCTTACCAGCTTTTACATCTCCTTTCCATGGCCAAACATAAGTGCTTGAAGTAAATTGGTCATCAAAACGGATTAAATCTGTTCTTCTGAAACCTTCCCAATACAACTCACGAGCTCTTTCATCCAAAATGAATGGAAGCGAATAAGAAGTAATATTTCCATCTTTATTTCCAAAAGCACGATCACGTAATTTATTGATGTAAGAAACTGCTGTTGCCTCAGAACCACCAGTACCACCGCGTTTTACCGCTTCAGCATATATTAAATACATTTCAGCTAAACGGAATATTGGCATATCAATATCTACTTGCGTAGCATCAGAACCAATTGAACCATCTCTCTTAATGTTTTTAAATTTGGTAATGGCATAACCATCTTTAAAATCGCCAATATCATTAATTTCTATACCATTATTGCCTGTAAAAAACTGAGCACGTTTGTCAGCCATTGCAGTAACAGTATAGGTTAATGTTTTATCATTTAAAACTACTTTATAATGACCGCCATCTGTTTTCATATTGTCTCCGCCAGCTTCTAATTTTAAATCTGCTCCGTTGTCGCCATAGTTAACAGACCAACTATTATTAACTCTGATTTTCCAATCACCAGCAGTAAATTTCACATAAGCAACATATACATCAGCAGTTGAAGTTGGATAAAAAGGAACATCTGGAGTAGCGCCCCAATTGTTTACCGCAGAACCTACTAAGCCATATTTGCTTGCCGTTCCTAATCCTGATCTAATAGAAGCTAAGTCAAGGTCATAGTCGAATGTATTTACTAAACCTTTAGTAGTTCTTAAGCCTCCCCATCCACCGTCAATACCAAAATCAGAAGCCTTCATGTTACCACCCACTGCAGCGTGTGTTAAGTAAGTTGTTCCACCCCAGTTGGTCGTATTTTTACCATCATAGTTAATAGTGAAAATAAACTCTGGGTTACTTATGTTGTTATCTGCTCTCATGATTTGAGTATAATCAGGTAATAAGCTATAACCACCAGCTATTACTTTACTTGAGTAGGTAATTGCTTCTGTGTTTTTATCTGTTCCTGTATATACTTTAGCATTCAAATAGATACGAGCAAGCAATGACCAAGCTGCTGCTTGATCAGCTCTACCGTATTCATTTGTTTTAGGAGCAGCTAATAAAGGTTCTATTTCTTTTAATTCTTTCTCAACAAAAGAGAAAAGATTTGCTCTTGAAATTTGCTTTGGTAGTTCACTACCTATTGCAACATCATCAGTAACAAAAGCAGGACTTCCAAATAAATCCATTAAAACAGCATATTGATAAGCTCTTAAAAATCTAGCTTCTGCTTTGAACTTTTTGATGGCATCAGCATCTGCACCAGTGATTCCTCTTTTAGAAAGGTTGGCATCACTTGATTGTCTAATAAAATCATTAGCTACCGTAATTTGATAAAATGAACGGTAGTACAATGCTTTAATAAATTGATTGTTAGCAGACCAGTTCATTTTGTGAAAATCAGGCAAGCCTGCATCACCCCATGCAACAACTGCTTCGTCAGTTGGCAATTCTTGTGCATTCCAGTAAAGACGGAAGAAATCGGAAAATCCACCATCAATACCTTGTATGTCACCACTGCCGTTGGCGCCATTATTTCCACCCAATGCAAAGGCACCATATACTTTTGCGAATGCTTTTTTGTACCCATCTGCCGTGCTGTATACAACATCCGCAGTGATATCATTCGTAGGAAGTACGTCAAGTTTTTTTACGCAAGCTCCAAATAGGATTGCAACAAAACTCAACATTAACCCAACTTTATATAAATTATTTTTCATAGTTGTTTGTTTTGTATTGATTAAAAATCAAAATTTAAGCCCAATGCAATTACACGAGGTCTAGGATAAAAATTATTATCGATACCACCACTAATTTCAGGATCTAAGCCCTTGTATTTAGTAAGGGTAAATGCATTTTGAATATTTGCGTTAATTCTTAGATTAGCTTTATTCTTAAATACTTTTCCTACATTATAGCCAACATTAATATTGTCCATTCTTAAGAAAGAAGCATTCTGAATGTAATAATCACTCATTAATTGATTTACCCCATTTTGTGTAAAGCCTGTTTCTAAAATATTTCTTGAAGCATTACCGATATGAGTCGCTAAGCTTGAAATGGCTCTATAAGTACCTAAAGTGCTATATATGTTATTGTACATATAGTTACCAACATTAGCTCTCATTACAAAACCAGCACTCCATTTTTTGTAGTTCATGCTTGAAGTAAATCCTAAGAATAGAGTAGGATCTACGTTTTGATATTGGTATTGGTCTTTATCATTGATCACGCCATCTTCATTGCGATCTACAAATAAACCTTCAATGGGTTTTCCAGCAGCATCATATACTTGTTGGAAAACAAAGAATGAACCTCTGTTAAAACCAACTGAATTAATCATGATGGTATTACCCACACCGCCAGAAATTCCACCAAATTTATTTCCTGGATAATTATAATCAGGAGAAATAGTCAACTTAGTGATTTCGTTTTTATTATAAGTAATATTAAATCCAATATCCCAATTAAAATTAGCTTTATTAATTGCTTGTAGATTCAATCCTAATTCTACTCCTTTATTTTCCATATCACCCACGTTGGCAATGATTTGGTTAGAGAAGTTAGTACCAGCTGGTTGTCCAATCAAGTTTAATAAATCTGTAGTTACTTTTTTGTAAATATCTAAACTACCTGTTAACTTATTATCGAATAATCCAAAATCTAAGGCTAAGTTAGTAGTTGCAGTTTGCTCCCACTTCCTTCCGCCATAATAGCCACCTGGTGCATACATATTATAGAAAGTATTTCCAAACTGGTATTTACCTTGTTGGCCACTTAAGGCATAATAAGATAAGTAGTCATAGTTACCAATACCATCTTGTTGTCCAGTTTCACCATAACCAAATCTTAGCTTTAAAGTAGAAATTACTTTTGATTGCTTAATCATATCCTCCTCAGCTAAATTCCAAGCAGCTGCAAATGAAGGAAATGTTGCAAAACGATTATCTGCATTGAATCTTGAAGATCCATCTTGACGAAGAGTTGCAGTTAAAGAGTATTTTCCTTTGAAGGCATAATTCAATCTACCATAAAATGAAACCAATCTGTTTTCAGGTATATCAAAAGGGAAATTAGGTGCAGTTACCACAGTTCCATCTTCTGTTAAATCACTGAAATTAAAAGTCTTAGATTTAAATTCTTGATAAGCATAACCTGCTACTACATCAAATTTACTTTCGATATTTTCAACATACTTAGAATAGTTCAAGTAAGACTCAGCTAATAAGTTTGTGTTTTCTTGTTTGTACTCATTGTTAACACCACCTTTTCCATTAAAACGTTTAAAAGTGGAAGCAGCAGTACCAGGTATGAAAATGGTACCTGAGCCATTGGAGATATCAATACCCACATTCGTATGTAATCTTAAATCCTTAAAGAAAGGTAAAGTATAATCGATATCGGCATTCGCAATGGTTCTGTTTACATTACTTAAATCCTGCTTTTGCATTAATAATCCTACTGGATTTTTTGGCGCTAAACCAGCTAAGCCTGTTGTAGAACCCGCATCCAACCACTCATAATAGCCACCAAATGCATTAGCATTTGCTGAATAAACTGGTTTAGTTGGGTCGAATTGAACAGCGGTACTTATTGCACCTTGATCTGCAAAACGGCTCTTGCTTAAAGTTGTTTTTGCATTCAAGTCAATCTTCAATGAATTATTAAGAAGTCTTGGGCTTAAATTTAAACCAATAGTTGTTCTATCTAATTTTCCAGTTTTTAACACCCCTTCTTGAGATAAAGAAGATACTGAAAAACGATAAGGCATTGTTTTAAAGGCGCCAGAAGCACTAAAGTTATTTTC
>Ga0164292_10003586_pt1 | contig 12659 bp, 9 predicted proteins | sample GEODES117metaG_FD_111486 | JGI IMG/M metagenome (GOLD analysis project Ga0164292, IMG submission 111486) | Eutrophic lake water microbial communities from Lake Mendota, Wisconsin, USA - GEODES117 metaG | ecosystem: Environmental > Aquatic > Freshwater > Lake | place: USA: Lake Mendota, Wisconsin... | reverse complement strand
TCATGTCCTGAAAACGTATTAAATCGAATAAATGAATTTTTGAGGTAATATCCACCAGACAAATAATAGGATTGAAGATTAGATGAAGCCCGATCTACAAAACCATCTGATACGATTCTCGAAAGTCTGGCATCAAAAACGAATCTGTTGTTTAGCAATCCAGTGGAGGCCAAAAAGTTGGTTTTCAGGGTATTGAAAGAGCCTGCTGAAACATTTACCTCTCCATAGGCCTCACGGTTGAGTTGGAGTGTATTTACATTTATACTGCCACCAAACGCCCCAGCACCGTTTGTAGAAGTACCCACACCTCGTTGAATCTGAATACTTTGCACAGAGGAGGCAAAGTCGGGCATATTTACCCAATAAACGCCTTGCGATTCGGAGTCATTGTAAGGTATGCCGTTGAGGGTCACATTAATTCGGGTCGGGTCGGTTCCTCTTATACGAATTCCTGTATAGCCAACGCCCGCACCAGCGTCAGAGCTTACCACCACAGAGGGCATTTGGTTAAGCAAAAAAGGCAAATCTTGTCCAAGGTTTTGTTTCTTGATTTCTTTTTGGGAAACATTACTGAAGGACATTCCTGAATTTTCTCTGGCTCTGGTGGCGTTTACCACTACTTCGTTAAGTGTTTGAGCATCAGTAGAATCTTTGCCTTTTTGGGCAAAAAGTGAAGGGCTTGAAAAATGAACGAAAAGTCCAAAGAATGATAAAATGGTTAATTGTTTCATAACAATTTCTTTAAAATTATTACGAAGCAGAAAAAGGAGCAAAATGCTGTCTTCGGGCCTGATGGCCTTGTTAAACTTAATTTTACTATTGAAATTTCTGAGAAACGATGCTTTTAACCGGTATTAATGGCAAAGTTTTAGCTCAAATCCCTTCGTCGGTACTAACCGCATCAGGTTCAATGGGTATGATCTCAGCCCGTTGTTTTCAGGCACCCCTTTTATGAGATTTCGGATGCAAATGTATGTGCTTTTTTTCTAATTTCAAGTAGTTTTTTTTGAATTTGCCATTCCTAAGCTCAAAATACCCCCAGCGGTGAGATAATGGAAAATATCAATCGTGAATTCGTCTTTGCCAAATATTTGAGTGCGGAAAGTACCTAAAGCAAAAAAAGCTACTCCGATTAATAGCCAAACAGAAACCATGGTTTTGCCTTTTGTTAATCCCCAAATGGCTAAGATAACCACCAAACTCATGGCCACCATAGGGGTGACGGCTCCGATTTTGCTCAAACCAAATCCCTCTGAAAGTGCATATAGAAGGAAGCCTAAGGTGAGTAAAGTATAGCAGGCTATTTTGGTCAAATCCTTACCCGAAACTAGGGCAAAAGTGGCACCCACAAGCCCGACTCCACCAGTGATGGTTGCCAATTTTTGAAAAAATAATGAAATAGTGTTAGCATCGGGGTAGCCTGCGAAAGTGAGAGCCCCAAAAATGGCAGCTGCGGTTACGGATAACACGAAAGATTCCCAAAGAATGGTGCTGGTGAGATTGAGTTTTGAAAGATAAACAAAGAATACATAAATACCTATTGTAGCCAAAATGGCATCAGAAATTACGTGGCTTATTTGCATAGTTTTATTAGGTTTGATTTTTCAAAAATAGCTATATTTTAATCTTTCACCAGATTTTTAAGAAATAAAATTCACTTCTGGGTTGATTGTTATTCCGAATTTTTCAAGAACTGAGGCCTGAATTTCAGAAGCCAAGTCAGCAATTTCTTGACCTTTCCCACCACCATAATTAACTAAAACCAATGCTTGTTTGGCATGAACGCCAATATCTCCGATGCGTTTTCCTTTCCAGCCTGCCTGTTCAATGAGCCAACCTGCTGGCACTTTCACCGTTTTTTCGTCAATTGGGTAGCTTGGGATTTCGGGGTATTGTAGTTTTACAGATTCGTAAATACTTTTTTCTATTTCAGGGTTTTTGAAAAAACTTCCCGAATTACCTATTTCGGCGGGGTCGGGCAATTTACTTTTACGTATGGCAATTACGGCATCGCTGATGGCTTTTACCGACAGTTTCTTTACGCCCATTTCTTTCAGAGTATCTTGAATCGCACCGTATGAAACATTAAAAGCTAGCTTTTTGGATAATTCAAAACTGACATTCAAAATTACATATTTCCCTTTGCCGAGGTGTTTAAAATAGCTTTCTCTGTATCCAAAATTACATTTTTCTTTATCAAACCTTTCAACTTCTAAAGTCTCTAAATTTAGTGCCTCCAATTCTACAAAGACATCTTTGATTTCTATGCCATAAGCACCAATGTTTTGCATGGGAGCTGCACCTACAGTTCCCGGGATGAGGGATAAATTTTCTAATCCAGAAAGATTTTTTTCAATGGTATCTAAAACAAAGGAATGCCAATTTTCACCCCCTCCAGCCTCTAGGACGACTTTTTCTGAATTTTCTGAAACGATTTTAATTCCTTTTATTTCGTTTTTTAATACTAAACCATCGAAATCGTTCATCAACAAAATATTGCTCCCGCCTCCAAGAAAGAGTTTCTTTTCGTTTTTAAATCTTTGATCTCGGAGAATCTCCTCCAGGTCTTCAACAGACTTGAAAATTGCAAAATACTTGGCCTTGGCTTCTAATCCAAAGGTGTTATAGGGCTTTAATGATATGGTTTCTTTGATTTCGGGCATGATTTCGAATTTGGATGCAATTTAGGCGATTTTTTTGTATCACGGAGGTTCTCGGAGTTTTGCTCAGAGGTTCTCGGAGTTTTTTTTAAACACATAGGTACATAGGTCTCTAGAATGTCCTGTAAGAATGGGTTGTTTATATTCGAATGGATAAATTTCAAATCTAGGTATCGAGAATTTAGTTTTAGGGTCAATCTGGAATTAAATTATTTATCAGCACCAAATTGCCAAATTACTGCATTATCACATGAACAAATTACGAAATTAACCAACTCAATGCCCAGTCAAAGGTACTTTTTCACCGGCTTCTATTCTGACTTGTAGGTGGTTTTCTTTAGGTGGAATGGGGCAGTTCCAACCATCAGAAAATGCACAGTAGGGATTGTAAGCTTTGTTGAAGTCCATTACAACCTTGCCATCCTTGAAATCTGCCACGCCCATGTCTATATATCTACCGCCACCATAGGTGTCTTGGGGAGCGGTTGGGTCTTTAAAGGGTACAAAAACCAAATTTCTGTATAGTGGCAAAGCAGGTGATGGGCGGTAAGTCATTATTTTGTGTTTCTGGCCATCGACCTCAAAAGTGACCAAGGCAAACTCGGTGTAATCCTTGATTTTTACGCCCGAAGTAGGCACCGAAATAGTCTTTGGTCTCCTTGGTTTTTTGTAAGTGGCGGCGATCATAAATTTGACATTTGGTTCATAAAAATCTTGGACTTGTTCAGGGAATCTACCTTTGGTTTCGGCTTTGTATTTTTCTCGGAGAGCGGAAAGTTCAGATTGGAAATCTTGACAAAATCCATGTTCTTCTAAAACTAAGAAAAATAAGAAAAACGGAAAGTATACTATTTTTTTCATATCAGATTAATCTTTTTAGCCCGTGGCAAATAAATGACCACCATTTTTAAATTCTTCGAAATTTAATACATCATTTTTAAACTAGAGCATAAAATTTTCGATAGAATTATTAACTTTGCGTTTGTCAAATTTCACAAAGAACCTGACCGTATTTTAAGGTTAAAATTAGTTTTCAAAATCTCCTTTTCTTATTATGACACAAGTAGCAAAGATAATTTACACTATCACAGACGAAGCACCAGCCTTGGCCACGTATTCGTTTTTACCCATAGTGGAGGCATTTTCAAAACCCGCCAATGTAGTAATTGAAACCCGTGATATTTCACTTTCTGGAAGAATATTGGCGGTATTTCCTGAGTACCTTACCGATGAGCAAAAAGTATCAGACGACTTGACGTATTTGGGGGCTTTGGCTACTACTCCGGATGCAAATATTATAAAATTACCTAACGTGAGTGCATCTATGCCTCAGTTAACTGCCGCTATATCAGAACTACAAGAAAAAGGCTACAAAGTTCCTTCTTACTCTGAGGACCCAGTAACTGACGAAGAAAAAGCTGCCAAAGCAAAATACGATAAAATAAAAGGAAGTGCTGTAAATCCAGTTTTGCGTGAGGGTAACTCTGACCGAAGAGCTCCAAAAGCAGTGAAAGAATATGCTCGCAAACACCCACACAGCATGGGAGCCTGGAGTGCGGACTCTAAATCACATGTGGCCAGCATGTCTGAGGGTGATTTTTATGGAAGCGAAAAATCTGTAGTAGTTGAAAAAGCTACAACTGTGAAAATCGCTTTTGTGGATGTCGCTGGAAACGAAAAGGTTTTAAAGGAAAAAACTGTCTTGAAAGACGGTGAAATCATAGATTCATCGGTGATGAGTTTGAGCAAACTGAAAACCTTTTTGGCACAAGAAATAGCCGATGCCAAAGCTGAAGATGTATTATTTTCGATACATTTAAAAGCTACCATGATGAAGGTTTCAGACCCCATTCTTTTTGGTGCAGCAGTTTCGGTATTTTTTAAGGATGTTTTTGAAAAACATGCCACGGTTTTTGACCAATTGAATATCAATCCTAACAACGGTGTAGGTGACTTGTTGATAAAAATCGAAGGATTAGATGCTGCCAAAAAAGCAGAAATTTTAGCGGATATTAATACCGCTTATGCCAATAATCCCGCCTTGGCTATGGTGAATTCTGACAAGGGAATTACCAATTTGCACGTTCCGAGTGATGTTATCATTGACGCTTCAATGCCTGCCGCTATTCGTACTTCAGGCCAAATGTGGGGGCCAGATGGCAAAGGAAAAGATACCAAATATGTAATTCCTGATCGTTGTTATTCAGGTGTTTATCAAGTAGTGATAGATTTTTGCAAGAAAAACGGAGCCTTAAATCCAGTAACTATGGGAAGTGTTTCAAACGTAGGTTTGATGGCCCAAGCTGCCGAGGAATATGGCTCACATGACAAAACGTTCCAAATGGCATCAGAGGGAAAAGTTGTGATAACTGACGAATCTGGAGCCGTTTTGATGGAGCAAGTTGTAGAAACTGGCGATATCTTCCGTATGTGTCAAACCAAGGATTTGCCTATTCAGGACTGGGTGAAATTGGCCGTGAACAGAGCAAAAGCAACGGATACTCCTGCAATTTTTTGGTTAGATAAAAACCGTGCACACGATGTCCAAATCATCGATAAAGTAAACAAATACCTTTCAAGTTACGATACGACAGGATTGGATATCAGAATCATGACACCAATGGAGGCTACCCAGTTTTCGTTGGAAAGAATCGTTCAGGGTTTGGATACCATCTCGGTAACCGGAAACGTATTGCGTGACTATAACACCGACCTTTTTCCTATTTTGGAGGTTGGTACTTCGGCCAAAATGCTCTCAATCGTGCCTTTGATGAATGGTGGTGGATTGTTTGAAACTGGTGCTGGTGGTTCGGCTCCGAAACACGTTCAGCAGTTTTTAGAGGAAGGTTACCTGCGTTGGGATTCACTGGGTGAATTTATGGCATTGGCTCCAGCCTACGAGCATTTGTCAAATACATTTGGCAATCCAAAGGCTCAGATATTGGCAGATACTTTGGACGAAGCCACTGGCAAATTCCTTGACAATGATAAATCGCCTGCACGTAAAGTTGGTCAGACTGACAACCGTGGAAGTCATTTTTATTTGGCATTGTATTGGGCTCAGGCATTGGCCGCTCAAGACAAAGACGCTGACTTGAAAGCCACCTTTACGCCAATAGCAGCTGAACTAACTGCTAACGAAGCCATTATCGATGCGGAATTGATTGGTTCTCAAGGCAAACCACAAGATACAGGCGGATATTACAAGCCGGTATTTGAAAAAGCCTCAGCCGCTATGCGTCCGAGTGCTACCTTTAATGCTATTTTGGCGAAGATTTGATAGAAGTTTAAGTTTGATTATAGTTGAGCCTCAGACTGAAATAGTTCTGGGGCTTTTTTTGTTTTCGTGTTTTTTGGAACACAGATGGCACGGATTTACTTGTATCAGTGTCATCTGTATTCTATTTGTTTGCGTGTATGTTGGAACACAGATGGCACGGATTGGACGGATTTGTACAGATTTAAATATTACCAAAATCAGTGTAAATCCGTGTTACTTGTATCAGTGTCATCTGTGTTCTATTTGTTTGCGATTATTTGGAACACAGATGGCACGGATTGGACGGATTTGTGCAGATTTAAATATTACCAAAATCAGTGTAAATCGGTGTTACTTGTATCTGTGTTCTATTGGTGTCTAAACTTAATTTTCAATAATATCCTCTATCTGTGCTCAAAGCCTGAAAAAACAAGGCTTTGTGGGTCGTGGGAAAGATTTCATATTGGGCTTTTAATACCGTTTACGCTGTCCGAGAAATAACAGCTCAGTAGAAAATTCTGCTTTAGTTTTTTGAAAAAAGACCACTATTCCCCAACGGAATTTGTGCAATTGGGCTATTTTGTCAATTAGTTGTAATCAGATAGGCTAGTTATCAACCTTAACATCGCTTGTAATAGGCATCACTTTTGTAATCCTTTACTGCTTTGTTCAGTAAATCTTGGGGAATAAATTTAAATGTCCATATTAGGATTGAAAATTCTGGTTTTAATCTATTTCTACTACTGATTTTTTAGATCTGAGACCTAGAAATGGACATAAATAGTGCACAGGCAACTATGCAGTGTTGTATTTTTTCAAAAAAAACATCAAATCAGGCTAGTTTTAGTCGGATGAAAGCAGGTTTAAACCAAACTTCAATTGTTTTTCATTTGTGAATTTTTTTTTGAGCATTTAAAAGTTCGTATTTTTTTTTCTTTAGTTTTATAAAAAGTTAAACATTTAAATTCATAACCTAATGAAAAAAATCCATTTTATCGCCTTATTGTTTTTACTTGCAATTGCTTCTTCTAGTTTTGGACAATCATTTATGAAAGGAACTAAAACTGTAAATCTTGGTTTAAATACCGGTTATGGTATTGGTCTTGTGGGTTCTGTAGAAGCGGCTGTTACTGATGATATAAGTGCTGGTCTAATAGCTTCAGTTTCTGGAAGAAATTATTTTGGTTCAAAATACTCATATATAGTTTTGGGTGCAAGGGGTTCCTATCATCTTGGTAGAATTTTGGAAGATGCAGATGTAAATATGGACAAACTTGACTTATACTTGGGTTTAACGGGTGGCTTAAGGTCAGTTAGATACAATACTGTTTATGCGAGCTATGGCGGTGCAGATTCAGGTATTTATATCGGTGGCCATGCTGGTGTAAGATATCAATTAAAGGAAAAGTTAGGCTTGTATCTTGAAGGCGGTTATCCGCTTTCGTCTATTGGTGTTACATTCAAATTGTAAATTTTTAAATAATATATAAACGTAAACAATTATCATGAAAAAAAATCTATCCTTATTCTCAGTTTTATTGTCATTTGGAGTATTCCTAGGCTCTTGTTCAAAGAATATTGCCCCTTTTCAGAAATCAAGTACTGTAGCTTATGAGGCTAAATCTAAATCCATACCAGTTTTAGAATTAAATGAGTTAGACCCTAATACAAAATCAGTTGACTTAGGTGGGTCTTCTTACTTGGAGAATTCAATTAGCCTTTCTTCATCTACAGATGCTTCTTTTGGTGAGAATATTAACATTTTACCACAATTACCAACTGTATCAAATAGTCAAAAATTGAACCTTAGTTCGAGTGTTGTGGTTGCGAATGAGTTAAATTCTTCTGGTAAAAACCTTACTTTTAAACAAATCAAGGAGCTCAAAAAAGTACAAAAACAAATCAAAAAGAAAAGTACTTTAGCTGATGGAAAGAGCCAGTTGGTTGCTTTGATTCTAGCTATTTTTGTTGGAGTAATTGGAATTCACAGATTTTATTTAGGTTATACTACCTATGGCATTCTTCAGCTTCTTACTGGTGGTGGATGTGGTATTTGGGCACTTATTGATTTAATACGAATTGCTACAGGTGATCTCAAGCCAAACGGAGGAGACTACAGTGAGAAGTTATAAAAGCTATTTTAATCGTTTTATTTTAATAGGATTAGTGGTATTGCCTCTAATCCTATTTTTTGTTGATGTTGATTCAGTTGAAAATAACCAATCTCTATGTTTGTCAGTTGTTTTTTTTAATCAAGAGTGTTATGGATGCGGAATGGGTAGAGCATTAATTAATTTGTTGCATTTCAATATTTTAGCAGCTTATCATTTTAATCCTTTAAGTTTAATTGTTTTTCCACTGCTTGTATTTGTTTGGCTTAAGGAAATATTAAAAAAAATTAGAGTTTTAAGAAAGAATTAAATAATACAAGGCAGTTTGATTGTAAATCGGTTGTGTTGCAATAATTCTTTGAGGTTAAATTTCACATATATTCAGTAAAGTTTTTACACTTAATTTTGCTTCTCTGTTGAACATGTGCTTTTGGCTACGGTTTATTATGAAAAGCAATAACTGCTTTCTCCCGTAGCGGGCTGACCAATTTCAGGTAGCTGGGTAGATTGTGATAGCACTGGCTAATATGTTATTAGGTGTGGCACAGTTGTATAGAATGCCTATGGTTTTGTTATGGTCGAATTCGAATAGCCGCTTGTCCAGTTTTGGTGATTAAAGATGCTTCTAATGGATTTGAACCCATAAAAGTTGTTGTGGCAGTAGATTTGATTCATAAAGATTTCCTTAAAAAGGCCATTGATAGTCTTCCTTTAGAAAGTGCAGCATTTCACTTTCTGAATGTCGATGATGGCAACAGAAAAGTGGATTACCTCGAAGCCGAAACCAAAATACACAAGCTTCCTAAAAAGTTTGGCCTAAAAAACTTCAAAAACGAAATCTTTAATTCCAACACCATAGAATATGGTATTTTGGAATAGACCGAAACTGTAGATGCGGATTTGATTGTGATGTATACCCATGGCCTTGCTGGAATTGTTCACTTTTTAAGGGAATCCTAGCCAAATCGGTAGTAAATCTTTCTAAAACCTCAGTTTTACCTATGTAGAAAATTTGTTATTGAAAATTAGCATTCGGTTTGATCGTGAATCTTCGTAGGGGGTTCATATTTTTTTTTCTCAAAAAAACAGAATTGTCTAATTGTATGATGGAATAATGTAATTTTGCATGATTGTTGAATCTTATACCTTCAAAAATACATCATTGTGAAAACCGTAATAGTAGCTACAGGCACCCAAATGCCTGAAAGAAGAATTCCGAATTCGTTTTTTTTAGACAGAAACTTTTTGAATGAAGACGGTACCCCGATGCCCAAATCTACCGAAGAAATGGTGGCCAAGTTAGAACAAATTACGGGCATAAAAGAGCGAGGATACATTTCTGAAAAAGGAGATTCTGTGCCGCTAATGACTGCGGCTTGTGAAAATGCTTTGGCAGAATGGGGCAAAGACAGAAATCTCATAGATGGTATCATAGTGGCTCACAATGCGGGCAACATGCTCGAAGGCCGCGACGGCTTCCATACGGTACCCAATATGGCCGCTCTTTTGAAAAACAAATTGGTCATTGCCAATCACGAATGTTTTGCCTATGACCTGCTTTTTGGCTGCCCAGGTTGGTTGCAGGGGATTATACAAGCCCACCAAGCTATACAGATGGGCGATGCAAAAAATGTATTGGTAGTAGGTTTGGAAGTGGCCTCCCGATTGATGGATCCGCATGATTTGGATTCTATGATATTGGCCGATGGCTGTGGTGCTACAATTGTGACGTCTGGCGGCGGCTATGATTCTAAAGGAATAATTTCGTACGCCACCTATTCTCATGCCCAAGAGGATATTTCATGTATCTATTTGGCAGAATCCTACAACAAGGAATTGAAGGCACCGACACTTTTCAAAATGAACGGCAAGGATGTCTATAAATACGCCACGGTATGGGTGCCAAAAGTAATCAAAGCGGCTTTAGACAAAGCAGGATTAACGGCTTCAGATGTGGATATGTTCTTGTTCCACCAAGCCAACGGAAAAATGCTCCATGCTTTTGCCAATAATTTGGCACAAATGTATGGCTTAGAGGGATTGTCTTTCGAAGGAAAAATACCGACGACCATAGAATTTACGGGTAATACTTCAGTAGCTACCATTCCTACTATGTTGGATTTGATTAGAAAGCACGACCTGGGTAATTACGAAATTACGTCCGGAATGAAAGTAGTTTTTGCATCAGTGGGGGCCGGTATGCACTGCAACGCCATGGTTTATCAGTTCTAATTTATGCCTACAGATTTCAAGCCGCCTTTTTTGCAAATAAATGGACATTTGCAGACTATTTACCCAAGTATATTTCGTAAAGTCATTGTTCCATATCAACGTGAAAGAATATCGTTAGAAGACGGCGACTTTTTGGATTTAGACTGGGTAAAAAATGGCAGCAAAAAACTTCTGATAGCCACGCATGGCTTAGAGGGAGACTCTAACAGACACTATGTGACCGGAATGGTGGAGAAGTTTATCCAAAACGGTTTTGATGGACTCGGTTGGAACTCAAGAAGTTGCAGTGGTGAAATCAATAGATTACCCAGATTCTATCACCATGGCGATGCTGGAGATTTGAAATTTGTGCTAGAATATGCTATGTCATTGGGCTATGAAGAAATTTTCATGGCAGGCTTTAGCATGGGTGGAAGCTTGACGCTTAGGCTTTTGGGTGAATACGGTGCTGATGTTCCTCCCCAAATAAAAGGTGCAGTGGTGGTTTCAGTTCCTTTGGATTTGCCAAGTTCTGTGGCTGAGCTGGACAAACCTGGAAAACGGTTTTACATGAATCGTTTTTTGAAAAAACTCGGAAAGAAACTCGAACAAAAAGCCCGTATGTTTCCAGAAAACAAGCTTTTAAGTGTAGAAAATTATTGGACGGAAGTCAAGAATTTTGAGGTTTTTGATAACCGTTACACTGCTCCATTGCATGGATATGAAAATGCCCAAGATTTTTACAAAAAAGCATCTTCGAAACCCCTTTTAAAAGATATTTATGTACCTGCCCTGATTGTTCAGTCTATAAATGACCCGTTCCTGAGCCCTGAATGTTTGGATATAAATGGTGCAGAAAATAATAAAAACATTCACCTGAAACTTACCCAAAACGGCGGTCATGTGGGTTTTATGGTGAAAGGACAAAAACACAGTTTGGTGGAAGAGATGGGTTGGGAGTTTTATTCAAAATTAAGCCAATTGACATAAAAAAGACACTCTCAGTTAATGAAAGCGTCTTTTTTTTAAGTTGCCCCAAATTTTTAACCACCCCTAAAATTGGGGGCTAGCCTTGTCCGCCAGCAGCTCTGCTCTTCAAGTCTTCCGCTGCAGTACTTCTTCTTCTTGCACTTTTCACGTTTTGATTTCCAAAGGTATAAGTGAAGCTGAGCGTAACTCTGCGGCTCGCCCAACGGTTGGTAACAGCCAAGTCTATGTTTTGATAGTCAATTTTGCCATTGAAAAATGAGGTCAAGAACATGTCATTTATGTTGAGTTTTAGTCTCGCTTTCTTGTTCAACACCTTCTGTACACCCGCATTTACGGCATATTGAGGTTTGGTGGCTCTGATGATGCCGAAAACATTTGGTGAGTTATACCACATATTAGCTTCTGCCGACCAGCCTTTTTTCAAAGAAAAAGTATGGCCTGTATAAAAATTATAAGCAAAGTTACCTATATCCAAAACACAACCAGACACATCACTATCTCTGAATCGGTTGTAATATCCACTGATATTGTTGTTCATGGTCCACCATTTGGTTACGGTCACCGGAAACGAAACATTTACAGAGAAATTTTCCACTTTTTCGAGGTTGGTGGTGGTTTGGAAGGTCTTTCTGCTGTCGTCTTCTTGTTCTATTACGTCAAACATATTGTCTTTTGTAAACGAATAACCAAACGCTATCGACGATGCCCCTTTGTAAGAGTAGGTAAACTCCGCGTTGTCGGTAAACTGCGGATTCAAGAACTCATTTCCTTTCTGGAAAGTATAAGGGTCTAAGAAAAATAAGAATGGATTGAGCTGCTGATAGTTTGGTCGGCCTATTCTGCGGCTGTACGAATATCTAGTGCCGTGTTTTTCGCTGATGTTGTGGTTGATAAACAAAGTAGGAAAAAGGCTCAGGTAAGATTTCGGAACTACTTTGTTTAAGGTCAGGGAGTTACCTTCCGAAATGGTATATTCTGCCCTTAAACCAGACTGAAGTCCTACTTTTTTCCATTGTTTACCGTAGTTTATGTAGGCAGCGTTTACAAATTCCTGATAAACAAAATGGTTGGTTTTTCCTTCGTCGTTCACCCATGTGTTGTCAAACAATTGCTCGAAAACAAAGTCATTATCGGTTTTTACATAGCTCGTTTTGGCTCCTACGTCTATCTTTGCTTTGTTTTTTGTTGGCAAAGAAAAGTCAAATTTTGCTGCGTAAATATCTATTATTGTCGAAGTTGGGTTTCGTTGAACCAAATTTTCAGTCAATACATTATTGGCATCAAAAAATCTGTTTTCAAAGTTTGTGTTCGCCGTGTTATTGAAACCGCTATAGTCCAAATCCACCGTCAATTCTTTTCCTTTGTCATCAAAATTGTGCTTGAGGTTCATGTTGGCGGTAAGGTTGAAATTAGAATTGTCATTGTTTG
>Ga0164292_10003585_pt1 | contig 12660 bp, 16 predicted proteins | sample GEODES117metaG_FD_111486 | JGI IMG/M metagenome (GOLD analysis project Ga0164292, IMG submission 111486) | Eutrophic lake water microbial communities from Lake Mendota, Wisconsin, USA - GEODES117 metaG | ecosystem: Environmental > Aquatic > Freshwater > Lake | place: USA: Lake Mendota... | reverse complement strand
GAATATATGTATCAGAGTGCAATGGTTGTAGATAAAGAGATTACGTTTATGGCTTGTATTGCTAAGTTGATAAAAACAATCGGTAAATGATAAAGAAAGTATCACGAATAGTTAATAGTAAACCAGTTATTCTTCCATCTGTCGAAATAAACGACGTAGGTAATATTAAATATATTGGTCAAAGCGGCACTAGCGGTTATGCTAGTGCCGCTAAAGGCTATTTGGCAGACTATGTTTTATGCAATGTATCTGTTAGTTGGATGCCATTATTATTCGATAATAGTAACAATGATAAGAATTATTATGTAGATGTTTTAGCTGAAAGTGCAATTGGACTATCTTATGATAGCTACGATACTTTAATATTACATAGTACTCCGGACATTTGGAGTGAGTTATTGTTAACACATAACAATAAAGTTAAAAATGTAGTTGGATATTGCACATGGGAAACAAATAAGCTACCAGCAAAGTGGGTAGATTGTATTAATCTTGTACCGGAAGTTTGGGTACCATCGGTATTTAACAAAGAATGTTTTATAAATTCCGGGGTAAAATCTATTATAAAAGTTGTACCTCATATATGGCATCGTCAAAATTTAATCGATAAAGACAGTATAACCATATATGATCATACTAGAAATGTAGTACCAAAAAACAAATATACATTTTATAATATAGGTGAATTGAATTTTAGAAAGGGTATAGAAGATTTAGTAACAGTATTTGATAAATTTAATGATAATTATCCAGATACCCAACTTCTGCTTAAGATTCATTATAGAGACTATCATCCTACTAATAGACAATATTGTGTTGATACCATTAATAAATTGACTAATAAGTTAGGCACATCTATTCATATTATACTAGATAATCTAAGTAACAGAGATATATTAGGGTTACATAGTTTTGGAGATTGTTATGTTAGTTTAAACAAGGGAGAGGGATTTGGATTAACTATATTTGACGCGTTCAACTATGGTAAAAAAGTGGTTACAACTGGGTATGGTGGACAAGTGGATTATCTTGGTTTGGACTATGATGGATTAGTAAAATATAAAATAGATAAAGTAAGTGGCATGGAGTCGTTCAGTACTAATTATTCTGTGGATCAAGAGTGGGCATATCCAGATTTGGATAGTGCTTATGAATCGATAAAAAACTGTTATGAAAATAAACTTTAATCAATTGGATGATAACGAAAAACAACTTCAATTTACAAATGGCATTTATTCTTTAGAAAATAACCGAAATGTAAAGTGGGTTTGGTCATCTCAAGAATTCGGTGGAACTGTCAAAAATATAGATTACGTAACTTTAACAGTCACATCTGAAATAGATAACGTTTTATTTTACGATAACAATGAAATGGATATTAAAGTTGACTGTTTAAACATCATTAAAATTAAAACTTCTGGTAAGTTTGAGTTTAATGTAAACTTAAAAGACTCGTATAAGGCAAATGGCGATAATAGGATATTAGGAGTTAAAATACTTTCTATATCAATCGATAATGATTTAATTTTTTGATCATATTATATGGAATTGTTATATCCAAAGTCTCTAAATATAGAAACCACATCTATATGTAATTTAAAGTGTGTGATGTGTACACAATCAGCTGAAGATTTTGGACGTAGCAAAATTCATTTGTCAGAAAATTTTTTAGAACAATTAAAACCTTATATAATAAATTGTGATAGTATACAGTTACATGGCATAGGAGAACCAACCTTGAGTCCTTCTTTTTGGAAATGTTTATCATTTTTAAGTAAAAAAAGTTGGTCGTCTACTAATACTAATTTAGTAAATGTGTCTGATGAAAAAATGATAGAAATGGTTAATTCAAATTTAAAACATCTGAGCGTTTCAATTGATTCGCCAAATGAAAATACTTATTACAAAATAAGAGGATCAAACTTAAAACAAGTAATCAAAAATATAAAAAAATTAATAGATTATAAAGAAAAATATAAATCAAATTTGTTAATTGGCCTTAATATGACGTTAATGAGAGAAAACATATTAGAGTTGAAAGATGCTGTTGATTTGTGTGTTGATCTTAATTTAAACTTATTAGATACGTGGCCACTGAACAATTGGGAGGGTAAAAAATTTAATAGACAAATTAGAAATTGGAATTTTAATTACGAAGATCAATTGCCTTGGAAATTTCAAGAATTATATAATAATGAAATTGACAAAATATTAATTTATACGAGTGAAAAAAATATTAGATTTACTTATCATAAAATATGAAGCTTGAAATAAAAGACTGCAAACATCCGTGGAAAAATTTGCAAATAATGGCTACTGGAGAAGTACGAGTGTGTTGTTGGAGTATATGTTCACTGGGAAATTTGAACAACGAAAGTTTAGACAAAATTTGGGATGGTACGAAACTTAAAGAATTGAGAGAATATGTTTCAAATAATAAATTACATTCTTTTTGTACAAAAGCGCCGTGTCCATATGTACAAGGATATATAAATAATAAATAAGTTTTATGACACACTTTATTAAAAACAATATTTACGGATTGGAAAATGATGGAATAAGAAATTTTAGGTGGACATTTTCAAATTTTAGCGCAGAATTTCTAAATCAAACCGAAAAATATGTAAAGATGAATATTGGTTCTCCTGGAGACAGACTATTAAAACTAACATATGAGGATGGTTCAGAACAAATTATTAATATTAATATCGGATGGCATGATTATATAATAGAACATAAAAACAATACAATAAAATTTTCTATAGACAATATACAATGTGAATCCGACCGCAGAGATCTTGGTCTGATGATATCGTCGATGACATATGTGAACTCTGAATTAATTAAACAAAAAATTTTATTAGTTGGCAGTGCTTGGTATATAAAAGAATGGTGGCATCAAAATGTAGACAGTTTTAAATTTGATAAAGTCTGTTGTATTAATAACGCTTTTTTAGTTACCCACGATAAAACTGATACGTGGTATATCGCAAATGATTTTTTACATTCAAATAATTTTAATTTGGAAAAATTTAAAACCGATGCTTTGTTCAATTGTTCAAAAAAATTTGGTATTACATCAAAATTTTTAAATGTGCCATACTGGTACAATCCACATCCAACTCAGTGTGGCACAATGTTACTTAACGCAATATTTGATATATTAAATACATGTAATTTGAAAAATATTAATTGTGAACTGTATTTAATAGGATGTGATCTGAATTATTCTAAACCAATTTCACATTTTTATGGAAATGGCCAACCAGATCCATTACGATTAGGAAAAGAATATTTATGTGAAGAATTAACAAAAATAAAACATTTGTATGAAAGAACCGGAAACGAAATAATTAACTTGTCAAATGAGGAAGGGTTACTTCCATTTAAAAAATATAATATATGATTAAATCTTTCAATAATTGGTCTAAAGTAAACAATTTTAATTTAGAAAAAGTGGTTGATTTGGTATTGACAAACGGATCCGTCGATACAATAAAACCAGATATTTGGCTACTTGAACGAATGGGAAACTCTAATAAATCGTTATCGGTTCTGGATTTTGGATGTGGAATAGGTCGTAATATATTTCAATTTTCAATTAAACGTCCTGAATGGCGTTTCGTTGGATACGATAATATATCTATGATAGAAAAAGCTAAAGAATATTCTCATAAAAAATTTGATAAAGATTTTAGTGAATATTTAAATTTAGAGTTTACTACCGATTGGGAAATAATTAAAAATATAAAGTTTGATTGTATATATGCTACTATTGTTTTTCAACATATATATGAAAAAGATATTAATTTATATGTACAGGATATTAAAAAGATGACTAATAGGTTAATCGTATCCGGCCGGAGATTTAATGATGATAGTATCAATGGCAAACATAAAAACACATGGCAGATTTTAGAAAATAATGGATTGTATCCGTCAAATGCCAAAGAAGTAAATTATAAAATCGATGGTGATCCAGACGATCATATAACATGTATATACGATTTTTGATTTAAACAATTTAGATATAGAAATTTTTAAAAAATAATAAATATATGCCAATTATATATCAAAAAAAAGCAATTGTATTAGGCGCGGGTGGATTTATTGGAGGCCATCTTGTAAAGAGATTAAAAGAAGAAGGTTATTGGGTTCGTGGAGTTGATATTAAAAACAATGAATACCATAATTATGCAGATGAGTTTATTGTTGGAGATTTAACAGATCCAAATGTAGTACAATTAGCCATATCAGAAAATATAGACGAGGTTTATCAGTTAGCAGCTGATATGGGAGGTGCATTGTATATTTTTACAGGCCAAAATGATGCAAATGTAATGCATAATTCTGCTTTAATTAATTTAAATGTTGTACACGAATGTGTTAAAAAGAAAGTAAAAAAAGTTTTTTATTCATCTAGTGCATGTGCATATCCAGAATATAATCAAATGGATCCTAATAATCCTAAATGTTCAGAAAAAGATGCTTATCCAGCCGAACCTGATAGTGAATATGGGTGGGAGAAAATATTCAGTGAAAGATTATATTTAGCATATAATAGAAATTATAAATTGGATGTAAGAATTGCAAGATTCCATAATATTTTTGGTCCATATGGAACTTATAAAGGCGGAAAAGAAAAAGCGCCAGCTGCTATGTGTAGAAAAGCAATTGAAATGTCAGACGGCGGAGAATTAGAAGTATGGGGAGATGGTTTACAAACAAGATCATTTTTATACATCGATGAGTGTATTGAAGCCGTTGTACGTTTTATGAGACAAGACTCATTTATTGGTCCGGTGAACATCGGATCAGAAGAAATGGTAACAATCAACCAATTGGCTGAAATTGCAATTAAGTTGAGTGGGAAAAATATTACAATTAAAAATTTAGAGGGAGAAGAATTTAAACAAAAGTACGGTTTCAAATGTCCTACCGGAGTAAGAGGTAGAAATTCTGATAATACATTATATCGTCAAAAAATAGGTTGGGTACCATCTCAACCACTTAAAGTAGGTGTTGAAAAAACATTTAATTGGATAAGTAAAATATTTAACAATGATCGTATAGAAAATAGTGGTATTAAAAATGTATTAATTGGAATTCCTGTTAAGAACTGTGGAGCTTGGTTAGAAACCGTAGTTCATCAGATAATTAATATTAATTATCATAAAGAAAACATATCGATTGTTTTTATAGAAAATGACAGTGAAGATTATTCACATAATGTAATAGAATATTGTATAGAAAAGTTACTCAAAAAACATAATTATAGATCAATTTCCTACGAACGAATGACTTTAGGATTTCATTTGCCACACGAATCTAGACATGATTTCAGACACATGAGTGGTCGAATGAATAGTTTAAAAATTATAAGAAATCATATTGTAGATACACATTTAAAAGATAACGATTATTTGTGGTGGGTAGATGCTGATTACAAATATATTCCCCCAAATTTTTTAATTGATGCTATTAATTTTGATAAGGATATAATTATGCCTAGGGTTGAAGTAGATGGTATTAATTATGATGGCATGACTCACGCCGACATAGATGGTGTAGGAGTTCCAATTAATGAAGTCGCTAAAAAATTCGATTGTGATTTTTATCCAATGAACTTGGTCGAATGTGCGGCGTTGATATCACGTAAAGTATTTGATTATGGCCTACGATATGATAGTGGAATTTTAAAAGGAAATGATGGCACTGAACATTTTTATCAGGAAGGTACCCATTTTTCTCATAGAGCTAAATTATATGGGTTTACATTATACGGATCATTAAAACACGTTATAATTCATCAGTCGATAAATGGAATGGTACCATTTGAGGGATAACAATTTTTATGTATATAGATTTAAAAAAAATTGAAACAAGGGTATTGACAATACCCAGTAATGAAAATAAATTACTTCATTTAAAATCTGTATTAGGCGATAAATTAAATATAAATATACACTACGGTATTACATTACCAAGACCACTTGGATGTGATCTGTCTTTAATTAAATTGTGGAATGTTATCAAACCGCCGATTTTGATATTAGAAGATGATTGTTGTCCCACTGAATTTTTTAAAACAGAACTTAACGTGCCTGATGATGCTGACGCAGTTCATATAGGAACATCTAGTTGGGGAGTTACCGATGGTAAATCAGAATGGAGTAATTTTACATTGTCAAAATATAATGATGATTATTATAAAATAAATGGAATGACTAGTACTCATGGCATGTTATTTTTGACAGAAAGATATTTGAAAGCTTTACTAGGTATAGGGGAAAAATATCCCATATTATGTAATGTAGGAGGAGTTGGAATTGATTATTTTACATGTCAAGAACAACATAAATATAATGTGTATGGAGTAGCGAAACCATTAGTATATCAAAATGATCCTTCTACAGAAGGAATGACTAAATATCCATTGGAAGACGTATATAAATCAAAATATGGTAACTTGCAAACTTAAAGGCGGTTTAGGAAATCAATTATTTCAGATCGCAACGGTATGTAATTTAGCGATGGAAAATAATGATTCTTATGTGTTTAATTTTGAAGATTGTTATACTCCGATGCAAGGATTCCAATCTTCAAAATATAAAGAGACCATATATAACAATTTCCACGAAATAAATAATCTTGTTGGAAATAATTTTTATGTAGAACCAACATTTGAATACAAACAAATACCATATTCAAACAATATTATTTTAGACGGTTATTTTCAAAGTGAAAAATATTTTTATAATAATAAAGATAACATTGTCAAGTTATTTGATCTAAATTATAAATCAGATGAAATTTGCAAATTTTTAGAACAGATACCCAAACCTGTAACATCCATACATATTAGACGAGGAGACTATTTACCATATACTCACATAGTAAATGCGTTGAATGAGAAATATTATTTAGAAACAATTCAAATTATTAATGATAAAACCCAGTCATTTTTAATGTTTTCAGATGATATTACATGGGTTAAAGAAAAGTATAAACTGAAAAATGTGTATTTCTCAGAATTTAATGATGAATTGTGTGATTTAATATTGATGAGCAAGTGTGATAATAATATAATAGCAAATAGTACATTTAGTTGGTGGGGTGCTTATCTAAATAAAAATAAAAATAAAACCGTACTGTCTCCTAAAATATGGTTTAATCCATCATCTGGTGTTAATGATAAAGACATCATTCCCAATTCGTGGATAAAAATATGATTGTTTAATTATTGGTTATGATAAAAGATTTTCCAAATGTAGCATACGTTTGATATTCAATATATCCCCATTTATTTTGGTTATCAAAATACTCATAGAATGCTTTTTGTTCCCCTTTGTTTTTGTTTCCTTTAAAATTAAACCAATCGTCAAATAGTAATAAAGTACCTTCTTGTAATAAAGGAATTATGCCTTGTAAAACAGTTTTGGTTGATGAATACAAATCACAGTCTATATGAATTAAAGCAGCTTTTTTATATATTGAAGGTATTGTTGCGATTGTAGTTGAATGGAATTCTCCGATTTCAATATTTGGTCTGGGTAAATTATATGTTTCAAATAATTTATAAACTACAGTTTCACTTACTTTTTCACCAATTTTACACACTGGATGAAATGAATGATTAATATTAAATATTTTTTTTGTCCATCTAGGATGATCATCATTATCAGATAAACCGTCAAATGAATCAAATCCAATTATTTGTCTATTAAAATTTACTTTGTGTATACTTTCCTTGCTTTTTTGATGAAAGTATGATAACAAGGCTAAACTTCGTCCTGTATATACACCGAACTCTAATATATCTCCTTCAATCAATTCATAATCTATAAATCGAATTGCTGTTTTGAAAAAGGAAGATCTTACGTCGAAATCTATTAAAACATTAATGTCGCTTTCCATATATATAACTATGAATGATTGGTTTAAAGACGATGGCGATAATACTTTGAGAATAAATTATAATTTAGATGAAACGAGTCTTGTTGTAGATCTAGGTGGATACGAAGGAACATTTTCACAAAAAATATATGATAAGTATAATTGTAATATTATATGTTTTGAACCATGTAGTCACTTTTTTGAAAAAATAAAAATGAGATTTCATGGAATAGATAAAATAAAAATTTATAATTTAGGGGTTGGAAATTTAACAGAAACTAAAGTTTTGTATTGTTGTGAAGATGCTACAAGTTTTTATTGCAAAGTTGGAGACCATTCCGAATCTTCTAATATAATATCGTTTGATAGTTTTGTTAAGAATATCAAAAAAATAGATCTATTAAAAATAAATATAGAAGGCGGGGAATATGATTTATTGGATCACATTATTCAAACCGATTTACAAGAAAAAATAATAAATATACAAGTTCAATTTCATAAAAATATAGAAAATTGTGAAGTTCGTAGAAAAAATATACAAGAACTTCTTAAAAAGACACACATGTTAACTTATAATTATGATTTTATTTGGGAAAATTGGCAGAGATTATAAATATAGAATTTAAACCCATAATATATATATTTATAAGTATATGTCTAAACTACAAGAATTGGGAGATACCGGCGATAGAATGATGCAAGGTTTACCTTTCGCTCAAGGAGGAGCTGTTTCTGGTGCTTCTGATGTATCAACTTTTGCAAGTCCAGATGTATCACAAGATCCTAATCACTTTGGCACACTAACAGATAAAAGTAAAATTACAGTCAGTGCTAAAGATTCAATGTCAAAGGTAACTCCATTTGGTCCATATACTGGTCAAAATCCAAGAGATTATGTGGGGGATGTTGAAAAAATCAAATACAAAGTAACTCCAGATGAAGTTATTATGGGTATTGATTATGAAATGAAAAAACTTGTGCTTAAAGATAAGCAAATAGCCAAACAAAACGTCGTGAATAATCTAAAAAAAGATCCTCAATACTATAGCAAACTTCATATGTTAGATATTGAAGATGGTGAAGAAAAGAAAGAACCTGAAGATTTTAGAACTCCACAAGAAAAAGCTATAGCTGAAATAATGAGGGATTTACACGAAAAGAAGAAACAACGTAGAAATTGGAGTTGAATATGAGAAACTTTGCTAAAGATGGTCCTCCCAAATATCGTAAACCAGAACCTTTACACAGTGGTTGGCATTATATTGGTGACGGTAGATTTCACGATCCAAGTCTTGGTAGCGACCCAATGAGAGGTCGTAGATGGATGATTGATCCCGGCGCAGGTAGTGGTAAAAGTTTTGACAAATTTCAACAAGGATTAAAGAAATGATTAACAATTTAGTAAAATTGCCAGGCGGAGTTGGAGATGAATCTACAACTGATAAAGTTGATCCAACCCAATTAAGTATTGGTATACAGATTGAAATGGAACATACCAACGACCCCGATATTGCAAAGGAAATTGCTATGGATCATTTAACTGAAGATCCTAAGTATTATACAAAATTGGTTAATGCTGGATTAGCAAGTGAATTTAAACCAGGCACTGGTTCTGGATTTGGCGATCCTACCTCAAGTTTTAATGATCCTGCTAGAATTGGTGCCGGTGGATTAAAGAAAGGAAATATGCACGGAAAAATTGGAAATACTTCAGATGGTCAAGTTGATGGAAGACGTAGTAAGCCAGTTGTAAACAAGACTATTGACATCGAACTAGAAGAACATGTATTTAGTAGCTTGGAAGAAGCTTTATTAGACGAAAAGAAAAGAAGAAAGTCTGGTAAAGGTAAAAGAAAACCAAAGCCAACCAATCCCGCACTTTGGGCTAGAGCTAAATCAGCCGCTCGTTCAAAATTCGATGTTTATCCAAGCGCTTATGCTAATGGATGGGCTGCAAGATGGTATAAGAGTAAAGGCGGTGGATGGAGAATGAGTGAGAATTATCCAGCCCAAGCTATGGAAAGTCCATTTCCATCAGATGCAACAATGACTGGATCTGGTACAAATGGCAGTGGATATGATTTTGTCGGATATGCAGAAAGTAAAACAACTATGAATAAACAACAACTAAAAGAAGCTATCAAAAAAATGATTCGTGAAATGGAACAAGATGATGTTAATGTAGATGCAGAAAAAGAATCTGTAACTATTACATTGGATCGTGAACTTGCTCAAAAACTTCACGCTTTATTAATGACACAACTAACTCCTCCAGGAGAAGATGTAGAACAAACCCCAGCTGGTCCAGAAGATGCAAATTCTGTAGTACCTGCTGAGGATGATGTAGAAGCTAAGGCTGCTAATATGAGCAGCGATCAATTGCCAATTAACGCGGGAGAAGAAAGTGAAGAAGCCGTTGACGATGTTACATCCGATGAATCAGATTCAATGGATGAAGCTAAAAAGAAATGGATACAAAAAGCCATTAGTAAACCTGGTGCTTTGAAGAAATCACTACACGTTCCAACTGGAGAAAAGATTCCAACTGGTAAGTTAGCAGCTGCCGCAAAAAAGGGTGGTAAAGTTGGTCAACGTGCTAGACTAGCAATGACACTTAGTAAGTTAAAGAAAAAGTAATATAATTTTATGCCTCTTTTCAAGATTAGACGCACAGGACAATTGGGGTTTTTCTCTGATAAAGCAAGACCCTCACCTGACATGTATAATGATAAGTCTTATTATTTCTTACAAATAGTAGATCCTATCAATACTGATTGGGATATCGCTACATTACCACGTTATTATAAGTTTACTGGTGATCAAGCTAGATATTCTGCGTCTGAGTTGTTACCAATACAAACCAAAGACTTGAAAAAGGCACAAAAGAATAATACATTAGATAAATTAATGGAACCCGAAACAATTAACGAATCAGCTGAGATGGCTCAAAGTGACGTTACTAAGATTGTTGATTATAGCGAAAAACTACAATCAATGTTTGATGTAAATGATAATTTAGAAGATTGGGTTAAGGCTAAGTTGAATCACGCTTGTGATTATGTAGCTACAGTAAGAGATTATTTGAAGTTCTACCGTGATGAAAAGGAAGCTGGTACTCCTGACGATCAGATAGATGAAAAATGGACAAATAAGTATAAAAAGAGTATCGATTGTAGTAACGCAAAAGGTTTTAGTCAAAAAGCTCATTGTAAAGCTAGAAGACTAAGACAGATGGGTAAAAAGACAAAAAGTAAACCAGTAAGAGAAATATATGAATCGGTTGTGCGTCATATGTTAAAAGAATTCAATAGCAGTATGGCTATGGGTGCTTTGAAACAACTCAACAGTGATGCTAAAGAATTGGAAACAATGTTACAACCAAACTCTGAGTTGGAGGATTGGGTAAAAGCTAAGTTAAACTTAGCCGGTGAATATTTGGATGATGTTTATCATCATCTAGACCATTTTGGTCCACAAGGCAGAAAGTTTGATGAAGTAAAAGTTGCTCATGATCTTGAAGAAGGTTGGAAAGACTGGGTTGCTGCTGGCGCAATTGGATTGGGTGCAATGTCCGGTAAAGTCGATGCGTCTAAAATGAAACCCGCAGATCAAGCCGCTATAACACAAAGTGTGCAAAAATCGGTTGGGTCTTTTATGGACTACATTAAAAAAGTGGAAAATCAAGGCAAAGTCGGATACAATTCTGAAAAGAAACTTTGGTTTCCACACAAAAGTTTTGAGGGTGGAAGTGATACCATTGGATATGGTCATAAAATACAAAAAGGAGAAGACTTTAGTAAAGGTATAACAGACGCTCAAGCTGAATCTCTATTAAAGACAGATTTAGCAAAAGCAAAACAGCAAGTTTATAAAGAACTTGGTAGTATTAAATTAACTCCTCAACAAGAAGAAATGTTTGTTGACTTTGTATTCAACATGGGTACATTGAAGAAATTTCCTAAGTTTACCGAATTTGCATTGAAAAATGACTTGGAAGGTATGAAGAGTCAGTATAAGAGATATGCCGGCGGTAAAGAACTAAAGGGTAGAAATTCAGAGTTCTTGAAGAGGTTTTTATCTGAGTACTTTGGTTTTACAACTTATTTCTGAGTTATGAATGAATGGCCAACAGTGCCTATGGGCAACTTACAAGCTATGATGGTAATGCGTCAACAGAGTGCGCCTGTATCATCTATTAACAGCTTTGATCCATATCAAGCTATGTTGAGACGCAAACAGTCAAATGTGTCTGATGATAGTGGATATATTAATGCCGAAGTGCAACAGTATGATCCTAAAGATATTCAAGCATTAGAAGTGTTTTGTCAACAATATGGTATAATGGGATTCAACTTTGGTAGAATGAATCCTAAATCTGCGTTACAGATGTTAAAAAATAAGATGGGAATTGTAGAAAAGATAAATAATAAAAAAATGTTATTGGATTGATTGTTCTGTAATTATTGGGGATGAGTGTTTTATTAATTGAAAAGAAAACAAACCCATTATTAATACGGTTTAAAATAGAATCTTCTTTAAAGGAAGAACCCGCTTTATTTATTTGGGAAGATCCGTTTTCAAAAAATATAAGACATATAGATGAGATTTTTTTAAATGGTAACCTTGAATACTACTCTGCTATAAATAAGGATATATCGTTTTTTGAGAATGGAATTACATTTAAGATTGTTTCTTTAAAAAATTATAAATGTTTATATAGTTATGAGTTTAAGAATTTAAATTTCATATCTGGTAAAAATATTT
>Ga0164292_10003584_pt1 | contig 12661 bp, 11 predicted proteins | sample GEODES117metaG_FD_111486 | JGI IMG/M metagenome (GOLD analysis project Ga0164292, IMG submission 111486) | Eutrophic lake water microbial communities from Lake Mendota, Wisconsin, USA - GEODES117 metaG | ecosystem: Environmental > Aquatic > Freshwater > Lake | place: USA: Lake Mendota... | reverse complement strand
CGCATCGGTCGCACCTGTTATGAACCCCAATAATGCCTGACCTACGTTGGTAATATTTGGGTTTACAATCTTTTTTGCGAACTCAATCAACTCAGCATCGTTTTGAGGACCATAAATAACTGGACCCAATACTTCTTTATTACCGTAAATCGTATAACCACTTGTTGCCGGGCTAATACCCATCCAAAAGTTAGTTTCAGACGTTGGTCCATATCTCCCACCATCAACCATTCCAATACCAAAGTTCTTAACTTTTATTGTATCCGACGTGGTAATTCCTGAGGTGTATTTTATTTTATTTGGGATTTGTGACACGAATATATTTTAATAATAAATACTTTGCTTTTTCTTTACCATTGACTATATTTTACCTATGAAAAAGATCTTATTCATTGCTCCCCACCTATCGACAGGTGGTTTACCACAAGTGCTCGTAAATAAATTGGAATTACTAAAAGACGAATACCAAATCCAATGTGTTGAGTGGAGTTGGCACGGAGATGCCTTTGTGGTTCAAAAAAATAGAATTAAGAATTTAATTGGTCCCGAAAACCTTTTTACTTTAGGTGATGATAAAAATCAAATATTTACATTAATCAATGAATTCAAACCCGACGTTATTTGTTTGGAGGAGTTCTGCGAACATTTCCTTCCTGAAGAAATTAATGAGAAATTATTTATTAAAGATAGGTCATACAAATTATTTGAGACAACTCACGACTCAAGTATTCCTGTAACCAATAAAAGATGGTTCCCTGACAAATTTATATTTGTAAGTCCATTTAACGCATTTAGATACTCAATGTTTGACGTACCTTACGAAATCATTGAATATCCGATTGACATTGTAAAACCGAATAAGCAATGGGCTCAAGAACAAGTTATGTTGGATCCTGAATGGAAACATGTTGTGATCGTTGGTCTATTCACCGAAAGAAAAAATCAAGGTTATGTGTTTGAGATGGCAAAACAACTAAAAGATGAAAAAATATTATTTCATTTTATTGGGAACCAAGCAGATAACTTTAAACATTATTGGGAACCATTAATGAATGATTGTCCCGATAATTGCGTTGTGTGGGGTGAAAGATCAGATGTTAATACATTTTTACAAGCATCAGATCTATTTTTATTCCCATCGCGAGGAGACAGATTTAACAAAGAACTAAACCCGATTGCAATAAAAGAAGCAATCAAATATGAATTACCAATGATGATGTTTAATTTGGATGTCTACTGCGGTAAGTATAACGACGATAAAAACATTAGATTTATGACAGGAGACATTAATGAAGACAACAACATTTTATTAAACACATTAGGTATTTCAAACGTAGGAAATATGTTTGATATCACATACGAGTCAGATCAAAACAAAATTAATATAATTTATAAAGATAATACCCCAAGAAACATTAATGTTTCGATTAGATGTATGACATCTAACGCTCCGATGTATTGGTTCAATTTAGATTTAGTTGGACCTTTATGGTATTACGTTATTCCAATCCCAACGACCGTAATGAAGTTTGAGGGTATGAGAAACTTTAGAGGGTTCAATGTTGAGTTCTACGATGCTCAAACAAATGAATTGTTAGGTAATAAAGAAATTGTTATTAACAATACTCACCCTAATATACCAAGATTTAATTACAAACCATTTGATTGTAATTACGTAAACTACCATGAGTTCTTTATTGATAAATGTTTTAGTGGGTTAGGTTTAGAAGATCTTGACACGGTTATCGATATCGGAGCAAATGTTGGTTTGTTTGCGAAGTACATGTACTCAATCAACGCTAAAAAAGTAATCTTGGTTGAGGCAAATCCTTACCTAAAAGAAAGTATTGAAACTCTATTAGATGACGATAACGAGAGATCAGTATTGTATATGAACCCAATCTATAAGGAACACACAAAAATTCCATTTAGATTCTCAATGGAGAACACAACAATTGGATCAAATTATTTTGGATCTGACGATCCTAACTACGCTCAACTAACAAGTGTTATTGAGTGTGACACTATAACACTTGATGACATTCTTAAAGATAATAACTACGAAAGAATTTCATTACTGAAATGTGATATTGAAGGTGGTGAATATCCTTTCTTTGAATCAATCACGGACGAACAAATTAAAATGATTGATAAGTTTATGGTTGAGTTCCACTTAAACCTTAATCATGAAATTGATCCTATCTTGGAAAAATTAGAAAGAAACGATTATGAATATGAAATCATTTTGTTTGAGATGGGTAGACAAGTTAGATCACACAAAGATATTTCACATGGTGTTATTTTTGCTAAACCAAAAAGTTTAAGAACAAAAAAACCGGGATCAATCAGTGGTTCTGTATACCAAGTAACAAAAGATTTTGAACAATCTCTTTGTGATTATACTGGAGCACCTTACGCAGTTACAATAGACAATCAGAGTAATGCTTTATTCTTGGCATTATACTATGAAAAAATTAAAGGTCAAACAATTACAATCCCATCACGAACATATCCTTCAGTTCCTTGTGAGGTCATTCATGCGGGTGGTAAGGTAAAGTTTGAGGATTTCGGAGGAACAACTCTAAAAGGAGCATACCAGTTACACCCAACAAAAGTTTGGGATAGTGCCTTAAGATTTACGACTGATATGTATATTCCTAACACACATATGTGTTTATCATTCACCGGACCATATAAACATTTGAAACTTGGTAAGGGTGGTGCAATTCTTACTGATGATTACGAAGCATACAAATGGTTTAAACGAGCAAGGTATTCGGGAAGAAACGAATGTTCTTACCACGAAGATGAATTAGATATGATAGGATGGAACTTCTATATGATGCCAGAACTTGCATCACGTGGACTTCTTCTTATGAACCAATTTTACAAAGTTGATGGGACACCTAAACATAATGAGGATTTGGAATTACCTTACCCTGACTTGTCAAAGTTTGATGTTTATAAACAATGATTATTGATAAAATAATATTTGCGGTAGACGATAACCCAAAGTATTCTAACTTATGGAAAATCAATTCCGAGATTTGTAAAAAAGTTCTTGGGATTACGCCGGTATTATTTCACATCACCGAAGAAGATTCTGATTTTTATGAGGACGAGTATGGTATTGTAAAAAAAATTAAAAGATTACCAAACCATTCCACAGGGTTCCAATCACAAATATATAGAATGTATGGTACCAAATATTTTCCTGATGAGGTTTGTATTACATCAGATATTGATATGTTAACAATTAACAAATCTTACATCACAGATCAAATTAAACACTTCAATGAAAATGATTTTATTGTTTACACAAGTGATGGATACGATAAAAATAGACCTGAATGTGTTGACATATATTGTGATCCAAGAGTATCTATGTGTTACAATGCCGGTAAAGGATCAACATTTAACGAGATATTCAATACGGAAAGAAGTTTTTTTGATTTTGCAAATGAGGTTAGAGAAACTTATTGGCAAGAACACGATTGTGATGAATTATTTTTAGGAACTAAGATATCTAATTTTATTAATCAAAATAGAATTAAAAGATTACGAAGAGGGTATAGAAGCCCATTTATATGTCCAAAAAGAATCGAGAGACCACCGAATGAAAATCTGTTCAATGTTTATAACGAAACAGATATTAAGAATGGTAATATAGTTGATATTCATTTATCAAGACCATATTCAAAACATAAGATTGAGATTGATAAATTACGAAGAATAATCTTAAATGAAGATGATGAGGTTTATTTGATTGGATGTCATATTGAAAATGAAACTCAAGAAAATCTCTTAAGGAATCTGGTCAACACATTAAAAGACAACAACAAAGATTTTATTTTAGTAAGTCATACTTTAATACCTCAAGACATTATTGAACAGAGTGTTGGTTTCATTTATGATACAATTAACCCAAAATATAAAACTTGGGAATTAAATGGGTTTACCAGTTTTAGATTTGAGTCCAATAGTTTTACAATAGATTCCCCATATATTGGTTATGGATCGTCAGATTATTATCACGTTGGGGTTATTAGATTGTTAATTAATGGGTTAAGATTTATACAAAAAACAAATTACAAGATTGTTCATTGGATTGAGTATGACTCAATACCTAATTTTAAAATGAATGAGACAGCCAGTAAGGATCTAAAACTATTTGATTTTATTTTTTATGGTGTTGGATCTATGTTCTCGTTTAAAACCGATAGAGTTAGTAAATCATTTTTAGATATGTCTGATGACGATATATTTAGAAATCTTGGGAACAATGATTATTTGGCGGAGAAATTAATAAAGAACGAATTGATTTTTGGTAAAACAAAAACTTACTACTTAGATGAGAATGAAACAAATACTTGGGGTAAGTATTCACAGAACTTTAATGAAACAAAAATAAATTGGAGTTTGTTTGAAACGGATGGTAATTTAAATTTATTCTTACATAATATTTCTAATGAAGATCAAATGGTTGAGGTATTTTTAAATGACAAAGAAATGACATATAAATTAAATCCATATACTTGGCACCTATTTGAGGTCGGTAATAAAAAAGATTCTGATTATTTTGAAATTCGTAATAATAAAGTTTTATGTAAAACATTATTATCAAACAAAGAGAACTACAATAACATTATCAACAAAGTTATTTTTACAATCAAATGAAAAAAGCACTAATTGGTTATGGTGGTCACGCAAGAGAAGTGATGATGCAAATGGGTGTGGAACTAACTTGTTTTGTTGATGATGAGTATGTTTGTAAAAAAACCAAACCAATATCGGAGTTTAATCCGAAAAAATACAAAGCAATGGTTGCAATAGGGGATCCCATAAAAAGATTTAATATCACCCAAAAATTACCAAAAGAAACAAAATATTTCACATTTATCCACCCAACCGCAATTATAGGTGACAATGTAAAGATTGGTGATGGTTCTTTTATTGGTGCTTACAGTATTCTAACAACAAACATAAAACTTGGTAAACATTCTTTATTGAATAGATCATGTCACATAGGTCATGATTGTGTTGTTGGTGATTTTTTAAGTATGATGCCGGGTTCAATATTGTCAGGAGATGTAATAATAAAAGACCAAGTTTACATTGGGACGAATAGTTCTGTTAGAGAAAAGATCTCCATTTGTGATAACGTTACAATTGGGTTAAACTCTGGTGTAGTTAAAGATATAAACGAAAGTGGTACCTACGTTGGGTCGCCATTAAAAAAAATTAAATAATGAAAAAATTATCAGTTTTAGTACCGGCATATAATTTCGGAGAATACTTACCAAGTTGCATCGATTCAATTTACAAACAACAAACAACTTTTGATTTTGATGTAATTGTTAGAGATGATAATTCACCTGATAATAGTTCTGAAGTATTAAATAATTTAAAACAAAAATACCCGAACCTAATTGTTCTTGATGGGTCAAAAAATTTAGGTGCGTTTCATAACATAAAATTACTTTATGAAAGTACGGACGCACAATACGTTGCGTACCTTGATGGTGATGATATGTTTGGTGATTTAAACAAACTACAAAGACAGGTTGATTTTTTAGATAACAACCCTGAATATGTTATGCACTTCACGGGTAGTAGATATTTGTATGAAGATGGTACAATCTTCCCTAATGACTCAAGAGTAATTTGTTCCATTAAGAAAGTGATTACAACTAAAGATTTATTGGAAGGTAATTACGTTGGGTTTGGTAGGATGTTTAGAAATAAACCGAACATCTTTAAAGAAAAGTATTCGGAATTACCTTATGTGGATTGGCCTACCAGTTATGAGTTAAGTAAGTATGGGTTAATCATTTATGAAGAATTTTTTGGTGGGATCTACAGAATATCACAAACAGGGATGTACTCAACACTCACATCAGAAGAAAAAGAAATTGGAGCAAACAAAGTACAACAGGTTATCAAAGATGATTACTATAAAGAGAATTATAAAACAATAACAATTTTAGATTGTTTCATAAGTAATGAGGCGGTTTTAGGTAAGTTAATATTATCGTTAACAAGTTTAAAGAAACACGGACACACAATCTTATTGGTAACGAATAAAGTACCACCACAGGAAGTTATTGAATTGGTTGACTACCTAATATATAATCACGAGAATAAATTATTTAAACAAAAATACGATAACATCGGTCTTGTTGATCTTTGGAAGGTTTATGATGGATTTACAATTCACGAAATAACTGAAGAATTACAAAGACACGGTTTGTCCGTAATGTGTAATTTATTTAACTCATTAGATTTGGCGAAGTCATTAGGGTACACTCACTTCCAAAAGATGGAGATTGACGGAATTTTTACCGATGAGGGTTATGATTTTATGAGGTCGGTTCCAGAATTAATAAATAATGAAAATAAAAAATCACTCTTTTATTTTAACGAAACAGATACATCGTTTCATTATTTTTACTCCGAGATTGATTTCTTCTTATCAAATGTTGATAGAATCACAGATGAAGAATCATATAGAAATTATTTAAGAAATAATGGTTTCAATAACGAGTTCAAACCAGTTGAGGTTTATTTGTACCATAATTTAATCACAAAAAATTCCGATCTAATTCTTAAAAGAAATGGTGAGGAAGAAATGAATACGGATTTCCCAAACACAATGTGGAACACAGAAACAAGTCAATCAACATTATCTGAATATTACAGAGGGTGTTCAACAAAAATATACCTCATTAAGGATCAAACCAACTATAGTATTTTAAGTTTTAACTATAACGATTTTCCTGTTTACAGAAAAATAATTGTTGAGTTAGATGATCGTGAGGAAATTATTCACCATCAACTTGATTATAACGGATCTTGGTCGTATAATATTTTTGACGAAACAATCAACAAGATAAGAGTATATGACTCAACAACGGATGAATTATTATACGAAATGAAAAATAAAAACATATACAGTTATATAGAATTTGATTAATATGAAAATAACTCACGTAACACCAGGTTTAATAACAATCCCACCAAATGGTTGGGGTGCAATCGAAAAGGTAATATGGAATTACCACTTGAACTTAATAGAACAAGGTCATGAGTCCGAAATTAAATACCTAAGTGAGGTAGACAGAAACTCGGATATTGTCCACATTCACGTCGCTAACTTGGCGTTAGAGGCACACAAAATGGGAATACCATATATCTTTTCACTTCATGATCACCACGTTGTTGAGTATGGTAGAGATTCAGATCTATATAAATTGAATTTGGAGGCAATGAAGAACTCAGTCATTTCATTCTGTCATGCGGAATTTTTGGTTGATTACTTCTTTGAAACTGACAAATTATTTTATTTGTCTCACGGTGTCGATACTAAATTTTTTGATAACCTAAATTCGGAAGGTATACCTAACCATAAAGTATTATGTCTTGCCAATAATGGTTTTGCTTATAACCAATCAATAGATAGAAAAGGTTTTAGATACGCAATAGAAGCGGCGAAAGAATTAGATTTAGAAATCACGGTGGCAGGACCTGACAATAATAAAAACTTTTTTGATTCAAATCCTGACTTATTAGAATACGAAAAACTAAATGTGGTTTATGGTAATCCCGATGAAGAGTCAATTAAGAGATTATATGATACACATACAATATTTGCTCATCCATCAATTTTAGAAGCAGGACATCCAAATTTAACATTATTAGAAGCAATGTCTTGTGGGTTACCAACTGTTGGTACTTACGATGGAACACCAAAAATAGGTGGGTTAAGAAAGATTGAAAGGTCAACCGAATCGGTGGTTAGTGGTCTTAAATACGTTATTGAAAATTGGGGTAAGTTATATAATGAAACCGAAGAAACAAGAATTAATTTTGATTGGTCAACAATAACAAAAAGGTTAATTGATATCTATAAGTCGGTAAAAATAATTAACAAACATTATCAATCCGAAGATACTAAAAATCTTTATATTAACACATTTGAGGAAACTGAAATTGTACACAGAGAACCGAGAGATAACGTTAGTTTTGGAGTTCATTTTGTTGGTAACCCAACAATTGATATTAAAGGTAATTCACCAAAAACATATCGTGTTGAGTTTTGGGATGAAAACAATTTAACATATCGTTCAGAGTTAAAGACCGGAATGTGGTCAAAATTAAGTATGGGATATTTTAAAAATATTACTTACAAAATTTTTGATGGTGATGAATTAGTTTACGAACACGTACCGAACTTTAGTAAAAAAAGAGTTTATATTGCACTTGAATCAAAATCATTAGGTGATACGATGGCTTGGTTCCCGCAATGTGAAGAGTTCAGAAAGAAACATGATTGTGAATTAATCGTATCAACTTTTATGAATGAGTTGTTTGTTAATCAATATCCACAAATAAAATTCATAAGTCCAGGTGAACCTGTGAACGATTTATATGCAATGTATAAAATCGGTTGGTTCTTTGATGGTGACAACGTTAATCATAGTTTACACCCAAATGATTTTAGACACATACCATTACAACAAACCGCATCAGACATTTTAGGTTTACCTTATTATGAAGTAAGACCAAAATTAAATGTACCTAACGTACCAAAGAAAAAGAAAATTGGTATTGGGGTTCACTCAACGGCTCAAGCGAAGTATTGGAACAACCAAATGGGTTGGGAGGAAGTAGTAAAATACTTAACAGATAAAGGATATGAAGTTATGGTCTACTCCAAAGAACCGAGTGGGTACATGGGTAATAGAAATCCAAATGGTGCAACAACTTTCAAAGGAGGATCAATTCAAGAAGTGATTGATGATCTTGCTACTTGCGAATTCTTTATTGGTTTAGGATCAGGTTTATCTTGGTTGGCGTGGTCAGTAGGTTTACCTGTTATTTTAATATCGGGGTTCAGTGAAAAAAATGCTGAAATGATTACGGGGGTTCATCGTGTTATTAATGAGAACGTATGTCATGGATGTTTTAATAAAGAAAAGTTCGATGCTGGTGATTGGAACTGGTGTCCATTATATAAGAACACAAGTCGTCAATTTGAATGTACCAAAACAATCACATCACAAATGGTAATTGACAAAATTGATTTATTACTTGAAAATAAATCTGAGTTTGATTGGGGAAAATCTAACGATTGGTTTAGATGGGCAATCAACAAAGAAATTTTTGAGGAAAGAATATATGAAAAGTTTTTTAGTGTTGAGGAAGGTGATCTTGTTATGGATATTGGTGCAAGTATCGGACCATTCACATATTCAATATTAGATAAGAAACCAAGTCATATCTATTCGGTTGAACCTTGTGATGAGGAGTTTCCTTACTTAGTAAAAAATACAAGTAGAGATTTTGTTACTCACATCAATAAAGGTATTACAGATATTGATGGTGTTGTTAACACAGGAAATATGTTTACCGCTGAACTTGGGGTACAAACACAAATGGATTCAGTTAGATTTGATTCTCTAATTAAAGAACACGGTATCACTAAAATTGATTTCCTTAAGACAGATTGTGAAGGTGGTGAGTATAATATCTTTACGGAAGAAAACTTTGATTGGATTAAAAATAACGTTAGAAAAATCTCAGGTGAATGGCATCTCCACAATGAAGAAACTAAAAACAAGTTCAGAAAGTTTAGAGATTTGTATTTAAATGAATTTACAAACCATCAAGTATTTTCTGTTGATGGTACGGATATAAAGTGGGATCTATGGAACGATCACTTTATTGAGTACTATAGTGAAGTGAACTTATATATTGATAATAGATAACAAAAAACCCCACCTGAAAAGATGGGGTTTTTTTATATTGTTTCTATTATTTTTGGTATGTCAAATATTTCTTCTAATGTCATATACGGACATTCATGAACAATACCATCAAACGCATAATCAAATAGATATGAGTTGATTAGTTTAACATCACCTGATGGTGGGTTAGCAACAATATTATTGTGCATCACATACCCAAAGTTTTTAGGTGAGGTACCAACCCAAAATACTGTGGAAGGTAAGTTTAATCCTGCCGCCGCATGTTGTAAACAAGAATCAATCAATACTCGTTTATCGGAATGTAATAACAAACCAAACAATTCCATTGATGACATTTCATTATCAATAACCTCAACACCTTCTATTTTTTTTGAGTTTGGTTTACAGATCTGAATAATGTGGTGAGTTTCCTTATATTTTTCAGCGATTGACATAGATACTTGAAATGGTAAATCTCTGGTCCAAGAATATTCAGTTTCAGATGTGAGTGGACCACCATTAGTTTGAATCACCAAAATTGGTTTTTGTCTTTGCCATTTGAATGAATTTCTTTTTTGAACAAAGTTAAATGTGACCTCAGGAATCTGACCATCATATTCTAAATCCATTAGTTGACACCAATTATCAATTAAATGTTTTCTTCTTAAGATGTGATTAGTTTCATAATAAGCCTCGTGTCTATAAATAATAGTATCTTTATCTTTAATATAATCATCATAGAAATAATGAGTATTACCAACACGATACACTCTATCAATGTGGGGATTGTTTAAAAATATTTCGGGATAGGATGCAACCACAATTAGTTTTCTATTTGGGTATCTTTCCTTTAATGTTTTCATTAGTGACGTTGCGGCAACATTCTTACCCAAACCACATTCTATATGCCAAACTATATATTTATCCATTATTTTCTTCCTACTTTAATAAAATTATACCAAACTCTTTCGTGAAAAAAATATATTACAGGTTTAATCATTAGTTCACCAAAGCCTAATAATGATGACATTTGAATTGATAAACCTAAACAATATGCTGTTATTACAGTTGTTGTGGTTGCAATAAGTCGGTATGATATTGTCTTTAAAACATGTCTTTTTATTGTGTGATCATTCATAACTTTCCTTCTTTTTTTAATTGTTCTCTGACTTTTGTTGCTGATATGTCGTGTATATCTTGAGGTGGTACATGTTCAACAATATCGTACCCAACTCCTCTACCATAATTGATTGACTCAATATCAGGAATGATAATCACCTTAACTCGTTCTTCAGTGATTAAATCACCATAATGATTTTCAATGTTTAGTTTAACTTCTTCGGGTGTGAATGGATTTTTATCATCAGGTTTCACATCTCTGATACAAATCAACACATTCTTTCCTTCCTCTAATGATTGGTTGAATAACCATTGATGACCTTCGTGAAGAGGTTGCCATCTTCCCACAAACATTGAGTATTGTCTTTCTGTTGATGAGGTTTTCTTATCTGCTTTCGCTATGTAGTTTTTCATATTCTAAAATTTGTTTTACGCATGCTTCTATTAAGACATCGGACGTATCCATATCTAAAAAGTTATCGGTAGGTTCTTCGTAGTTTTTAACGTGGAAATCTTCTCTTCCTCTTATGTTCTCGGTGTGAACATATACCTCAATGATAGATCCGTTAAGTTTGTCTTTAAACTCTTCTCTCTGATCTTTATAGGGGGAAACTAAACTAACAATAACATTGTTTCCTTTATTATGTAAGAAGTGTGTGAGGTGTTGAGCTAACTCAATATTTTTTCTTCTACCTGTTTCACTATAATCTTTATTGTTGAAGATTTCTCTTAAGTCATCTCCATCAACATGGAAAGTATTTTTTGGTAGTTTTTCTATTAAAGAATTTGCTATTGAGGTTTTACCTGCTCCGGGTTGTCCTGTGAACCAATAAATCATAACTATTTTTTATTAAAAATAATTGATTTTTGGATAAATTAAATAGTATTATATGTTGTATGTCATACTTGCGGATTCTCCATTTGCGGAATATACAACAACGGTTAGTTTGGTACCACTATTAAACTTACTTGGCCCATAGTTTAAACCAATTGGTGAGTCCATTCGTTTACCGTCTTTTGGATTTCCATAGCTATAAACATTCATTTCACCATTATTATTTGCTTGTAATTCGACATAATCAGCATAATCCATACTAGATTTATCAACAGTAAAACTAAAAATAAATGATGTTCCCTCAATATTTAATTGTAAATTAGAAAACAATGTTTTTGATTCACCACCATGATTATCCCAATTTTTTGTACCATTCTCTAAAAAGGCACCTATAGTTTCGCTTTTAGAAAAATTAATAACTGAATTTTCATCATCATTTAACACAACACCTTCAAGATATTTATCATTATTTTTAACATAATTCACGTTATTTTTAATGATTTCTAATTGTTGTCGCATCGCCTTTTCTGTTGGTTTTTTTGGTGTTACATCATCATCCTTATAGAAATCATCTTTATACATTGTACCGTCAAGAATTCCTTTAACCAATTTTGCTGATGCTAGTATTGCTTCTTTAGATGACATTATCCTACGTAGTTATCTCCGTTAGTTATTGATGTGTTGATTGCGTTTTTTTCAGTTGCAGTTAGACCACCATCAAACCAAGTTTTCGACAACATAATTCTTAGGTGACCAACATTTCTATTAACTAATTTTTTACGTTCATCATTAACGGTTAATAGTATTGTACTATTAATTAAATTTACAGAATCAAATGCAGCTCTAATTGATTGTTGTATTTGTTCTGGTGTTCTTTCTTCTAATGTATCTGACATAATATTTTATTTAATAAATATCTTTATTTCCTATTAAATGTAATTGAATCTTCTAAAGAACCAAT